>Ga0335079_10004780_pt1 | contig 15596 bp, 11 predicted proteins | sample Lox_Sample_33_FD_206719 | JGI IMG/M metagenome (GOLD analysis project Ga0335079, IMG submission 206719) | Soil microbial communities from Loxahatchee National Wildlife Refuge, Florida, United States - Lox_Sample_3.3 | ecosystem: Environmental > Terrestrial > Soil > Wetlands | place: USA... | reverse complement strand
CTATAGGCGAAAAGTCTCCGATAGAACTATGGTCGCCAACTTGACCGCGGTTCGGCTTTGTTGGTTTCGGAACGGAACGGCTTCGTCGCAAGGAAGTGATGGAAAGCGCTGAGAGAACAACCTCAAACCGCCGGGCAACGATGCCCGGCAACCGAGCACAGGATGCGGTCGGTCCGAACAAACCTTGCTCATTCACGCGGGCTGCGAAGCAAGAAAAACTCCAGCCAACGGCATGGTGTTCCTTCTTGACTGCCCCTTTTATAGAACTTACCAGGAGCTGACACCGGAAAATTTACAGCCGAAGCTGGCGTGACATACAATCTCGAGTCATGGCCAACCAACTCGCCGAAAATTCTGTTAGAACGTACCACTTGGCCCCCGAAGCGTTTAAGGCGGCTCGAAATAGACTCTTGAAACAGAAAATTGTGCTACTTGCGGGTGTAATTCTCTTTGCGCTCTTTCTCTCGTACAAAATGTTCGGCGAGAGCTGGCGCCGGGATTCTCTCGCGTCCTTCTTACCAACGGTTCTCCTCTTGGTCATCATTTCTGGGGCATTAGCTTCCGGGGTGCGGAAAGGTATCAAACGATATCGGGATTATTGGGATTCGTTTGAACTGGTGGTTGGCGAAGATTTCCTGATACGGAGAATCAGGGATTTTCCAGAGCTTGAAATTCAAAGGCATGAAGTGACTGCGATTAAAGAAACTGAAACAGGCCTTTTCGTTAAGACTAAGCTGAGGGACCGTACGATTGGCATAAATCGCGCACTGGTCGATTACGAGGATGCAAAAGAGAAGTTGAATCACTGGATACCGCTGGTGCCCGAACCGTCGCACGGGTGGGCCTCCTCAACTCGCTGGATGTGGATGTTTCCTATTGTCACGATGCTCCTCTTCGCCCTGTGTTTAATGAGCACAAATGACTGGGTAGTCGTGGCCACTGGAGTACCTTTGTTTGTTGGACTCTCTGTAAGTATTTGGCTCATCCGCAGGAGCGTTCAAACATCCGCGCACATGAAACGGCTTTCTCTCGTAACTGCCCTTCCATTGCTGGCCATAATTGCGAAAGTGGTTCAGGCAATCCAGAGGTTGAAGTAATTGGGACTTGTGGTATGCATACTCCTGATTAACGCCGTTCGCGGACAAGTGGTTCATAGTACCTACATGGACCGGTTTGCGGACTTCCCGGGAGTTGAGAATCAAATAAGCAAAAGGCTACGAGAGTATCGAATTAGGGTCTCGGTATCTGACTAGTTTGGGCGGCCATAGTTTCCGCTGAAGGATGCTGATGGAAAAGAAGGCCGGCAACAAGAAGACGAGAAGACCGACTGTGAGACCAAGCAGATTCTTCACACCTATAGCAACGCAGAGCAAGACCGCGAGCGCCATGCTCGCCCAACCACCGAGATAAAGGTAATACTTCGGAACCGCGAGCTCGGTCTTACATGCCGTGCATCTGAACGACTGGCCATATCGGACCACTGTCACTCCATCCAGCATCTCGCCACACTCAGGGCAAGGCGAATTTCCTCGGGGGCTTGTGAGCATTTGGCAAAAGGCTACTACATCAAAGGAACGCCATCAAAGGCCACACGGGTACTATGAGGTACTTTTCCGATTTTCTGACTTCCCAAGAGTTGCAGCGCCCGCGTGTTCCATTTGTGATTATATGCATGTAGCATAACGGCTCCGGAGGTGGGCCATATGAGAATCCCACTTACCTTCTTGCTTTCGCTTATCCTCGTATCCAACTTCGGTTCTGCGCAGTGGAACCAACAAGACGCCGAAACTCATTGCGTTATTGAGCGGCTTGAGTTCGTCGGGCACCGTCGTGTTGAGAGCGCAACGCTGCGCATGAAGGTTTCTTCGCGTCCAGGCCAGCCATACAACGCGGAGCAGGTCGAGCGCGACGCACAGGGGCTGCGGGATACTGGATTCTTCGACGAAGTGCGGGCCGAGGTCACAGACAGTCGCGACCAGCCAAACGCCAAAATCGTCGCGTTTTATTTGCGTGAAAGGCCCCTCATTCGCCGGGTCGAGTACAGAGGTGTTCGTTCGCTCAGCACACAGGACCTTCTTCGAGCTTATAAGGAACAGAAAATTGGACTTTCAGTGGACACCTATTTCGACCAGCAACGAATGGAGCGAGCAGCCGCCGTCATCAAGAATTTGCTCATCGCGAAAGGGCACACATCCGCGACGGTAAAGCCCACTTACGAAGTAATCGCCTCGACGAATACCGTGACGATTCACTTCAACGTGGACGAGGGGCCAAAGGCCAAGAGTCCGTAGGCACATGAAGTCCTGGTGAGCGACCAAACCGCGTACTGATACGTCAGTTTCCGATTTCCGGTGCCAGCTCAGATGGTCGACGCAACACCTTTCAACGTGTTGATTCGGCCATGCTTTCCCGGAACAATGCACCGACTTGACCGAACTCGCTAAAAACCCAGCCGGGACAGTGTTCCGGCTGTTTTAACCTAGCGAGCGATTTTAGCTTTTGTTTTCACGGCGAAGCGGGGTCGAGCTGAGTGTTGCGTCGACCTATTGAGACCACCGCATGAATCAGGACCTACGGCTCAGGTAAGCAGGTATGTTATTGTCAGCAGCAATGGCGAAGCAGAATTTGACTCCTACGCAAAAAGTCAACGAACGAAAGTTCAGGCTGAGTCAGTACCTAGTCACTGTGCATCGGTTGGAATCTCTTGAGACCGGGGAAACGAAAGGCGTTCGCCTGACTCTGTACTGGCCGAAGAAGTCGTGCAAGGCGTACTTCACAACGGACAATGGCCGGAGCTTTAAGCACGTGGTGATTCTCCCTTCAAGCAGGTTGCCTGCTTCGGTTGATATAACAACCGGAGATATGGAGAGTGACCCAGATACCCTAGCAGTCCTCAAGGGAGCATTCGCCAAGTGGCAGAACGACGTTTTGGTCAAGTAGCCAAACACCGGGCCTACCCGCACGGACTTTACCGGTTAGCGCGTCAACCAGGCGTTGATTCCGGAAGATAGCGGTGAGGGGGCACGGATACGGCATTCGCAAAATATGGTAACCGCGCAGAGTATTTTGGCAGGTCTTATACTTACGAAAGAGGGCTGCTGACTTGGATTCCAAGAAGGGTTCTCTCTGCCCCAATTGCCACACGCTTTTGGACGCCGTTAAAGTCATTAATTATCGGACTCCATTTCGTTGTCCCGAGTGCAATACTTTACTGGAGGTCCCGAGCCGCTATTCAATGGTCGGCTTCTGGCTTAGCGTGATTGTCGCCGTGTGGCTTTGTTACTCCGCCGGATTGCGGGGTTTTGCGCTCATCGTGGGATGCACTATTGCGTTGGTTCCTGTAATGTTTTCCGTTGCTTTTCTCCAGCGCCACATATTCCCTCCAAAGCTCACCGCTCACCCGTACTAACGAAACCTCCCGTGGAGTGCGGAGTTTTTCGGACAACTCCTGGTTTGTCCGGTGGTCTCAATAGGTCGACGCAACACTCAACTCGACCCCGCTTCGCCGTGAAAACAAAAGCTAAAATCGCTCGCTAGGTTAAAACAGCCGGAACACTGTCCCGGCTGGGTTTTTAGCGAGTTCGGTCAAGTCGGTGCATTGTTCCGGGAAAGCATGGCCGAATCAACACGTTGAAAGGTGTTGCGTCGACCATCTGAGCCGGCACGGCAAACCGCCAACTTAGCTCTTAGTACGAATTTGGCAGGTCAAGCGCATTCATCCAAAATCTGTGACCACGATACATAACCACGTCGGTGTCGCCTTCGTAGACGACTTCAACGAAAACTAAGTTCCTGGCTTTTGCGCCGTCTACAGCGAGAACACGCACGACGGTTTTTGCGGAGAGGACAGCGAGACTGTCGGACTTTTGAAGACGTCGGCACGTATTCTGGAAATCCTTTTCATTTCGGGCATCATTTATGGCAATCATGCCCTCTTCGTCAGATGTAGCCAGCCTGTTCGCCGAAAGGACATACTGCCTCCCGACGATAACTGGGTTCCTAACTTTTGCGCAGCCGGCGGTCGAGCCGACAATTCCCAAGAACAAGAGAATGACAACTGTGGCTGCGTTTGATTTTTTATTCGGTCGAGAGCACGCCCTACCACGTTTCGGAATCATGAGCTGATTACATTCCGAGCTAGATGTCGACGTCAACTCCTGATTAGTCGCGAAATCGGAAAGGTTCCGGCTAGTACTTCGGGTGTAATCCAAACTTCACGACGTTTGCCCGTTTGCAGGGTCGACCTCCGCGGTTTGGAAACAGTAGACCCTGCGGATTTTCCTTCCAACGGTCTTTTAGGTAATTCCGCAGGACTGTCGCTGTCTGTTGCGTGATTGGGACTGGTGTTCGCGACTTCTTGGTCTTGAGCTCTCGCAACGTCCGTGTGCGGTCGTCTGCCTGCTTGCGAGGGCAAATCATCAACCGTTCGAAGTCGATGTCTGCCACCGTTAAGCCAAGCAGCTCGCCTGCCCGAAGTCCAGTCACCGCCGCGAGGGCAAACATCGTGCGGTACGGCTCGTGGGATTCCGCAATGATGCGCTGAACCTCTGCCGCTTTGAAGTACACGGCCTCCTCACCTTCGCGGTCACCTGCAATGGTCAAGGAACCATGCGGAATGTCGGGAATCCGAATCCCGCATTTCTTCGCGTAGCCCAGAACGGCGTTCATGGTGCCCAAAAGACTTAGGACACTTTTCCGCGAGCCCTTGTGAGAAAGCTCCGTCACGAATCGCTGCAACGTGATTCCAAGAGTGTGGAAGCACGTATGGCAAGAGCTGCAAGATCTGAAGCGAAAGCTTCGTTCCAACAGGTGAGTAAAGAATTTGCGGCGATCGTTTGTCGATCTCGCCAAAAAAGGTTCGGAGGATATTGAAAAGATCAGGGATTGCTCACAGGCGCTGAGAGCCGGTAAGAAGCCGAGAAGAACTTCCTCTTTGCCACTGGAGGGATAAACTCGCCACCCCTCCAAGCGCTCCAACGCCTTTTAAAACAGTATGAACTCCCAACCGACAGCCCCGCTCTTGATGGTCTCAGGTGGGGCTCGGTTCACCAGCGCGTTCAGCGGAATCGTTCCAGTCGGTCTCCGCCGCTCGAGGGATAAAACTCATCGCACGTTCGGCCAGCGCGGTGATGGTCAGGCTAGGGTTGACCCCGAGGTTCGCCGCAACCACGGACCCGTCACAGATGTACATATTCTTGTAATGGAAGACGCGGTGACGAGAATCAACCACGCCGTGACGCGCTGCATCGGCAATCACGCAACCTCCAATACAGTGCGCGGTGCCTGGAACATCGAAAAGAATTTCTGGAAGCATGCTCATGGCAAAACCGCCGGTGAGTTGTGCGAATGTCTGAGCGAACTCGTTGGCCTTCGGAATGTAAGTAGGCATCTTCTCGCCCCGGCTCACGAGAAACTTCCTGAATGGCCAGAACCAGGGGCGTTGCCAGCGCATCTCGATCTCTCCATCCAGTGCCTGCATGCAAAGCAGAATCACAAATTCCTGAGCCCATCCCAATGGTTGCAGCACCCGCACTGTCTTGAAAGGATGACGGAGAAGGGAGGCCATAATGTTCTTCAGCCACAGTGCAATCCGTCGCGGACCAGGACGGCCATCAGTCAGAATCGTAGTCAGAAATCCCATTGAGTCAGAGCCTCTTGGGTAGCGCACTGCCTCAATGTGCGTGTGCTCGTCGATATAGACACCTGAACCGATCGCTATGCCCTGCGACAGATCCTGGGAGTAGCCCGGCGTGCGTGCCCCAATGAGCGATTCGGAGTTGGTACGCACGTGTTGCCCCAGTTGGCCGCTGATGGCCGGCAATGAGCCCTTTTCCTTGAGACGATAAAGCAATTCCATGGTGCCCAGTGATGAAGCAGAGAAGATAACACCGCGGCAGGTGAAGCGTTGACGTTGGCGATGAACCCAGGCGGTCGACTTTACGGTATTCACCTCGTATCCCAGGCTACCATCGCTGGCACCCCCCAGCGGTTTCACGTTTACCACCTTGGTTTCGGGAAAGAGCTGCGCTCCGTGCTTCTCAGCCAGATATAGGTAGCCCAGATCCAGAGTATTTTTTGCACCGTACCGGCAGCCCATCATGCAGCCACCGCAGGCAATGCAGGTGGTTCGTGATGGACCTTCACCACCAAAAAAAGGATCGGGAAAGGTTTGATTAACCGGCTCCCCCTCCTGAGGCTGGAAGATGCCCACCTTCGTGCAGTAGAAAGTATGGCCAAAGCCCGCAGTTTCGGCGGCTTTCTTCAGAAGATGGTCGGCGGGTCCAAGGATTTTATTTTCCGTCACACCCAGCATCCGCGACGCGGTTTCATAGTGCTGAGGCATTTCCCGTTTCCAATCGGACAAACCCGCCCAAGACCCCGCTTCCCATACTTTTTCCGAAGGAGCAAGCAAAGTGCTTGCGTAGGTGATTGATCCCCCACCCACCGCGCAGCCGTGGAAAATAGTTACATGCCTGAAAAACCGCATGTTGAAAAAGCCGCGCAGGCCAAGGTGGGGTCGCCAGAAGTAGCGATGGATCGACCAACTTGTACGCGGCAAGTTTTCGGGCGTCCACCGTCGGCCCATTTCCATGACCGCAACACGATAGCCCTTCTCTACGAGTCGGTTGGCAGAAACGCTCCCGCCAAAACCCGAACCGATAACGATAAAATCGAAATCGAATTGATTGTTACGGTGTGCCATAGGCTCGCTACACACATTCTGTGATTTCGGCTCTCCAGCAAATTACGCCGTTATTACTCCCTTCTGCATTCGAACCGTCACGCCAATCACTTCCCCAATTCTCTGCAGTGCCTGGGCACTCTGTGGCGAATCCGGCCCGAAAATCTGAAAGTCATGGTTCATGTCCTCCCAGGTTTCGAGGATGACATCGGCCCCCTGCTTTTGAGCGCGGTCCGCGAAGGCTTGAATGCTGTCCCACAGAATCTCGACGCGGCCAGCCTGTATATAGATGGGGGGCAGACCGCTGAGGTCCGCTCGCATGGGCGACACCATTGGATTGCGGCGTTCAGCAGTGTTACAGAACCAGTCTGCCCACTGCTCAAGCATTCTCTGCTCGATCCAGTCGAAGGCCCAGTTGCCGATGGGATTCGCTTCGAAGTCAGTTGGAGGTGAGAGTAAAACAGCTAATGCCGGCAGAGGAAGCTTCGACTCTCGTGCTGCCAACAGCAAAGCCAGCGCCAAATTGCCTCCAGCAGAGTCGCCGACAAAAATAAGACCGCTAGGATCGGTGCCCTTTTCCAGCAGCCACCGGTAGGCATTGAGTGCATCTTCAAGTTGCGCCGGGAACCGATGTTCCGGTGAGAGACGGTAATCAAGAGCAAAGGTCCTGGATTTCGCAGCCTCAGTAATCAGCGCTATAAAGTTGACGTAGGCTTGCGGATAAAACGAGTAACCGCCGCCGTGAAAATAAAGGACACTCACGCCCGGCTCTGTGTCCTTCTCGATATACCAACATCCCTTGAACTGTTCTTCCCGTACCGGCGTGATGTTCATTTTTGGCAACGCCGGTGAACTGATCACGACCGAATCAAGATAGCGGCGTGCTTCCTTCATATCGGCCATTCGGAGCGCACCGACTGTCTGCCGCCTTAACATTTTGGTTGCCAGCTCTATGAACCAATTCCAACCGGGTAAGACCGGACCCTTGAGCGCACGCCGAGTAGACACTTCAAGAATGGATTGGCCTAACTCGGCGGCACACCGAAACCGATAGCGTAGAGGCCCTCTGAAATGTACCCGGGCAGTCATGCCAAACACAATCCTTTATGCGCGCACAGAGCCAGCGCTGGCAACGTAATCCGGGATTCGTAGACGAATCGGCGGATTTGGTGGCGGCGCGGCCACTAGAGTCCGCACAATGCCGTTCGCATGTTGCCACCAACCGCAGAAGATATGGCGATCGGTATGACGCACTACAATCGGGCTCCAGCCGTCAACATCGAATGACGGATCCCTGGAGCTCACGATCACACTCCGCAAGTCTAGCCGCAAACCCTCGTGCAGCGCTTTGAGCGCGCTTTCCTTCGCACTCCAAAGCAGGGCCAACAGGCGCGGGCGCTCAACGGCAGACGCTCCCGCAATGAACGATTGCTCTGCGGTCGTGAAATAATCAGCGACAAACGCGTCGCTGCGCGGTTCGATCGTTTCCAGATCACAACCTAACGCTCCACTCAAACAGGCAACGGCGCACGCGGCGATTCCGGCGCGGTGGCTGAGTGAAATCGTGGCGGCGGCTGGTTTGTTCTGAAAAAAAGCTTGCGGGGCACCCGACGGCGCCACGCGTATTTCTATGCTTGCGAGAACCTGCGGATCAGCAGGAACTTTCGAGTATAAGAAATATAAGGCCAGGGCATTCTTGGCAGTCCAGCGTCCCAGTCTCCAGTCACTTCGGCGTTTGGCAAAACGCATCGTGTCCAGCCGGGCCGCCTCACTCGGGCTCAGCCAATCATCTGCAGTGGGCAGATTCGCTTCGGTTTGTTCCAACCAATACACTTCCATCAGGAAGCTCCGGATGCCGCGAATGCAGCCGTCTCTCCAACTCTCGATTGTTCGCCTCCGCGCTCTTCGGGATGCGATTTCTCTTCTCGCGCAATTCCACGTTCGACCGCGTGGATGAGATAAGGCCGAAGGTCGACGGGCGGAATTATGTAATTGAGAGCACCCACGTCAAGGGCCCGCTGCACGCTGTGGACGCGGTCAAACTCGGAAGCCATTTCGCCCAATTGCTCAGAGTGTACGACTTTGAAAAGTTCATCCCACTGGGAGCGCAACCGGACCTTCTCCGCGCCATCGGCTCGAGCTATAGCCTGGTTTAATGATTGCAAACGCGCATCTTTACGCGCTCTGGCTTCCACTTCACCCGCAAAAACCACAGCTGCCGCCGGAGCGCCGCCGATGACGGAGGCATAGGTTCCCTCTAACGCTGCCACTTCGATATTTTCATTCAGCGCCCGCGAGAACACCACGTAAGCGCCTCCGTGATAGCGCGAAATCACGCAAAAGATGATCGGCCCCCTGAAGTTCACCACAGCCCTTCCGATCTCGGCGCCATACTCCAGTTGCAGTCTGCGCATGGACTCGGGCGAGCCATCAAATCCCGACAGGTTGGCCAGGACCACCACTGGTCGATTGTTGCTGGCCGCGTTGATCGCGCGAGCCACTTTCTTGGAGGATTGCGGGAAGAGCGTGCCGGCACACCATTGATCCGGCCCGTCGGCGGGGACAAATCCCAATCGCGCCACTGGCTGGGATTCAATGCCGATGAGACAAACGGGATAACCACCCAGATGGGCATCCCAAACGACGGCAGTCTCGGCCGCGCGCATCCCGCCCCAACGCTCGAGCGGCTCATGGTCCTGGTCAGCCACCGCCATCATCACTTTGCGAATATCAAAGGATTTCTTGCGCCCGGGATTGGTATCATCCGATAAGATTTCGCCGATCCATTCGAAGCCAACGCCGCCGTTCTTCCCGTGGGGATGGACTCGCACATCCCGATCAATCAGATCAGTGGTCGTGGCCCGCCGGGGGAAACGCTCTCCCGGAGCGACATAGGTGTGTTCGTAGTGGCGGAACAGAATGTGGCAGGCTTCTTCGATGTCGTGGGCCCAATACTGGGCTTGGCCATTGGGGCCCATGATGCGATCGTAGCCGCCGATCCCTTGATTGTCCTCGGCAGAGACGCTGCCGGAATAGTCCAACGCCCGCTTGCCGGTGAGCACCATTGCCGCTTTCGGCGTCATGATCAGAATGCCCCTCGTGTGCATCAACATGGTGGCTTCGGCATTCCAGTACGGTTGCGCGCCGACGTTGATTCCATTAACCACCAGATTCACTTCGCCGCCGGCCTGGGTGAACTTTATTAAGCCCCGTAGCACACGGGCAATCCAGTCCATGTTTTCCACCCCGCTGTCCATCGAGATCTTGGCGCCAGCAGAGATGGGAAACCATTCGAGAGGAACGCGCTTCGCCTGGGCCAGGTCCAAAGCTGCGAGGATGCGTCGGCATTCTGGTTCGGCTATGGCGCCTAGATCCTTGCTTGGATCGCCCAGCAGCAGAACACGTGTCATGCCCTCTGGATATTTGCTTGTAAAATTGCGGATGGTGCCGACGATAATGTTGGCTTTGTTTTGACCGTGTGGACGATCAACCGCGACAAGACGCCCTTGAGGGTCAAGATCAAACTCCACAAAATCGCCCGCAGGAAATTCCGCCCGGGTGTGTTCCGGAGCGGGCGTGAGTAGCTTGATGAGTTCGTAAGGGTAGATCAGTCCACGCTGCCGCATACGAACCACCCTCTGGCCGTATTCGGTCAGCGGTTTGATTGGTTGAAGTTGATCGTCGGCCGGCCGGAAGGTGATGAGCATCCCCCTGCCGCCCGGGCTCGAGATGCGCAGCACCATGTCGCGCAACTCACCGGTTGCCGGACTCGGAATGCGTACGCGCACAATCACTTGTTCCAACCCCAGGCCTTCGGTGGCAGGTGCCAGTTTATTCACTAGATCACGCAATTCATCCCGCCCGAGATTGAGTGTTGGCCACACGTTCAGCAGTATGCGGTTCCACTGGAGGCGTTGATGGGTCGGCCGCCGCGACTGAAAAATCCGTATGCTAGCTATCACTTCCATCAACATGCGTTCCAGATGAGGGAGTTGCACGACTCGGCCCGCGCCATCTCGTATCGGAGTTACATCGCGCACTTCCGCGCACGCAAATAACCGCTCGTCCTTCGGGTTATCGCGGGCCACGGCATGGAGCAGGTATACATCTTCAACAGACGGCACTCGTTCAATCTTGAAATTGCTAAGCCGCCAGAGATGCAGCCGTTTTGCCAGCATGGGGTGGATCCCGTGGTAGAGCTTCTCCTCTTCATACGAATTGCCGCTGGGACGATAGGTGAAATGCATGGCGGTTGTGCCCTGACCATAACCGCTATCGGCGACGGAAGCTACAATGCGCCGGATGGAGCGTGTGAAGCCAGCTTCGTTGAGCATGGAGCGCACTTCCTCCTGGGTAGCCTCCGGGTCGTCCAACCTGCCGGGATGGAAAACGTAAAAATCGATAACGATGTCGTGATCCAGCGGAACCTCTGCGAGCAATGGAAACAGGGCCCTCGCCGCCGCTGGAATTTGGTGGTATTCGGAGTGCGTGGTGAAAACGTGAATGTGCTTCCCCTCATGATCGTACTCGGCCGATGCGCTGCACTGTCGATCCAGAGCCACGCAGTGAAAGTCCGTGAGTTTTCGAATCCGGTAGTAACGCCAGGTCAGCGCTTCCAACATTGATTTGCGCATGGTTTGGTCGGCGGTTGCGAATCGGCTGGAGATTAGGGCGAACAGCGGCTGTGGACATTCGACCAACGCGCGGATTCTATCGTGACGGTCCGCGGAATCGGGATGCGCAGCAAGATAGTCGAGGTGATCCTCCATTTGCTCATAGATCTGCTGACGGGCCCGCTCGAAGAGCGGCTGGTCGAAGTAGCGATAACGCACTTCCCGGGCCAGGTCGGTAATCGCGGGATAAAGCCCGTTGGTGATCGCGACCATCCGGTCGAGAAGTGTTCGAAAGAAACCGTCTGCGTGCGGCGACCGAACCTGCAGGCGTCGCTCGAGGATGCTCACAACGGGTGCGACCTGTTGCTCCGAGCGTTGATGTGACTTGTAGATCCAGAGCAAGCTTTCCTCTAGTTCAGGAGAGCGTTCTAGGGTTTTCACGTCGTAGTGAGACAGTGCTCTTTGTAGCGCGCTAACAAAGGCTCGAGGGAGTCGTTCCCCGTGTGTCTCCAGCATGCGCAAGTAAGAAAAGAGATAGGCTTCGGCGCTCGGTTCTTCAGCAGCGGCCTGATGGTTTACCTGCGGCTCACGCTGAAACAGGGAGCATATATCTACAAATATGCTCAGGATCTCATCTTCGCACTGTCTTATTTCGTCACTTTCCAGGGGACAATGTCCGCTCCATTCGGCGAGCAGCCGCGCAGTGTGCTTTGGATCCACGTCGAAACCCAGCATGAGTTGGCGGAGTTCATCCAGGCTCTGACGGCAAGTGGATGGGGTGGCGTCTATTTTTTCATTCGGGGTGAGGGAGGTGCCGAAGAGCACTCGCTCCGCGCTCGCTATTGCTCTGCCATCGGCAATCGGGTCGACCTGCAAGAGTGGAGCCCCGGTGTCGACCTGAATGTTGGGTATCGCCATCACCTGTCGGACTTTTCCGGAAAATGGGGCCACCAGTTGCATTTCCATCTTCATGGCCTCGAGCACCGCCAGGCGGTCTCCCACCGTAACCGTGTCGCCCGGCTTGACGAGGATGGAAACGACGACCGACGGCGCCGGCGCGTGCACCACGCCCCCATCGTCTCGATCAATCAGGTGGGATACACCCTCTACTTCGATCCGGTAATTTTGACCCTGAATTACGGAAACAACACGAAAACGCCGTCCAAAGACGGTGATCCAACACTCAAATTCGCCCCAACGCTCAATCTGGGCATCGATACGTCTTCCGTCCATTTCCACGCGGTATCGATGAGGTCCTAGCCGATAGGTTTTAGGGACATAGCATTGGCCGCGATAGCGCAGCTCCGCTGTCCAGCCGACATCGCTGCGGACCTGCGGCCGCCCGCGCACCGCTGAGGCATAAAACTGCGCCTGTTCGACGGCTAATTGCGCATCGTAGGCTTCGATCGCGGCTTGAACCAGAGCTACGTCGGCGTAACGTCTCGAGAGATGTTCTCCTTTGGCTGCCAACTGATCCAGCCACTTGTTATCAAACTCTCCACACTGAACCTCGGGGCGGTTCAACAATTCCAGCAAAAACGCTTTATTACTTGTGCCGCCCTTGATCACGACAACACTTTCGCGCAACGCACGCTGCGCGCGGGAAAGCGCCTCTTTTCGATTTTGGCCGTAAGCGATGATCTTAGCGATCATCGAGTCGAACTCCGCCGGGATGCTGTCGCCCTCCGCCACTCCGGTGTCGACACGTATGCCCGGTCCCAGCAGAATTCTGAAACGCTCAATGACACCTGGAGCCGGGGCAAAGCCGTTATCCGGATCTTCCGCATTCAGTCGGACCTCAACGGCATGTCCGATCGTGCGGGGCGGTTCGCCTTCCAGATGGCCCCCGCGAGCGACGTGGATCTGAAGTTTCACGAGATCGAGCCCCGTTGTGCACTCTGTCACGGGATGTTCGACTTGCAGGCGAGTGTTCATTTCCATGAAGGAGAACCCGTGGTTTTCTGGTTCATACAGAAATTCGACGGTACCCGCGTTGTGATAGCCCGTCGCCTGACTCAAGCGTACCGCCGCCTCGCGCAGCGACCGCTCTTGCTCTGGAGAGAGCGCCGGCGAAGGTGCTTCTTCGAGGATTTTCTGGTGACGTCGCTGGATAGTGCAGTCACGCACACCGGCAGCCCACGTCGTTCCGTAGTGGTCGGCGATAATCTGTACCTCGACGTGGCGCGCGCGTCTTACCAGTTGCTCTAAAAAGACCGTGGGGTTCCCGAAGGCTTTGAACGCTTCGGCCTGGGCGCTTGCAAAGGCTTGTGGAAGCTGCGACGCCGAATTCACCAGGCGTATCCCGTGACCGCCTCCTCCGGCCGTCGCCTTAATCAAGAGCGGATAACCGAGGCGCCCGGCATGGTCCAAGGCAGCCTCGATCGTTTCCACCGGCCCGTTGCTCCAGGGCACCACTTGGACCTGCGCCTGCTCGGACAATCGCTTTGAAGCGATCTTGTCGCCTATTCGACGCATCACGTCGCCGTCCGGACCGATGAATACGATGCCCAGCTCGCGACAAAGGTCGGCGAATGCAGCGTGCTCGGCCACAAAGCCCCATCCCACCCAGACCGCCTCCGCGTGCGCGACTGCCAGTGCGCGCTCGAGCACACGATAATCGACGTAACTACTCTTTAGATGGCCCGTGTTCGGTTCGACCACCTGGGCGGGACCTAGACACACTGCCTCGTCCGCCTCACGCACAAACATGCTATGGCGATCAGGTTCGGTGAAAAGAGCGATGGTACGAAGCGATGTTCCCTGCTCTTGATTAAAGTCGCGGGCTGCGTGGATGAAACGCATGGCGGCTTCGCCGCGATTTACGATGGCCACGCGCTGAAAGTCTTGTGGCATGGCGCCTCACATTGACAACGCTCAACTGCAAGAACAATTCCTACCCTGCGACGGCCTGCAGTTCCTTCAATGGTTCAGCATCGATGACGTTAGGAAGCGCCACGGTGCGGTAGCCGAGCAGTTGCACATATTGATTTCCTTCTGCATCTACAACTTCTGCGTCAAAAGTCCCTTGATCCGGACTGGGCATGACTTCGGCGTATAAACCGTCTGCGGTCAAATCCGGGTTTCGTAGCAATCTGACCTGACGAATATACTGGGGCAAACCCATGCGGCCGAGCGCGCTCATCTCCCAGAGCCCGGAAGTTTGGAAGCAAAGTTCGATCAGTCGTGGAGCCATAAGGGTTGGTTGTTCCGGTGGAAAATGATTGTTTGGCAGACTCTTTGCCATCTGGCCAAAAATCCGGTTCCCATCGCCCCATGCTTGCTCCAGAACCTGGTATGCGGGTCCGTGGAAGTACAGGCGGTAAATGTCGGCGGCTCTGATGATGTGTCCTTTGGGCGAGCCTACCGTCGGCAAGGTCATCGCTTTGGGAAGCTGTGTTGTGAGGCGCACCTGAGCGGTGAAGTGTGTAGTCACTTGAGGCCCAGCCTGATTGGGCAGGGACCGGCGACCGGTCAAGCGGCAGTCTGCCAGCAAGGTGTCACCCTGCGGATGAATAGATGTCTCGATAGTCACCACGCGCGGTTCGTTCCGATAAAACTTAAAGGGCGCGAGGAAGTTGACATTCTCAATGGCTGCCACATACCAGCCAGGAAGCAGGCACAGTGCAGCTTCGGCGAACGCCTCGATACCCATGACTCCAGGCAACACGGGCGTGCCGTCAATTTGATGATCGTGCAGAAATGGCTGAACCGCCGGGTCCAGGGTCGTCTCGATTGTGACGCCGCTCTGCAGCGTCACACCTGTTATCCTGCCGGTCATTGGTCCTTTTGCCGATAGGCTCTTTGAGGCTTCCGCCGCTGACGCATCGAAGCCACCGGTGGCATTCCACTCGTTCAGGAGAACACCAAGGCGTTGGCCGATGACAATCTCGCCACTGGTGCCTCCTGCGGTGAGTTCGCGGCGAATCAAAGGAATCCCCGCCTCCGGTGGCAACATGTCGATACCTGCCAGTTCCATCATCTTGGGAATGGAGCCACGCGTAGCCATTCCCATGCCGCCCCAGGCGGTCCAGTCGATGACGATGCCACGTGTTAGTGGACGCATATTGCGGAAGCTCGAGGTGATCTTGCACAACAGATCGTTGGCTGAGCTGTAGTCGGTTTGACCGGCGTTGCCGAAGCGCCCGGCAATCGAACTGAATGCGACCGTCGCTCGGAGGGGCATGTCGCCGATGGCATGCAGAAGATTGAACCAGCCGTCACTTTTGACGTCGAAGACCAGATCGAATTCACGTGAATCCTTGTCCGGCAGGAGATGGCTGCGCTCAGTGCCTGCGGCGTGC
>Ga0335079_10004778_pt1 | contig 15597 bp, 10 predicted proteins | sample Lox_Sample_33_FD_206719 | JGI IMG/M metagenome (GOLD analysis project Ga0335079, IMG submission 206719) | Soil microbial communities from Loxahatchee National Wildlife Refuge, Florida, United States - Lox_Sample_3.3 | ecosystem: Environmental > Terrestrial > Soil > Wetlands | place: USA... | reverse complement strand
CGCGAGTTCCTGCAACAGCTTTTTTCGAATCGCGTCGATGCGCGCAGTGTGGGACGCAAGCTTTCGGCGCTGCGACATCTGTACCGGTATCTGCTGCTGGATAAGAAGATCGATCACGACCCCACGTTGAATATCGAGTCGCCGCGGCAATGGAAGGTGCTGCCGAAATCGCTGGCGCGGGATGAGGTTGAAACGACACTGCAGGCTCCACATTATGCAGGCACGAACTCCGACCCGAGGATCGCTGGGGCTCTTGCGGCGCGCGATCGAGCCATGCTCGAGTTGCTCTATGCCGGTGCCTTGCGTGTGTCAGAACTCGTGAGCGCGGCACTGGAAGATTTGAAGCTTGAATCCGGATACATGCTGGTGCGAGGCAAAGGGGACAAGGAAAGGATCGTTCCTCTCGGAAAACCCGCGCAGGATGCGCTGAGAGAGTATCTGACTGACGCGCGACCTCGGCTCATGTCAGTTGGAAAATCCCGGGTCTCGCAACAGCGGCGAGACCCGGGGCACCCCACTATTAGGAGGTCTCAGGTATCAGAGCGACGAGAGCTTCCGACTTCGCTCACGGCAGGCCCGGGGCACCCCACGCTTGGAAAATCGGCGTTCTTATTCATCGCTCGCGGAGGCCGGAAACTGACGCGCCAGCGAATCTGGCAGATGGTGGGGCAGGCGTCGGCAGCTTCGGGACGGCACGCGTCGCCGCATATGCTGCGGCATTCCTGCGCCACGCATATGGTCGAGAACGGAGCCGATCTGCGGACCGTGCAAACGATCCTCGGACACGCCGATATCTCGACGACACAGGTCTATACGCATTTGGCGCTGGACCGGCTAAGGACCGTATATCAGAAGCACCATCCGAGGGCGAAGGCAAGATAAGGAGTTCCGGTTTCGGCCCTGGCGGCGGCTGAGGTGATCTTGAGTGTAAGGTCCTTCACCCGCGCTTTGCGCGTGTCGTGGATGACAATAACAACGAGGATGAAAGAGGGAGATACCATCGTTGAGAAGGCGGTCGCGGACTTCCTGCGCCATCTGCGCGAAAAGAATGCGTCGCCGCATACGATCAAGGCATACACGGGGGATCTCGCAAATTTTTCCGGGTATGCAGGATCGCGCGGATGGAACCAGATCGACCACGTTGCCATTCGCGGATTCCTGTCGCAGTTGTACGAACAAGGACTCGGGAAAACCTCGGTGGCACGCTCGTTGGCGGCGGTGCGGTCGCTGTATCGATGGCTGGCAAGCGAAGGAATGGTGGAACAGAATCCCGCGAAACTTGTAGCGACCCCCAAGCTGCCCAAAAAACTGCCGCGCGTTCCGACCATTGAAGAGATGAATTCCGTCCTCGATGGTCAGATGCCAGAAACCGCCGCATTTCCTGAACGGGACCGGCTAATGCTGGAACTGCTCTATGGGTGCGGCATTCGGAACTCTGAGCTCACCGGAATCGATCTTGACGATATTCGCCTGAGCGCGGAAGCGATCCTGATTCGGGGAAAGGGTAAGAAAGAACGTTATGTCCCCTTCGGCGACTCTGTGAAGAGCGCGCTGGCCAATTACCTTCCGGCGCGGCAGTCGCTTCTCGGAAAAGCAGGCAAGCATAGTCCGGCGCTACTCATCAATCATCGGGGAGGCCGGCTCACTACGCGCAGCGTCGGACGAATTGTCAAGAAAGTTGCGGTAGCAAGAGGCCTGTCGCCCGACGTCCACCCTCATACTCTGCGACATGCGTTTGGGACGCACATGCTGGAGGAAGGCGCTGATTTGCGGGCGATTCAGGAGTTGCTCGGCCACGAGCGGCTGGCCACCACTCAGCGTTATACGCAACTCTCGATGAAGCACGTCCTGCAGGTCTACGATCGAACCCATCCCCGCGCCAAGTGAGAATCGCCGGTACCCTGCGTTACCTCGGTAATTTGGGATTCTCCTTTCCCGCTTAGAAAATCATTAGACGGGAAAGGCTTGGGAAAGCTGAACGTTTGGGTTCGGCACCTCTGCCCCAGGAGGCGCTGTGCGCAAGATTAATCCAGAGCTTTACGTGCTGCTGTGCCTGGTGCTGATTGCCGCGATGCTGAATTTTCTGGTCGCGTCGCAGCAGATGGCGCTGGTCTTCTACTTTCTGCCGACGCTGTTTTCCGCCTTCTATCTGGGCCGACGTCATGCCACGCTGACCGCGCTGGCCAGCGTGGCGATTGTAATCCTGATGGCCTCTGTCAACCCCGTTATGTTTACCCGTCGCATCGAGCTGCCCTTCGCGAAGTGGCTTGATCTGGCGGTGTGGGGCGGCATTCTGATGGTGGCCGGCTACGCGACCGGTACGCTCTATCAGCGCAATCAGAAGACGTTGCTGGAAATGGAAGAAGGCTACGACGGGATGCTGGTGATCCTGCAGAATTTTCTTGCCAACCAGAAGTTCAGCGGCTCGCACGCTTATCGCATCTCGTTGTGCGCCACAAGGATTGCCGAAGCCGTTGGCCTCGACCCCGCCACGGTCGAAGATATTCGTACCGCAGCCCTGCTCTTCAATATGAAAGATTTGGGAATTACTAATGAACTGTTGTGCAAGGCGGCGCAGGTCTCGCAGGAAGATTTACGGAAGAAACGGACTCGTAAAGGCACGTCGCCGGCAGGCGGCGCGACGGGCGGGTTGTTGCGGCGGTCGATCCCGTTGTTTCTCGAAGAACGACAATTCCGGCAAGCGGGAGGAAATCCCGAGGAGGCCTCACTGGAAGTGCAGATTCTGGTGCTGGCGGAAGAATACGAGGCGTTGATCGGCGGCCATCGCGGGACGAAGGTTTCCCCATCGCAAGCGGGGCAGGAAGTGCTGGAGCGGGTCGAAAAACGTTATGATTCGATGATTGTAAGTGCGTTTCGCACGCTTTTCGGTGGAGAAGCATAAGGCAATCACCTCAGGGGCTAAGCCCCACTTGTTTGTTCACTCTGGCGGCACGGCTGAAAGCCGTGCCCTTTCAAATCCAACGGTAGGCGTTATCAGCGGTTTTCCCGCAGCTGTTCCCACATCTTCACAACGCGCTCTTTTAATTCGGCCGTCAGCTTCTCGTACGATTCTTCCGAGGCGGCGGCTTCGGGCGGCGGGTAGATCGGATCTCCGAATTCGATCTTGAGCGGCTTGAATCCCTGAAACCGCTGGTTGCGCGGCCAGACTTCGTAGAAGCCGTCGATGGCGACCGGCACGATCGGCACCTGCATGTGCATCGACAGAATTGCTGCGCCTTTCTTGAATACTTTCGGTGTGCCATCAATCGACCGTTCGCCCTCGGGATAGAGAATCAGAACCTTTCCTTGACGCAGGCCAAAGGCGCCCGCGCGCATGGCGGGAACGAGATTCGCGTCAGGGTCAACGACCACCACCTTGATCGACCGTGCCAGTTTTCGCATGAATCCCTGGCCGAAGATTTCGCTCGTCCCCACCGCAAAGCTCTCGCGGAAGACGTCTTCTGGAAACGCGCTCACCATGATGAGAGGGTCGATATAGCTTTGATGATTCGAAGAAATGATGTATGGGCCCGATTGCGGAAGCTTATCGATACCGCTCACTTTCAAGTCGAATCGGTCGAGCGAAACCACCTGGATGAGTCGCGAAACCAGAAACCAGAACGTATCCATCACGCGACGCGGATGGGCCAGCGCGAGCACTTCGGGATCATCGGGATTTTCAGCCAGGATCGATTTCCATCCGGCAAATGCGGGGCGCTGAGTGGCAGAGCCCTCTCCACGGGCCGCGCTCGCCAGAACTGCGTCGATGAGATCGCGGACGCTGTAGATGTCGGTGAGTTGCGACTCCTCGACATTGCCGCCGAGTTCCTCCTCGAGGCGGCTGAGCACTTCGACGCGCTGCATGGAATCGAGGCCGAGATCGAGCTCCAGATTGAGGGTCGGGCGCATGGTAGGCGGGGCGGACCGCGCAGCTTCGCGAATCACCTTCAGGCCACGCTGCACATCGGTCTGACTGAGCCAGTCGGATTCTTCTTTGGTGAGAGGTTTTTCTGCGGGAAGATCGGAATCGTCGCTCAGTTTCTTCGCCTGATTCGCGCGCACGCGCTTTTCGACTTCGAAGCGCTTGATCTTGCGGGTGGTGGTGCGCGGCAGGTCGTCTCGCCAGATTTCATACGTGCTGATGCGCTTGGTGGAAGCGATCTTGGGCGAAAGGCCTTCGATGTCGAAGCGGATGACTTCCTTGGCGTTGACGATCTTGCGTTGACGAAGCACATCGAAGTTCGGAACGATGACCGCATGCAGGCGATCGCCGCCTTCGCCGGGCTTGCCCTCCAGTCCGACAACGGCGATTTCTTTGATGAATGGCGATTGCAGGTAGTGAGCTTCGATTTCTTCCGGATAAACATTCTTGCCGTTGCTGAGGACGATGACTTCTTTCATTCGGCCGGTAAGAAAGAGATGTCCGTGGGAATCGAAATATCCGAGGTCGCCGGTATGAAACCAGCCGTCGCGGAGGACCGCTGCCGTTGCATCGGGACGGTTCCAATATCCTTTCATCACAACCGCGCCGCGAATCGCAACTTCGCCGACGGCAGGGCCTTCCTCTTGTGGCTGGGGATCGATGATTTTGCCTTCCACCCCTTTCATTGCTTTGCCCACTGAACCGATCTCGTTGTCGTGAGGAGAATTGACAAACACCGCGGCAGTCGTCTCGGTTAACCCGTACGCCTGCAGGACATCGATGCCAAGATCATGAAACGCGGTGGCGATGCCGGGGTCGAAGCGCGATCCGCCCGTAACCAGATAACGCATCTTCGGTCCGAGAGTCTTATGCACCTTGCCGAAAAGAATCGGCCCGGCGTTGAAGCCGACTTTACGCAATGTCCGGTTCAGCGCAACCATGCTGTTAAAGACTTTTTGGACAATTGGTCCCTTCTTCGCGATCTCTTGCGTCAAGCGCTCGTGAATCAGATAGAAAAACTGGGGAACGACCGCGAAGGCGGTGATGTTGCGATCCGTCAATGCCCGCAATAACTCCGTCGTATTGAGAGTCTCGAGATAGACGACGCGAGATCCCTTCACCAGCGGAAGCAGGAGATTGGCCATCTGCGCCAGCACGTGAAACAGCGGCAGGACGCCGAGCAAGGCATCGCCGGGACCGATATCGACCCAATTGAAGACGGCTTCGACTTCTCCGAGAAAGTTGGCGTGCGTGAGCATCACGCCCTTAGGATCGGCCGTAGTGCCTGAGGTATAAAGCAGCGAGGCGAGATCATCTTGTTTCGCTTCCGCAGGCTTGAAGTTGCCGGGACCTTGCTGGAAGATCTCCGGCAGATTGCCGAGCCACTTGCGTTCGACGGGCTTCGCGGCGCGGTCGGGATCCATGAAGATCATGCCGAGCGGAAGTTCGTTGCCGGCAGGAGTAGCGAGCGCGACATGGCGGGCATCGCAGAAAATGGCGGAGGCGCCGCTGTCTTTCAGAAGCTTGGTGACTTGATCGTCGTGAAGCGCGGTGTCGAGCGGGACGACGGCGCAGCCGGAGGCGATAATTCCCAGGTAAGCCGCAACCCAGCGTGGGTGATTATCGGCGAGAATGGCGAGCCGCGATCCGCGAGCGAAGTTTTTTTCGACGATCCAGCGGCCGATCGACTCGGCCATGCGGTGCAACTCGCTATAAGTGCAGGTTTCGGTCTGGTCGTGGCGCTGGAGTTCGAGGGCAACATTGTTGGGCCACCGCTCAGCGCACTCTACAAAGCGATCGTAGAACGTGGGCATGGGTTAGAAAACTGGGATCTCATCCACAACGATTCGAGGGGAATATACACGAAAAGGATGGATGGGAGCAGAGACCGAGAAAAATACGAACCACTAAAAGCACGAAAGTCTCCGGGGGGAAGTCAGCCTCTTTTTTCTCAGGGCTGTTTTTGTTGCGGCACCGTGGGCTTCTGCGAGTCAGTGACAGCCTTGCGAAATTTCTCCACTGCTTCAACCTGCGGTGCTCGCAGGCAGTTTTTCGCGGTGTAGCGCCACACTGGAGGAGCATCGAGAGGATAGGAACCGGTTCCGCGGTAAACCGCGAACACGTCTTCCGATGGGCCGACTTCGTTGCTGACGTGGGGGCCGCGCTCCTGGGGAGGAAAGCCGGGATCATTCTGCTGCGGCGGTTGTCCGGTGTGGCCGCCAATGCGGATGGTTGAATCGGTCCCCTGCGCGACTCCCGGCCGTTGATCGATCGGTCCGCCCTTGATTGTCGGCTGCATGCTTTGGCCATTGCCCGTACGGACCGAAATGATGAGGTCGGCCGGGGCTCCGTCCATCACCAGGCGGAAGCGGCCCCATTCATTGAGCGCCTTCTCGACATTGTCGCGGGCCGTGGAATTGGCCATGGGGTTGTTGACGGGTTCTCCAGCATCGGGGTCGATCACCACCAGGACGGTCTGCGCGCGCAGAACATCTTCGGGCAGCGCGGACTTGGTCTTGTCTTTATCTTTGTCCTTGGCGACGGCCAAACCACCTAGCATTATTGAGAGAAGAAGGAGCGAGGAGAGCCGTGCAGTCATGGACGCCTCCAGCACGCGGACGAGGCCATTATACTTAGGGTTACGACGATTCCAGAAGAAGTCGTCCTGCATCTAATGTGCTAGGCTTCTAAATGGACATCTTGTGCCCTGTGAAGGACTTCCGGTTTGATTAACACACTGCTAGGCAAGGTTTTCGGGACTAAGAATGAGCGTGTCATCAAGTCTTTGAGACCGCGCGTTGCGGCGATCAATGCGCTCGAGCCAGAGATGCAAAAGCTCTCGGATGCCGAGCTGCGCGCCAAGACCGACGAATTCCGCAAGCGTATCCAGGAGCGGCTGAGCCGGGTCGGAGGCGATGGGACCCCCCCTACCGGCAGTGATGTGGCAACACACGCCGAAGATGACGAAAACGAGCTGGACCAGATCAAGCGCGCAGAGAAAGAGCAATACGACGCTCTTCAAGAGGCCTTGGACGAGATCCTCGAGGAGGCGTTTTCCGTGGTCCGCGAGGCTGGACGCCGCGTCCTCAACATGCGGCACTTCGATGTGCAATTGATTGGCGGCATGGTGCTGCACTCCGGCAAGATTTCAGAAATGAAAACCGGCGAAGGCAAAACGCTGGTCGCCACTCTCCCGGTATACCTTAATGCGCTCAGCGGACGCGGAGTTCACGTGGTCACGGTCAACGACTACCTGGCCAAGCGCGACTCGGAGTGGATGGGCAAGCTGTATCGATTCCTCGGGCTTACCGTCGGCGTAATCGTCCACGACCTTGACGACGACCAGCGCCGCGCTGCTTATGCGGCCGACGTAACCTACGGCACGAACAACGAGTTCGGCTTCGACTACCTGCGCGACAACATGAAGTTCGACATCAAGGATTGCGTGCAGCGGGGGCATAATTTCGCGATCGTCGACGAAGTCGACTCCATCCTGATCGACGAAGCGCGAACGCCGCTGATTATTTCGGGCGCGAGCGAAGAATCCACGGATAAGTATTACAAGGTGAACCGCATCATTCCCAAGCTGGATAAGGGCGAAGAGTTGAGTCAGAACGAGTTGCGCGAGCAATTGGAGGCGGGAAAGATTCCCGCCGAGCGAAGGGAATCTCTGATTCGAGATCTGAATGAGGCGGGCAGTGATCCGCAGAGGATGATCCTGACCGGCGACTATGCGATCGATGAGAAGCATAGAAACATTACGGTGACGGATGGGGGCTGGGAGAAGGTCGAGGGGTTGCTGGGGATCGGCAACATTGCCGATCCGGAGAACTGGGGCTGGAAGCATCACGTTGAGACCGCGATCAAGGCGCATGCGCTGTATCGTCGCGACGTTGAGTATGTCGTTAAAGACGGCGAAGTCATCATTGTCGACGAATTTACTGGCCGCATGATGCCTGGCCGGCGCTGGTCCGACGGCCTGCATCAGGCGGTTGAGGCGAAGGAAGGCGTCAAGATCGAACGCGAGAATCAGACGCTGGCGACGATCACGTTCCAGAATTATTTCCGCATGTTCAAGAAGCTGGCCGGAATGACCGGAACCGCGGAGACCGAAGCGACTGAGTTCGACAAGATCTACAAGCTCGAAGTGGTGGTGATTCCGACGAACAAGACGCTGTTACGAGTCGAGAATCCCGACGTCGTTTATCGCACCGAAAAAGAAAAGTATTTTGCCGCGGCGGATGAGATCCAACAACTGGCGACGAAAGGGCAGCCGGTTCTCGTCGGAACGACTTCGGTAGAAAAATCCGAGCGGCTTTCCGAACTGCTGAAGAAAAAAGGCATCAAGCACGTCGTGCTCAATGCCAAGTTCCACGAGCGCGAAGCCGAAATTGTGGCGCAGGCCGGTCGCAAGGGCGCCGTGACCATTGCGACGAACATGGCCGGCCGCGGTACAGACATCCTGTTGGGTGGCAACGCGGAGTTCATGGCCAAGCAGGAGATGGTCAAGAAGGGAATCGCGCAGCAACTGCGCGTGGCACAGGGCAAGATTGAAGGTCCGCAGGAAGACGGGCAGACGTCGGTTTTTTATTACAACGGAAACGAGTTCACAGTTCCGACGGACAAGTGGATGGAGGCCTACAACCGTTACAAGCAGCATACCGACAAAGAGCACGACGAAGTTACCGCCGTCGGCGGACTGCACATTCTCGGCACCGAGCGGCACGAGTCGCGGCGGATTGACAACCAGCTGCGCGGACGCGCCGGCCGCCAGGGTGATCCCGGTTCGTCCCGTTTTTACCTGGCGCTGGAAGATGACCTGATGCGCATCTTCGCCAAGGAGTGGGTCTCGAACCTGCTTCAGCGGCTGGGGATGGAAGAAGGCGTTCCGATCGAGTCACGAATGATCACCCGGCGAATCGAGACTGCGCAGAAGACGGTTGAAGGACAGCACTTTGAATCGCGCAAACATCTGCTCGAATACGACGACGTGATGAACAAGCAGCGCGAGGCGGTCTATGGCCTGCGCCGGCGCTTGCTGGAGGGGACGGATCAAAAAGATCTCATCCTCGAAGACTACGTTTCGTCGATTCTCGCGGATCAACTGGAGCAGTTCTGTCCGCCGAAGGCGCACGCGGATGATTGGGACATCAAGGGCCTGAAGGACGCGATCTTCACGCGCTTCGGCGTGGATTTTCTGGCCGAAGGCGTGAAGCCGGAAACTCTGAATCGCGGCGAACTGGGTGACGCGATCTTCGCCAAACTGAAGGAACGCTACGACGCAAAGGAGAAGCTGATCGGTCCAGCGGCGATGCGGCATCACGAGCGCATGATCATGCTGAGCGTGATCGACCAGCAGTGGAAAGATCATCTGCTCAGCATGGATCACCTGAAGGAAGGGATCGGGCTGCGGGGATACGGCCAGCACGATCCGCTGGTCGAGTACAAGAAAGAATCGTTCGACATGTTCGAAGCCATGATGCAGCGCTTCCAGGAAGACACGGTGCGGTATCTCTACCTGATGCAGATTCTGGAGCGGCCACCGGAGCCGCAACCGCCGCCGCAGCAGCTGGAAGCCGCCGCCTCCGTACATGATGGAGATGGAAATGGACGGCGGCCGCCAAGGATGGTCTCAACATCGGCGGACGAACTGGAAGAGGCCTTTATGCGTCGCAAACGGCGCGAGCTGGAGCAAGCGCGCATGGCTGGCGCAGGCGAAGCACAGCAAGTGCAGCAGGTTGTCCGCGGTCAGGAGAAAGTGGGCCGGAACGATCCTTGCCCATGCGGGTCAGGGAAGAAGTACAAGAAGTGTCACGGGGCGTAGGGCGTCTTGGGCGTGATCGTTTCCCAGGTCTCGCAAAACCGGCGAGACCTGGGGCACCCTACAATCTCTTCTTCTCAACATCCTTAAAGGTCATCTCTTCTGCCCTGCTCCCGATTTCGCGTTTCCAATCGCTAAACAGCGTCGCATAGTTCTTCGTGATGTAGTCTTCGTGTTTTGCGCCGAGTTTGTTCGCGGTGGCGTCGATCCAGCGCGGGTGGCCCTCGATCTCGCAAAAATTTCCAATCGGAGTTTCGTCGACGACGACCTCACCCTTGTTATCGGTCCACTCTTCGCGGAATTTTTCGTAACGGAAGGATGGCGAATAGCCGAGCGCGCGCAGGATTGCGTCCATCTTCTTGCCATTCGCCACTTCGGTTTCCAGTTCGACGCGGCTGCTGTGGCGAGTGACTTTGCCGCCGCTCTTGTGGGTGAGCTTCCAGGAAGATCCGTATTTTCGCAGGCGCAACAATTCTTTGTGTTTGCGCAATACTCCGCCCGGCAGGTCGTATAACGTATTCATCTCGTGTGTTCGCTTGGTCTTCAGGCGAAATCCAGCGGACTGGAGCTTGCGGCGGAGTGCGGCCACAGCCTGCACACGAAACTTGATTTCGATTTCCCGCTTCATGATGCGAGTGTATTACGTACGAGCCAGCCGAGGTGCAAGCGCTGGAGAACTCCGTGCAAGCGTGCAGGATACCTTTGCCAGTCCACCTCGTCCAACGGGCCGACAACGAAGTACCAGCCGATCGCGCCGATCCAGGCGACGATCGCGGTGATAAGGAATGGCCAATAGAATGAGCCGGTGCGGTCCAGTAGAATTCCAGTAAGCGCCGGCGCGACCGCGCCGCCGACGTTTCCAACAAAATTTTGCACACCGACCCAGCGGCCCACCATGCGGGGGCCGGCGAGCATCTGGGAGATCGCCCAACTTCCGCAGACACTGATTCCAAGAAAAACGCCAGTGAGCGCCAGCATCAATAGGAAGAGCCATCCCTGGCTCAGCACCGCAGATACCAGGGTGATGCCGATGCCGACATGCCCCAGAGCCATCCACCCTTTGCGCACCGAGGTTGGAGAAGCGCCGGCCTGAATCCAGCGGTCGGAGAGCTTTCCTGCGGCCATCGCGGAGATGGCCGACATCAGGAAAACGAAGGCTCCGACCCGGGCCATTTGAATTAGAGAAAAATGGCGTCCGCGAACCAGATAAAACGGCAGCCACGTCACCAGGAAATAAAGAAAATAGTTGATTGAGGCCTGGCCGATGCAGGTGCCCCATGTGGAGCGCTCGATCAGGATGTAAAGGTAACCTGCGGCACCCGATGATGTCTGACTATGACTGACCGGCCGCGGCGGTCTCCAGGCGTACCACAGCGGCAGCCACAGAAATCCGATCAGGCCGAGCGCGATAAAGAACGGCCGCCAGCCAAACTTCGCAACCGCGCTCCCGCCTACGAGCATTCCGAACGCGGGTCCCAGAGCCAGACCGGTCATGAGGACGGAGTTGGCAAATCCTCGATTTTGTTCTTTGAAGTGGCTCCCCAAGACTTTGCTGTAAGAAGGGAAGGCTACCGATTCTCCAAAGCCGAGAATCACGCGGATTGTCAGCAGCGCGGCAAATCCATGAAGATATCCAGTCACCGCTGTGGCTGCCGACCATAGGAAGAATCCGATGGCGAAGATCCATCGCACGTCGAAGCGGTCGACGAGCCAGCCTGCAGGCATCTGCATGAGGGCGTAGGTCCAGAAAAAGGCAGAAAGGAGCGTTCCTAGCTGGGAAGCTGAAATTCCCAGTTCGTCCTTGAGTAGCGGTGCGGCGATAGAAAGATTGCTACGATCGATGTAGTTGATGAGAACGGAAACTGCCATCAGAACAAGCACAATATTCAAGCGCGACTGGGTAGGAGGCTGTGAGGGGTGTGCGGCTTCCGGCGGCGAAGGGAATTCCGTGTGGACAGGGGTACCCATGGAAAAAGCCGCACAATTGTACACTCGCCAAGCGAGGGATCGGGCAACTTGCTGAGGGTGGTGGCTCAAGTCTCAATTACGGATCGGCGTCATCCTGAGCGGATCCGTTTTTCAGGCGAAGCGAACGATCTTGCCTGGAGCACCACTTAGTACGCACGCGAGATTCCTCGCGCCGCGGCTGCGCCGCCCTCGGCTGAAGCCGAGGGTCTACCTGAAAGCGCGGGGCTTCGGAATGACGCCGCGGGAAGTGAGACTTCAGGGCGAGACACTTAGCTGAAGGTTGGCAGCTTCACCAGATCATCTTTCGGCACGGACTCGAGCGGTTCGCCGGCCTTGCGCCAGGCGGTCAGGCCGCCGACGATGACGAACGTGTTGAATCCTTTTTCGCGGAGTATGTGCGCCACCCGGGCGCTGGTCGCTTCGCGCGCTCAAGTACAGTAGAGATAAATGTCCTTGTCTTTGGGGAGATTCTTGATCTCTTCCTGCAGATTGTTTGGCTCGATGCGAATAGAGCCCAGAATGCGCTCAGCGCCTCGATCGTAATAACCGTGGCTGCGCACATCGACGATCTGAACCCGACCTCCATCGCCAGAGGCCAATCGGGCAGCCAGTTCCGGCACCTGCACGCGGGGGACCACGTCATATTCCCGATATTTCATGAACTGCAGAATGCGGTAGACCGCATAGGTTGCCAATGCGGCAATGATGAGGATCTCCATCATGCGTGTGGCGGCGTGAATGCTCTTCAGAACGGCGGCAAGGAGATCGCGCGAGACGTATCCGACGAGAAGATAGGTAACGCTATATAGGAGAGCGCCGGCCAGATCCAGAGTAAGAAACTGGCCAAAGCGCATTTTCATGCTGCCCGCCAATGGGGCGGCCATGGTATTGATGCCGGGGATGAACTTCGCGACCACGACGGTGGCTTTGCCGCGTTTGTAGAACGATTCGGCCGAACGCAGGATGCAGGTTTCCGGATTCATGGAAAGACGGCAGAGAAACCCGAGCAGGGCCCAGCCGGCAGCTCGACCCAGCCAGAACTGAATGCTGTCGCCGATGAGCAGGGCAAGAATGGCGATCGGCAGAACGGCGGAAAAAGCCAAGGTGTGAGATGCGATGGCTGCCCCGGCTGCGATCAAGGCAATTGCTGCAGGCAGGGGGAATCCAACCGCCTCGGCCAGCAGCATCCCGAAAACGAGGGAGTATCCGTTACGCGCCAGAATGTGGAGCAGATCAGTCATAGCTCAAAAGGAAAGATTTGGATTCTCGCCCCAGCAGGAAGGATTCAGTATAAACAAAGCCGGACGGGTCCGATGAAGCCCGTCCGGCTGTGTACGAGGAGCGAGTCTCTCAGGAGGACTTTCCTCGACAGGGTGAGAAACGGCGGCTAACACTCGAAGTCTCTCCGGCCCTGACCGGGCCGGCGCGTCGAAAAACCAAGGCGCCTTTTTCGTCTTAAAGCTTCGACTGAAGCCGCCGCCTCAAGTTGATGAGCATTTCTCTTCGGACAGGACCCCGAGCGACCTGCCTTTCCCAAGTGCTCAGGGGAGAGAAGTGAGGTTACATGCCTCACCGCATGCCAGTGCGTCTCGTTAGCCTTCCGATAGCGAATGCTATCAACTGGGGGCATTTTGCGACTGAGCGGATAAAGAAAGCTGTGGCGTGGGTCACTGTTGAAGGTGACGGGAATCAAGGGTTACATGGCAGGGCCAAGTGTCTGCGGTCACTGAATTGAGTCATTGAGCGATTGAGTCATTGAATCATTGGATCAATAAGAACCGCGGCCTCTTTGTTGATTGAGTGACTCAATCGCCTAATGGCTCAATGGTTCATTGGTCTCACTTCTCTCTGGCGACGACGAACTCGGGGGCCCAGAGCAGAGCACGCTTGATTTCTGAATCGGGGAAGAAGCAGATCGACTTGCGGGCAGATTCGGCATATTCCGCGGCGCGAGAGGAGGCGGCATCGAGCGAGCCGTAACGCTGCAGAATCTGCAGGATATCGGAATGGGTCACACCGTTGAAGGCGCGATCGCGCAGGATGGTTTCGATCTTTGATCGTTCTGCGGGCGTGCAACGGTCTGCGGCGTGAATCACCGCCATCGTCATCTTGCCTTCCCGCAGGTCGCTGGCTACCGGCTTGCCGAGGACGTCCTCGGACGCAGTGAGGTCGAGAACGTCGTCGACGATCTGGAACGCCATCCCGAGATCGTGGCCATACTGCGCGAGAGCAGTTTCCTGCTCATGCGTGGCGCCGCCCAGAATCGCGCCCAGGCGCATGCAGACGGAAAATAAGCAAGCCGTCTTGCGGTAAATCAAGTCAAAGTGTTCTTGCAACGAGATCAGTTTCCCGAGCTTTTCGATCTGCAGGAGCTCGCCCTCGACCATTTGCTGCGTGAGGTCGATCAGCGTATCCAGGATGCGAAAATTACGTTCCTGGACGGCGATTTTGAAGGCCTGCATGTAGAGCCAGTCGCCGGCCAGCACGCACTTGGAATTTCCCCATTGTGTATTGGCCGCGGGACGTCCTCGGCGCGTCTTAGCCTCGTCGATGATGTCGTCGTGGACCAAGGTTGCGGTGTGGATGATTTCGACGACGGCGCCGAGGCGAACCGCGCCCTGTCCCTGATAGTTGAGTAACTTCGCGGATAAGAACAGCAAAGCAGGCCGGATGCGCTTGCCTCCGCCCGCACGCAAGTACTCGCCGATTTCAGTAATGGCTCCGACGTTGGAGACGGTATCGCGGCCGAACTCGCCCTCGAGCGCAATGAGATCGTCGCGCAGCAGGTCGAATACTTCCTTGCCGTTAATGGTGGCAGGTGCGCTCATCAGTTGGTGCGATAGTTCGTAAACTGCAAATCGATTCCGAAATCGCGGCTTCGCAGCAGCGTAATCACTTCCTGCAGCGTGTCGCGGTCTTTGCCGCTGATGCGGACCAGATCTCCCTGGATCGAGGCCTGGGCTTTCTTTTTCGAGTCTTTCACCAGCTTTACAATTTCGCGGGCTTTTTCGATCGCGATTCCTTGCTGCATGGTCGCTCGGCGTTTGGCAGTGCCACCGGCGGAAGGCTCGACCGGTCCGTAGGTGAAGGCTTTCAGCGAAACGCCGCGCTTGACCAGCTTTTGCTGCAGGACGTCATTGACGGCTTTCAATTTGTATTCGTCGGCCGAGTGCAGCACGATCGCGTCTTTTTCCAATTCGATGTTCGATTTCGAGTCCTTCAGGTCGAAACGGGTATGAATCTCCTTCAGCGCCTGCTGGATGGCGTTCGACACTTCCTGCAGGTCGACTTTGCTGACGACGTCGAAGCTGTTATCGGGCATATATTTCTAATCTTTCTGAAATAAAGGAAGTAATGTGAGGTTAACAGAACTGCCGGGTCACTGTCCGGAAACTTTGCTTTCAGCCATTTCAGAGATTTTGAAAAAATTGTAGAAATTGCGGGCGGTCTGCTCGCCGATGGCTTCCATAGAAAGCCCACGGAGTTCGCCGATGTGGCGGGCAGTCTCCTTGACGTAAGCGGGTTCGTTGCGTTTGCCGCGAAAGGGGAGGGGCGCGAGATAAGGGCAGTCGGTTTCGATCAGCATGCGGTCGAGCGGGACTTGCAGGGCCGCGTCGCGAATCTGTTGCGCTTTGGGAAAGCTGACATTTCCGGCGAAAGAAATCATGAATCCGAGGTCGAGGCCGCGCCTGGCCTGCTCCCAGGTTCCGGTGAAACAGTGGAGGATACCGCCGATGCCTTTAGCCGCCCAGTGTTCTTGGACGAGTTGAAAGAAGTCCTGCCAGGCGTTGTCGCTGTTATCGGAAGGACGGCAGTGGATGACTATAGGCTTCTTAGCGGCGGCGGCGCATTCCATCTGCCGAATGAAAACCAGCTTCTGGGTTTC
>Ga0335079_10004770_pt1 | contig 15607 bp, 15 predicted proteins | sample Lox_Sample_33_FD_206719 | JGI IMG/M metagenome (GOLD analysis project Ga0335079, IMG submission 206719) | Soil microbial communities from Loxahatchee National Wildlife Refuge, Florida, United States - Lox_Sample_3.3 | ecosystem: Environmental > Terrestrial > Soil > Wetlands | place: USA... | reverse complement strand
GATTGCGATTGCGAAACTCCCGATCGAGGTCTTTACGGCCATAGCAGATGACCTTGTCGAAGGCTGCGACCGTCAGTGCGGTCTCGGCATTGCGCTGCTGCGCCTCGTAAAACTTAAGCGTGGCAAAATTGATCAGGATTTTGCACGGTCGCCGCTCCACCTTGCCCCCGAGCGCAGCTACCGATTCCTAACCTTCTGCTCGAGCATATAGCAGTAGTAGCGCAGGCGGCTCCGGAGCGACATTCCGCTGTACCCCGGAATGGTCGTCAGGATTGGCTTGCCGTCATCGCTTCCGTAGTCGCGCACGGCCTGCGCGAGGAGCGGGAACAATTGATATTTTTCCAGGACTCTACGCCGCGCCTCCCTAAGCGCAGGCAGGCGCCGCTCCCATTCGTCATGCTGCAAGAGTTGGTTGATTCCGGCGAGGGTTGCGCGATGATCAGCCCCATCGATCCGAATGAAGGAATCGGCGGGAAAGTACTCCTCGATATTGGGGCAGCCGTCGTAGAGCGGGACCGTCCAGCTTAGGAAGCAGTCGGAGATTTTTTCCGTCCAATAGTCGGGGCTGATCGAATTCTCCACCGCGATTGAATAGCGGTAGGGCGCAAGCGCGGTCCATTTATTTTCGATGTAGCGAACCCCGCGTCCGAACACGTCAACCTTGTCTGCTCCCTTCTGCATCAGGAACTCGCGTAGCGCATTGCGCTTGCGCTGACCCGGAAGCCATACGTCGTCGCTGGTGACAAACGAGGCGTGTTTATTTTTGGCGGGCAGGTTCATTGCTACCAGCTCGTCATAGCTGAGGTCAACGAACCATCCGAGCGCCGGAAAGGATCGCACGTATCGACGCTCAGGCACCGGGATGTAATGCGTAAACACGCGCGCGAATGGTTCATGGTTCTCGATTAACCAATCGAATGCCCCCGGGACATAAGGTTCCTGGATCAAGCACCATAGGTGCTGGGGTGGGCAGCGGACCCGAACCGAGTCCGGATGGCAATTGTTGAGCATCACGAAGTAATCACAGTCGAGCACATCCCCGCAGGTGAAACGCACTCCCTCCCAGACGCCCTTTCCGCCTGGGTTCTGTCCCATCACGCGAGAGCAGTCGGCATCGGCGGCGAGCCGCACCAGCGGGGTAGCATGATTGACGGGCGTATTACCTTTAGCCTAAGGCAAGGACTAGGAATTGGATCTCCGAATCGCGCGGCCCGGTCTCGCACCGATATGTTTCCCATCTCGCACCACCGCCGTTCCATTCACAAACACATGACTGATACCGGCGGGATAGCGGCGCGGATCGGCATAGGTCCCGACGTCGATGATCGTTTTCGCGTCGAAGATCACTAGATCGGCGAATGCCCCCTCGCGAATCACGCCGCGATCGCGCAGATGGAACTTCTCGGCCGCCATCGCGGTCATTCGATGGACCGCTTCCTCGATCGGCATTACGCCGCGGTCGCGCGCGTAGTGGCCGATGACACGCGGGAAGGTCCCGTAGAGCCGCGGATGCGGCTTGCCGCCCATCGCGAGGCCGTCGGAACCGATCATCGTGCTCGGATGCGCCATCACGGTGCGCACGTCGTCTTCGTTCATCAGATCGAGGATGACCAGCGTGCCGGGATCGTCGCGCACGATCTTGCGCGCGGCTTCCAGCGCGCCGAGGTCCATCTCGGCCGCTAGCTCGTTGAGGCGTTTGCCCTCCCATTGCGGATGCGAGGGGAGCGACGCGATCAGAATACGCTCCGGCGCAATGGCGCCGATACCGCCGCGCGCGCCGCCCTCATCAAGCCCGCCATTCTGGATCACCGCCGCGAGGATCGTACTTCCTGACGTATAAGGATACTGATCGGCGGTGACATCGAGGCCCTTGGCGCGCGCCTCCTCGATCATCCGGATCGACTCGCGCACCATCCCCCAGTTCTCCTCGCCCGAGGCCTTGTGATGCGAAATCTGGACCGCGACGCCGGCCTCTTCGCCGATGCGGATGGTTTCGCCAATCGCGTCCAGCAAATGATTAGCCTCGTTGCGCATGTGGCTGGCGTAGAGCGCGCCGCTGCCGCGCATCTCGCGCGCCAGCTCGATGATCTCCTGGGTATTCGCCCAGCGGCCCGGCTCATAGATGAGGCCGGTGGAGAGTCCGACCGCGCCCGCCTCGATCGCGTCGCGCAGCCATCCGCGCATCGCCGCCATCTCCTCGGCGCTCGGGGCGCGGTTAGCATTACCCATAGCGGCGAGGCGCAGACTCCCATGGCCGGCCAGCACCGCGACATTGAGGCTCGGCGGATTCGCGTCGAGCGCGCGGAGGTATCCGGCGTAGTCGCTCCACTCGGGAACGTTCGCGTCGTGACCGTGCAGCGCACGGAAGATGACCGCCGCCGACGGATTGGGCGCCGCGCCCATCCCGCAGTTGCCTACGATATCGGTGGTCACGCCCTGCATCACCTTGAAGTCCATTTCCGGCTGGAGGAAGACCGCCCAGTCGTCATGGCTGTGCACATCGATGAAGCCGGGCGCGAGGCTCATCCCTCGCGCGTCGAGCTCGGTTGCGCCGCGCTCCGCGATGTCGCCGACCCGCGCGAGGCGATCGCCGCGAAGGCCGACGCTGGCCTCGAACGCGGGCGCGCCGGTGCCGTCGAGGATCGAGGCGTTGCGGATCACTATGTCATATGGCGTGGCCATCGCGTCCTCCTATTTGGCGGTTTCGCCTACTTTTCGATTCGGAGGAGATATGTTCCGTCATCACGAGCCTCGGCGGCAAGCATCGCGTAGCCCTCGGCCTCGGCGGCGCGGGGGATGTCGCGGTATCCGCGCGGGTCGTCGAGGGTCAGTTCAAGGATTTCGCCGCGCGCCATCTGCTCGAGGCGGACCTTGGCGTGCGCCCAGTTGAGCGGGCACTTGATGCCGCGGAGGTCGATCCAGATGGCGTTGAAAGGCTTCATGTTGTAGGCGAATAAATAGCGAATACTCAATGAATACGGACATTTAATGGCTTTGTTTTTGAATTCTGCGGCTCGCATGATTCATTGGTGGGTTCGTTTGGAAATCGCGCAGTCATGCGAAAACGGATGTCGGTGGCTTCGTTTGGTAATCGGCCGCGCTCGTCGAGCGGGCTTGTTTTTTTGCGCTGCGGGCCCAGCGCCTGATCGGTGGGTTCGTTTGTGCAATTCCGAACATCACGCGAAGCCCCCCAGCGGTGGGTTCGTTTGGTTTGCAGCCTGGTGCCAACAGGGGTCGTTGGGCCTCAGCGAGCGCATCGCCATCATCATACCACGATGCAAGCTCGAATTGGTGCGCTGCGTAGGCGCACACTATCGGCTCGCTGCAATGCAGAGATTGGGCTGCGCGATACACGTTGCATCGAGGGGGAAATTCCGATGATTTTATGCGCGATGGTCTCGGTATAACCATTGCTCCGATGCTTGGGCATGAAGCAGTCAGCCACCATTCAATGCAAGCAGGACGCCGGAGTTTTCGCACCGGTCATCGATCGCAACCGATGCGAAGGGAAGGAAGACTGCACCCAGGTCTGCCCCTACGACGTGTTCGAGATGCGCAAGCTAGGCGCGGAGGATAAGGCCGCGATGCCGCTGTTCGCGCGTATCAAGGCCTTCGCGCACGGCAACTGGCAGGCCTACGCGGTGCGCGCGCAGGATTGCCACGCGTGCGGCTTATGCGTGGCGGCATGCCCGGAGCACGCGATCAAACTGCGTCGCGTGGCATGAAGCCGTCGCCCGGAGCATTCGCCTCGGCTAATTGGATGCCGAGACCGTCCAGGTATTGCTGCCGCTATCGCAGGTATTGAGCGTATAGGTGTATGAGGCCTGCGCCGCGCCGAACAGGATTCCCATAAAGTCATAGTGACAGTAGCTGGTGCCGTCGGCGACGGTTACGTTGGCGGTCTGGCCCGGCCCGATGCTTTGACCCGTCAATAGGTTGGGGCTCGAAGTCCAGTCGTTGGAATGGTAGGTGGACGATGCATACAACTCAGTCATCGTGTACGGGGTATTGTTGGTAACCGTGATGCTTTTGGTCGAGTTGGCTCTCGCGACCGGAGCAATCGCCAGTGCAGCGAATATTGCCGCCGGCGGCAGAAACTTGAATGACTTCATCGTCCCTCCTTGGTCATTCGCAGAATGCGCTTGCGCTGTTAGTCAAAGTGGTTGGAAAACTGATTCCAAAAAACGGATTGGGCAATATCACCAGATGTGCAGCATTGAAGCTGACCGATACGGTAACGTTACTGCCGAAGGTACACGGCGTAGGGGTTACGCTGCTGGTCAGGTATCTGCCGGAGCCAGTGCTTATGATCGGCGATGCCACAGACACCATGTAGCTGTTAACCGTATCCGCTGAAGCGGTTGGATTGGTCGCTGCGTAGCGCGCGCCTTGGTAGTTAGCCTGGCCCAGTCCGAGCACTGCTACTCCCAGCAACGCGTATTGGATGCCGATCAGCATTACAAACAGGACGATCGGCGTAACCAGGGCCAGTTCGACCCCGGCCTGCCCGCGCTCGAATCGATCTCGAGCGTGCATTGAACCGGAAGCCTCTACCACCGCGATCACGCGAGTCATAGGTCTCGATTGTCTGAGGAGGCGCAAATGCTTATTCGCCACTACTTAATCAGAATCGGCGAACCGCGCGTGCCGAAGTAGGGAGCATTCGGATCGCCGAAACTATTCGCGATTACCTGGCTAATGAAATGGACGGTAACCTGGCCCGAGCTGTAACTATCCAGCCAGACCGTGGCGAATGCCTTTACCTGCACTGAAGACCGGCCATTCTGATGCTCCCAGTCAACCACCGGCAGGATCAGCACACGCGGATCCGTTAAGGCGTGAGAGGAATAGGTTCCGGTAGGATCCGAGCTCGCGGCAGCATTGAGGCGATCCTGGAAGCCTTGATCCACAGGACCCACTTTCTTGCCCGGCTCGGTAGTCACCCAATCGCCCACGCTGATCATCGAATTGTAGCCGTCGGCAATGTTGGTTCTTAGGTTGTTGCCTCCGGTCCCTCCCAGCGCGAGCAGATCCCAGTTACCGGGTCCGATTTGACCTTGCTGAAGAGTTATCTGCTGCCCGTCGGTGTACACCGTGTTGTAGTCGAGGCCGATTGGGATCAGTCCGCAACTTCCGATGTTCGAGCAGGTAGTGCCGTTGGCGCCGCCATTGTCGCCGCCGGACGGAACCTGCCCCGGCGTCGAGGCATTGAGGGTGCTCGGCGCGTACTGTGGCGTGGCGGTAGCGGCCGTGGTCACGACTCCCGAGGTGAGTCCCAGCACCCTCGCGAAGTAGTACGGAACGGTGCGTTGTAACTTGATCGATATCGTCGTGTTACTCGCGCCGAGGGTGGTGGAGAGGATTTCCGAGGCTTTGATGCCGTTGTTCTCAGCGAGGTTAGTCGCGACCGTCTGCGCGGTGGTTGGGTTGTCTGGAAGATAGTTGGCGCCAGCCAAAACGGCGACGTCAGCTGCTTTCTGAAGTTGAACCCAATTGAAATAGAAGACCGATACGTCAGTTCCCAGCGCGACCGCGCCTAGCAGGACAGGGATTATCAACGCCAGCAGGACAACGGTCTGCCCACGGCAAGATCGGTGCATATGGTACCCACTCCGATAACGTGCCTACCCCGTGAGCAGATTAGATGCCATCGACCGACACGACGGGTGTCGTATTCTTGATGGCGTTTATAGGTGTCTAGAGATGTTTATCTATCAACGAAAGTTGCATCCGCGCCACTTATCCAGTGTCATCGCAGCAATGGAAGGCAAGTCGAAGCAAAGAAACCACAGCGGCATAGGGACAGAGGAAGAACCGAGCGATTAGCAGCACTCTCAGGGGTGGCCCTTCTCGGTGTCTCCGTGGCGCTGTAGTTTACTGCCTGATCTTACCTGCCGACGATGTCCCGAATTCCCGCTTCGATGCGCGTTTCATCCGGTACCGTCACCTTCTCGAGTGGAGGGCTAAATGGGATCGGAACATCCAACGCGGTGACGCGCTTGACCGGAGCATCAAGGTAGTCGAAGCCCTTGTCCGCGATGATCGCCGCGATATCGGCCGCCGCGCCGCCGCGCATATGGCCCTCGTCGGCGATGAGCACGCGATTGGTCTTCTCGACAGACGCCAGGATCGTTTCCTCATCTAATGGAATCAGCGTGCGAGGATCGACAACTTCGACCGAGATACCTTCTTTGGCGAGCTTGTCCGCGACCTTGAGCGTCTTCGACACCATCGCACCGATTGCGACGACAGTGACCTGCTCACCCTCGCGCTTCACCGCGGCCTTGCCGAGCGGTACGAGATGGTCGCCGTCGGGAACGTTCTCCTTCAGACGCCCGAGGCCTCCGTGCTCGAACACGATGGTGGGGTTGTTGTCGCGAATCGCGCTCTTGAGCAGTCCCTTCATGTCCGAGGGACCCGAGGGCACCACCAGCTTGAGGCCGGGCACGCTGAGGAATTGCGCATAGACGGTTTCGGAATGCTGCGCCGCCGCGCCGCCCATCGCGCCATAGACCGCGCGGAATGTAATCGGCATGGTCGCCTGCCCGCCCGACATATAGCGGAGCTTCGCGGCCTGATTGCACACCTGATCGAATGCGCAATAAAAAAAGCTTGCGAACTCGACCTCGCAAATCGGACGCGTACCCGCCATAGCGGCGCCGACCGCAGCGCCGACGAAACCCGCCTCGGCAATCGGCGTGTTGCGCACGCGCTTGAGCCCGAACTTATCGACGAGGCCTTTGGTCGCGCCGAATGCGCTCAGCACCACGTCCTCGCCCATCACGAAGGTCAGCGGATCGCGCTCCATCTCTTCGACGAGTGCGGTATTGATGGCCTGAACGAAATTGAGTTGCGGCATGATGGCGCCTCGCTATTTGGCGTACACGTCGTCGGTCACTTCAGACACGTCGGGAAGCTCGCTCTCGCGCGCGAACTTGATCGCGTCCTCGAGTTCGGCGCTGGTTTCAGCATCGATGCGATCGAGCTCCGCCTTGGCGACTTTTCCGCCTTCGAGTAGGAACTGCTGATACCGGATGATGGGGCATTTGCGCTTCCACTCCTCGACCTCTTTGGTGGGCCGATACGCGCCCTCGCCGAGGAACGCCGCTTCGCCGACGACGTGCCCCTCCCATCGGTAGGTTTTGCATTCGAGGAGCGTGGGACCTTCGCCGGCGCGGGCCCGCGCGACTGCCTCGCTCGCTCGCGCGAAGACCTCCATCACATCGTTGCCGTCCACGATGATGCCGGGGATGTTGTAGCCGTGCGCGCGCTGCGCGATGTCTTTGACCGAGGTGACGGTCTGCATCGGCGTGAACTCGCCGTAGCCGTTGTTCTCGCATACGAAAACCACCGGCAGCTTCCACACCGCGGCGAGGTTCAATGATTCATGAAACGTGCCCTCATTCGATGCGCCGTCGCCGAAGAAGCATGCGGTGACATCCTCGCTGCCCTTGATCACGGCGCCGAGGGCAGAGCCGGTCGCGATCGGCAGGCCTCCGCCGACGATCCCATTGGCGCCGAGGATGCCGAGCGCGTAGTCAACGATGTGCATCGAGCCGCCCTTGCCTTTGCAGTAGCCAGTGCGCTTGCCGTACAGCTCCGCCATCATGCGGTTGAGCTGGCCGCCCTTGGCGAGCAAATGGCCGTGGCCGCGATGCGTCGAGGTGATGTAGTCGGTCTTGCGCAGCGCCGCGCATACGCCTGTGGCCGAGGCTTCCTCGCCGATCGAGACGTGGACGAAGCCTGGCAGCTCGTTGGCGAGTGCGAGGTCGCGGGTTTTGTTTTCGAATTGGCGGATGCGCTGCATCGAGCGATACATCTCGAGCATTTTGTCTTTGCCGACATCCATGATGATGACCTCCGGCGCGATGCGCTGAGCGAACGCTAGCCCCGAAGCATCGAAGGCGTCAAATGACAACGTTAGGCACGGTCTCCGCTTCCTCGTAGGGGCTTCCTGGTAGGGGCGCTTCGCGAAGCGCCCGCAACGATGCGGCGATAACAACTGCGCGCGCGGTCACACCATCGCTGCGGGTCGTTCGCGAAGGACTCCTTCGGTCCACAGACGGAAATCATGCTAGATGTTCTCCCGCTATGAGCGCGGTTGCGGAGAAAGTTGCGGGTGTGCGGCGCGCGCGGCGAGCCATGGTGCCGGGCGTTACCGGAAAAACCGTCGCTAAGTTGCTGCGCATCCTCGAAAAGGAGGCGCCGAAGTGGAATGCCCCCATCGTCGCGCTGGCCGCGCAGCAGAGTCAGAGTCCGTTCCTCACCCTCATCGGATGCATCCTGAGCCTGCGCACGAAAGATCAAATGACGGCGGTCGCCTGCGAGCGGTTGTTCGCCAAGGCGCGTACTCCCGAGGCAATGCTTGCAATAGCGCCGAAGGCGCTCGAGAAGCTCATCTATCCGGTAGGCTTCTATCGCACCAAGGCCGGCGTGATTCGCGGCATCTGTCGCGATCTCATCGAAAAGTTCGGTGGCGAGGTGCCGGACAATATCGATGATCTGCTGACGCTCAATGGCGTCGGGCGCAAGACCGCGAATCTCGTGGTCACGCAGGCATTTCGCAAGCCTGGCATCTGTGTCGATACCCACGTGCATCGCATCTCGAATCGATGGGGCCTGGTCAAAAGCGCGACGCCCGATAAAACCGAACTCGCGCTGCGCGAAGTTCTGCCGCGCCGCCATTGGATCGACTACAATACGATTCTCGTCGCGTTCGGCCAGACGCTATGCCAGCCGGTCTCGCCGTGGTGCTCGCGATGCCCGATTGCGGCGGCGTGCCCGAAGATCGGCGTCGTGCATTCGCGCTAGCCGATCGCGCGCTTCATCCGGAGGTTTATCAATGGACATAGGTTTCATCGGACTCGGCGGCATGGGGGTGCCGATGGCGACCAACCTGATCGCTGCCGGCCACAAGCTGCGCGTCTACAACCGCACCTCCTCGAAGGCCGATGCTCTCGTCAAGAAAGGTGCGGCACTGATGTCTAATGCTGCTGCGGTCGCGAGTTCCGGTGGCATCGTCATCACGATGCTGGCCGATGATGCTGCGGTCGAATCTGTCGTCCTCGGCCCCGACGGCATCGCGAACCGCCTCGCGCCTGGGGGCATCCACATCTCGATGAGCACCATCGCGCCCGCTGCCGCGCGCAAACTCGCCGAGTATCATGCGGAGAGCGGAAGCAGATACATAGCGGCGCCGGTGTTCGGACGTCCGGACGCCGCGGCGGCAAAACGTCTATGGATCTGCACCTCGGGTCCACCTGACGCGAAGCATAAGGTCGCATCGATCCTCGAAGCGATGGGACAAAAGATCTTCGACTTTGGCGAAGAGATCGGCGCGGCGAATGCACACAAGATCGCGGGCAATTTCCTGATCGCAGCCGCGATGGAATCGATCGGCGAGGCGCTCGCGATGCTGGAGAAGAGCGGGGTCGATCGCGCCGCATCGATCGAGATGCTCGCCTCGACGCTGTTCGCGTGCCCCGTCTATCAGGGATACGGTAACGCGATCGCGCAGATGCGCCATACGCCGGCGGGGTTTCGTCTGCAGCTCGGCCTCAAGGATGTCGATCTCGCGCTGCAGACCGGCGCGGAGCTGCGCGTGCCGATGCCGATCGCCTCGATGCTGCATGACCGCTTCCTCGCAAGCATCGCCGGGGGACGCGCCGAGATGGACTGGTCGGCGGTGGCGCTCGCCGCGCGCGACGACGCGGGACTTCCGCCCCCGAAGTAACATGCGATGGACGGGATGCCTTCTCGCGCTCGTGCTGCTGATGCTCGCGCGCAATGCGTTCGCGATCGATTTCTACGAAATCCAGATTTATCCGACCGAAACCGATCCGCAGTACCACCTCGATCTGGAGCTGCATTCCAACAGCACCGTCACCTCCGTGGGGCGCGAAGCGAAAGAGCAAATCGACCCGCATCAGATTCATGAGACGCTCGAGGCGACCTATGGCATCCTGCCGCACGTCGAAATCGGCCAGTATTTTTGCACGGCGAAACTGGACGACGGGCACTACGAGTACGCCGGCTCGCGCACCAAAATGCATTTCGGAATTCCGCAGACCATGGACTGGCCGGTCTCGTTCGGCGGCAACCTCGAACTCGACTACATGCGCCGCGCGGCCGAGGATCAGCCGCTGACGCTCGAGATGCGGCCCATCGCGGAGACGCATCTTGGCAAGTTGACCATCATCGCGAATCTTCCCTTCAACAAACCGTTCTCGGGTCCCGCGACGCATAAGGGCGTCACGCTGTCACCGCAGGGTGAGGTTGAATACGAGAAGCTGTTCGAATGGCTCTCGCCCGCGGTCGAGTACTACGGTGACCTGGGTCCGATCAGCTCGCTGCCCGGCGTGCAGCATCAGCAGCATTTCATCGTGCCGGCGCTGAATTTCGATGTGCTCCCGCAACTCGAACTCAACCTCGGGGTCGGCATCGGGATGACCCGCGCCAGCAACGGCACCTTCGTCAAAACCATCATTGGATGGACGTTCTGAAGAACACGGGATAGACGTTCCAGGGCATTCAGAAACCAAGTTGCGCATATTTCGAGGTTAAACTAGTCTCGACTGACTGGCCTTTATTTCAATGGCTTCCTCCAATCAGGTCCGCAAAACCGAAGAGAAACTCGGCCTGATTTTTGGCCGCATCCGCTCGATTCGGACCCGGCTCAACTCGCTGGCGTGGCAGCGCGGCGTGTTCGGCCTGCTCGGATGGAGTATCGCGATCGGCGCGCTGATCGTGCTCGCGGCGTTCTACTTCCAGCCGCTGACGTTTCTTATCGTGCTATTCGTGCTCAGCTTCATCGCGATCGCTGGCATCCTCGAAAGCCTGCGCGCTGGATGGCGGATGCATGTCAATCGCGCCGCCGCCGCATCGATTGCCGATCGCCGCGCCGATTTGAAGGGGCGGCTCGAGACCATCGTCGAGATCGGCCAGCGCCACAAGATCGTCAAGCTGCGCCAGGCGCCCGAGCGCTTGTTGCTATGGTCCTATCTGATCGAGGACACGCTCAGCCGCGAAGAGGAGTACGCACCCGCGCGGATCGAGGCGCGGCGGATCTCGCGCTCGCTTTACGGCTTCCTTGGCGCGGTCGCCTTCGCGCTGGCGATCGCGCCGCTCATCATTCGCCTGCACAGCAAGCCGCTGCCGATTCCCGCGAATCAGGATGATGAGGTCACGCTCGATCTCAACGACTTGCATCTGCGCGCCGCCGATCCCGATTCCGACGACGGCGTCGAGGTCCACGCCGACGCGCAAACCATGCGCCGCCTTGAAGACAAACTCGCGGCCGAGACCGCAGCCGGAAGCGGTAAAGGCTCCGACACCCCGATGGACCGCATGATGAGTCATGCCAAGGGGCTCGCCGGCCGCCTGCAGGACAAGCTCACCGGCCGCACGCAGCAGCATCAGCGCCTCACGCTGAAGCTCGCGGAAAATTCTCAGGACATGAATTCGCTCGAAAAACGTGCTCCGCTGAAGCTCAATCCGCATCGCAAGGGTGAGGATGCCGACGCGCATTTCGAGCACGAGAAGACCGGCAACGAATCGCCGCTACCTAATACTCCTCCGCCGAAAACGCGCGATCCCGAGCAGGCTCGGAGCGAGGGCGGCGGCGACGGCGACATCAGCACGCCCGAACAACGCGCCAATCCGCCGGATAACTCCTCGGACAAGTCTGCCGACCAGGAAAACAGCGAATCCAGCAGCAACGGCGGCTCCTCGCATGGTGTCGGGGCCGATCCCGATACCTTGTTCGGTGCCGCATCCGATGCGAAGTTGACTAGTCAAGGCTTTGAAATTTCCATTGACGCGCGCTCCGAGGCGAAGGGACCGAAAGCTGCGGGCCACGCCTATCTGCCGCCCAAGGTGCGCACCCCGCTCAACTCCAGCCAGCATCCCGATGAACCGATCGCGCGCGCCTCGGTGCCGGAAGACGACCGCGCCGCGATAAAGAAGGTGTTCGAACGATGAGCGAAGTGAGTGCGCTCGAGATGCCGACGGTGGGCGATTTCGCTCGCGTCTTTCGCCACATCCAATCGGAGATTCATAAGGTGATCGTCGGCCACGAGCAGGCGGTCGAGGAGTTGCTGATGGCGCTCTTCGCCGGCGGTCACGTGCTGATCGAGGGGGTGCCCGGCACCGGCAAGACCACGCTGGTGAAGACGCTCGGGCTGGCGCTAAATCTGAGTTTCAACCGCATCCAGTTCACCGTCGATCTGATGCCCGCGGATATCACCGGCACCCGCGTCATTCTTACCGGCGAGGACGGTCGGCGCGATTTTCAATTTCAGCGTGGCCCGGTGTTTTGCAACATCCTGCTTGGCGACGAGATCAATCGCGCGACGCCAAAGACGCAATCCGCACTCCTCGAAGCGATGGCGGAGTTACAGGTAACAGTCGCGGCGAAGACTTATCCGCTCGAACCGCCGTTCTTCGTGATGGCGACGCTCAACCCAATCGAGATGGAGGGCACCTATCCGCTGCCCGAGGCGCAGCTCGATCGCTTCCTGTTCAAGGTCAAGCTCAACTATCCCGACGAGGATCAGTTGATTCGCATCATCTCTACCACGACCGGTCCCGAGGAGGCCGGGGTTGAGCCCGCGTTCCCGCGCGAGGAAGCCTCGATGCGCATCGAGAGCCTGAAGAAACTGGTGCGCAACGTCATCGCGGCGCCCGCCATCGAGCAGTATGCCGCGCGGATGGTGCGTGCGACGCAACCCGCCAATTCCAAATTCGTCGCCGACTCGCCGCGCGCGGTCCACGAGGAAACCGTCAATCGCTACGTGATGTTCGGGTCGAGTCCGCGCGGCGCGCAGGCGCTCATCCTCGGCGGCAAGGTCCGCGCGCTCCTCGATGGCCGCGCCAACGTCGCGCGCGAGGACATCGAGGCGATCGCGCCCTCGGCATTGTCTCATCGCATCATGCTGAACTACGCTGCGCACTCCGACGGGATCGATGGTGCGCACGTGGTCGAGCGCGTGGTGCGCTCACTGCACTCGGCGCGTCCCGCCTAAGGCATTCATGCTCGAAGCGCACGCATTCGAGCCGGAGTTTCTGCGGCGCCTCGATCGCCTGGTGCTGGGCGTGCGCCGCTCGCGCACCGTGCGCGCCGGCCAGCGCACAATCGGACGCGTGCAGGGCCTCGGCATCGAGCCGGAGAATTTCAAGGAGTACGCCGAGGGCGATGACCTGCGCTTCCTGGATTGGAACGCATACGCGCGCCTCGACGATTTGCTGATCCGCACCTATCGGGCGGAGCGGCAGGTCGAAATCACGGTGATGATCGATGCGAGCGCGTCGATGGCGATGCCCGCGCGCGACGACAAATTCGGCCTCGCGCGCGCGCTCGCCGCGACTTTCGCCTACATCGGGATGGCGGAGAACGACGCGGTGCGGATGATTTCCTTCAGTGCACGCCGCGACGGAGCGCGGCTCAAAGTCACGCCGTTCTATCGCCGCCGCGAGCAGTACCAGTCATACAAACCGTTCCTCGCGGAACTGAAATGCGAGGGTGAGACGCGGCTCTCCGCCGCGGTTTCCGAAATGCTCCTGCAGCGGCGTCCCGCGGGCGTCGTCATGCTGATCTCCGACTTCCTCGTCAATCAGACCGACTTCGAAGAAGCGATGCTGCATCTGCTCGGAACGCATCAGGAAGTCAAACTGGTTCATGTGATGGGCGAGATGGAATCGGAGGGCTCCTATCCGCCCGGACTGTATCGCATCCGCGATTCCGAGAGCGGCGAAATTCGCGAGGTCGCTTTCGGTCCCGAGCTCGCCGCGGCGTGCCGCTCGCGCGTCGCCGCGATTGCCGAGCGTATCCGCGAGTTCTGCCTGAGCCACGCGATCGTGTACGCGCAGGCCTTCGGCGCGCGTCACTTCGATGCGATCCTCGAGCGCGAACTGCCGGTGATGGGAGTGATTCGGTAGATGGGACTGCTCAACCTGAATCATCTGCTATGGGGAATCAGTATCGCGATCCTGCTCGCGATTTATCTGCGCTCGCGCTCGCGCCCGACTATCGAGGTATCCAGCCTGCTGCTGTTCGATGAAGCCGCAGCACCGGCCGCGCGCGTGCGTCATCTGCGCATCGATCCGCTGTTCTGGCTGGAGATGGCGATGCTCGCGGCGCTGACGCTCGCACTCGGCGGATTGTATATCCGCACGACACGCGGCGCAGCGCGGGGGAGAAATCGCGCGCTGGTCTTCGACCTTGCCGCGGGCATGGGCGCGCGCGAGGGTAGGGGCACGCGCCTTGACGCCGCGAAGAAGCAGGCGCTTGCGATTGTCAACTCGGCCTCGCCGCGCGATCGCTTCAGCATCATCGGTTACGCGCTCGACGCCGAAATGATTCATCCGGAGACTTCCAATCGCGATGCGATCCGGCGCGCGATTGCGGGCCTCAAGCCGATGGCGGTTCCGGCGCGGCGCGCCGCCCAATCATCGGCATTGATGCGGGCGCGCGCAGCCAACGACGTCGAGTTGTTTGCCGATCGGCGTCCGCCCGATTCGATTATCAGCGACGCGGGGCTGGGCTCCACGGTCAGTTTTCATCAGAGCGGAGCGCCGGCCGAAAACGTCGCGATGGTCTCGCTCGATCCCGGTATTGTGCTCAGCACGCGCGGACGTGCGGTGCTGAAGAACTTCGGGCAGAAGCCGCGCACTTGCGAGCTCGCAATCGAAACCGCGGGCAAGGAAATTTTCAATCAGACGCTGGTGCTCGCGCCCCGCGAACAGGTGATGGTGGCGTTCGGGCCGCTCACGACCGGAGGAATGATTGACGCGCGAATTCTCACCGGCGATGCGCTCGCCGCCGACAACGATCGCTATGCATACGCGGCGGTCGATCGTGCCGCGCGCGTGCTGCTGCTCTCGCCCGATGCGACGGTGCGCGACGATCTCGCGCGCGTGCTGCTGGCAGAGAGCGGCAGTTTCATCATCGCGAGCGCGGATCCCGCGAAGTTTCATAGCGACGAGCGCTACGCCCTGGCGGTGATGCACGATTGTTATGTCGCGGACGTCAAGGCGGATTCGACGCTGCTGATTTACCCTCCACCATCAAGCGCCGATCGCGTGCGCGGCCTCCTTATCACCGGTACCACCCCTTCGGCGATGATGACCAATCAGGGGCGCATCGATGCCAGCGCGACGCCGACGCTGCTCGGATCGACACGCACGCTGAGCGTTCCCGAATGGATGACGGCGAAGGCGACCGGCACTGCGCCCGGAGCGCATGAAATGATCGCACTGGCGGCTTCGGGCGCGCTGTCGTCCGGCCAGTTCGGGGTCATCGCGTTCGACGTGCGCAATCATCTGCTGCTCGATCCGGATCGCCTCGATGCGCTGGTGGCGACGGTCGATCTGATCCGCGAACTGACTGCGCCGCCGCTGCTGCATATCGTAGCGACCGGAACTTTTCTCGCCATACCCGCGCCCGACGACGCCCAGGTAACCGCGCCCGATGGCAGTATCGTTGCGACCTCGCGCGATGAATGGGGGCGCTTGCGACTGCGGCCAGTGGAGCCCGGCGACTACACTATCGAATCTGCGAGCGGCAACTATCACGTCTATGCCAACTATTACGACGCGTTCGAATCCGATT
>Ga0335079_10004768_pt1 | contig 15612 bp, 11 predicted proteins | sample Lox_Sample_33_FD_206719 | JGI IMG/M metagenome (GOLD analysis project Ga0335079, IMG submission 206719) | Soil microbial communities from Loxahatchee National Wildlife Refuge, Florida, United States - Lox_Sample_3.3 | ecosystem: Environmental > Terrestrial > Soil > Wetlands | place: USA... | reverse complement strand
CCACCGACCGGGCGTACGCAGCGCTCCTGCAGGACGCGTAACAGTTTGACCTGCATGGTCAGGGTCATTTCGCTGATTTCATCGAGGAAAATAGTGCCCTGGTTCGCTACCTCGAACAGGCCCCGCTTGTTCTGATTCGCCCCGGTGAAGGCGCCCTTGACGTAGCCAAACAACTCGCTTTCAAGCAAAGTCTCAGGAAATGCGCCGCAATTGATAGAAACAAACGGGTCCGTGGCGCGGGGCGAGCAAACATGGACCGCCCGGGCGACGAGCTCCTTCCCGGTTCCGCTCTCGCCATAAATCAATACCGTGCTTTGAGTCGAGGCCACGGTGCGGATCGTGTGCTTCAGCTTCTCCATGGCCGGGCTGACGCCGACAATGTTCTCCAGCGAATTGCGCGTGGCAGCATCGCGCTTGAACGCGAAATTCTGCCGGCTCAACGCGATCTTTTCCAGGGCCCGGTTAATTGCCAGCTTGATTTCATCCACCAAGCCGGGCGATTTGCGGATGTAGTCGGTTGCGCCGCCGGCTTTGACCGCCTCTACAGCCTTTTCATAATCGTCGACTGCGGTAATGAGTATCACGGCGGAATCGGGTGAGACCTGATGGGCGTGGCGCAGCACCTGGATTCCGTCTGCATTCGGCATTTTGATATCCGTGACCACAACGTCGTACAGGGCGCCGTCCAGCTTCCGCATGGCATTCTCGCCTGAGTTTACGGTCTCGACCTTGTGGCCTTCGCGGCGCAGCGCGATATCCAGCATTTCGCAGATAGAGCGCTCGTCGTCGCAGACCAGAATGTTACCCATGCACCATCTCCCCAGCCGCAGCCGCTTGCGCGGCCATTTCCGACGTCACGGCGCCAACGTCGCGGCCGTCATCAGCGTCGCCTGTACTCTCCTCGGCGGTCATACGTCGCAACCGCAGCACGAAGACGCTGCCCTCGCCGGGCTTGGAACGCGCCCAGACTTTACCCTCGTGCGCCTGCACAATCTGGTAAACAATGGCGAGACCGAGGCCCGTGCCACCCTCAAATTGGGATTGAAAAGGTTCGAAGATCTTCTCGATCAGCTGAGGACTCATGCCCGGTCCGGTATCGGCAAAGCTGATCTGCCAGTCCTTGCCGGACATTTCCAGGGAGATCGTCAGCGTACCTCCCTGTGGCATTGCGCGGACTGCGTTTTCCGAAAAATTCCAAAAGACCTGTTTGATCTTGTCGCCGTCGGCCAGAACCCATGCCGGCGAGACCGAATACTGACGCTGCACCCGGATGCCTGACCCCTGTGTCACCAGGCGGTTTTCCAGCAGGGTGAGCGTGTCCTCAAGCAGCGACACTAGATCGACCTTTGCGAACTGATAGCGCTTGGCGCGAGAGTAGGCGAGGAAGTCCGTGATGATGCTGTTCAGCCGCTCCGACTCCCGCGTCACGATTTGCAACAACTGGCGATGTTCATCGCTCAGGTTGGGGACTCCGGAGAGCATAGTCACTGAACCGGCAATGGAGGTGAGGGGGTTACGGATCTCGTGGGCGATAGCAGCCGCCAGCCGTCCGACTGCAGCCAGTCTGTCCTGTATGCGCACTTCGCGCTCGAGGCGCCGAATCTCAGTCAGATCGTCGAAAGTGTAAACGTAGCCCAATACTCCGCGATCGGGCACCTCCAACGCGGAAGCTATTACCCTAAAGGTCTTGCGGAAGCCGTCCGGCGCTACAAAGCGCACTTCGCCATGGGCACGCTCGGAATCAACCTGAGGCAGCGGATCCAGGAACCACTTCCCTACTGGCTGTCCCAGCAACGCCTGTTCCGAACACGCCAGCAACTTCTGCGCCGCCGGATTCGCCAAGGTGATATGGCCGTCCAGCCCGGTGGTTATCAACCCGCCGCTTACCGACTGAATGATGTTTCGGTGCAGGGCCTGGAGGTTTTCCAGTTCTCCGCTGGTGTGCTTTAGCTTGACGTCAACCTGGCGCATTTTGGCCGACAACTGGCCGGCGAGGTATGCAACCGTCAGATAACCAAACAGATTGACGAGAATGATGGCCTGCAGCGTTCTCAGATCGGGATGCGTAGTCGAGTACGAAGGAACAACTCCAAAATAAGTCAGTTCCAGCACAGTTCCGTACAGGATGAAGGCCAGCGCGGCGGTCAGGTAGGCCCAGGAACGCGGCAAGAGCACGGAGGCAACGATGATGACCAGGGGATAGAGGAAATTCAGTGAACTGTCCACCCCGCCGCTGATGTAAACGACGGCGGTAACCAAAGCCAGGTCCGTCAAAACCTGAAACAAAGACTGGATGCGATACTCATCCCAGAACGACAGGAGAAAGATGTAGAAGATGGAGATCGTGTACCACAGCAGGATCGTCTCAATGAACAGTCCGAGCGGCAAAGGGGTGGTGGTGAGCCTGGCCACCGCCAGCTCGATCCCCAGCAGAAACGTCAGGACGATGATACGGACCTTGACCAGCCAGGCCAGCCACAACCGCTCATCGAATATGGATTGCATGCCCGATCCGCATTCCCGCGCTTTCCCCCGGGCAACGGAGTTTGCCGCGTACTCTGCAATCCCCACCCGATACGAAAGTGCTTCTCAGCGCGACAGATGAGATAGCCTGCCGGCCACCTCATCCACCCGCAATACTCGCTTCTTAGCCCGCCAGCTTGGCGATCATAGAGAACAGCGGCATGTAGAGCGATATGACGATGCCGCCGACGGCTATGCCCAGGACGCCGATGATGATCGGCTCCAACATGGCCAACATGTCTTTGGTCGCCGTATCGACTTCGTCCTCGTAGAAATCGGCGATCTTCTGCAGCATGGCATCCATGGCGCCGGTAGCTTCGCCAACGCCGATCATCTGGGTCACCATGTTGGGAAATACGCCGGACTCGCGCAGCGGATCGACGATGGTGCGGCCTTCTTCGATAGCCTTCCGCACCCTTAACAACGCTTCTTCGAGCACAGCATTGCCCGACGTGCGGGCGGTGATACTCAAGCCTTCCAGAATCGGAACACCCGACGTAATCAACGTGCCCAGTGTCCGGGTGAAACGGGCGACCGCAATCTTGCGCAGCAGAATGCCGACCACGGGCGTCTTCAAGAGGGCGTAATCGAGTGCGTAACGGCCTTTGGGGTCCTTGCGAATCTGCTTGATGCCGAAGACCACACCGACGCCTCCCAGGATAAAGAACCACCAGAACTGCCCAACGAACGCGCTCAGTCCCATGACTACGCGGGTGGGCAGCGGCAACGCTACGCCTAAGCCAGCGAACAGATTGGCGAAGATGGGGACCACCCACTTCAGCAGGGCGCCCACAATCAGTCCGGCCAAACTGATGACTGATACGGGATAGACCAACGCAGACTTGACGGCGGAACGCAGCTTGACCGCCTTTTCGACGTAAGTGGCCAGCCGCTGCAGAATGATGTCGAGAATACCGCCGGTTTCGCCGGCCTCGATCATATTGGTGCTGAGGTCATCGAACACCTTCGGATATTGCCGCATGGCATTGGCCAGGGTTGCGCCGCCTTCGACGGTGGTCCGCACACCTGTCAACGTCTTTTGGAAAACCTGGTTCTCCTGGTTCGCGGCCAGGATCTCCAGGCATTGCACCAGCGGCAGGCCGGCATCGATCATGACGGAGAACTGGCGGAAGAAGACGGCGATCTCTTTCGTCTTGACTTTGCCCGAACCGAATGTTGGCAGGGCAAATTCCTTCCCTTTTTCGCGTATCGAGCCGGGCGTAATCCGTTCCCGCCGCAGTTGACTGGCCAGCGACTGCTTGTTGGTTGCCGACCGCTCGCCGCTGATTTTTTCTCCCGCCTCGTTCTTTCCCGAAAATGTAAAAACTGGCATGGTAAACCCTCTCTTTGCTGCGTTACCTTCCTGCCGGCGTGCTCACATTGGCATGCCGGATCATCCGAACAGAAACTTTTCCTCAGTGCTTGGTGGTCGTCGCTCCCTTTGCCATAGACGACTGGTTGCGGTGCAACAGGCCGGCGCCGCGGTTGATCATCTCCGTCAGTTCATCCACGCTGCTGGAGCGTGACTGCGCCATTTCGATGCTGATCTGTTTCTGGAAATAGGCGGTCGCCAGAGCCTGGTTGAAGGTCTGCATCCCGAACTTCTCCTGTCCTGACTGCATGGCGGAGTAGATCTGGTGAATCTTGTCCTCGCGGATCAGATTGCGGATAGCCGGATTGGGAACCATGATCTCCATGCACATCACCCGGCCTTTGCCGTCAGCTTTTGGTAACAGGCTCTGGCACATGATGCCTTCCAGCACCAGCGACAATTGGGCCCGAATCTGTGGCTGCTGGTGCGCGGGAAAGACGTCGATGATGCGGTTGATGGTCGAAGACGCGGAGTTTGTATGCAGAGTGCCGAATGTCAGGTGGCCGGTTTCTGCGATACGAAGCGCCGACTCGATGGTTTCAAGGTCACGCATTTCGCCGATCAGCACCACGTCCGGGTCTTCGCGGAGCGCGGCCCGCAGCGCATCGGAGAAACTCTTGGTATCGGCGTGCAGCTCGCGCTGGTTGACCACGCAATTCTTGTTCATGTGCACGAACTCGATCGGGTCCTCGATGGTCAGGATGTGGTCGTGGCGTTCGCTGTTGATCTTGTCGATCATGGCCGCGAGCGTCGTCGATTTTCCCGACCCGGTCGGTCCGGTGACCAGCACCAGCCCGCGCGGTTTATCGCAGAGCTTGCTCACCACCGTCGGCAGGCCGAGCTGATTGAAGCTTTTGATCTCAAAGGGAATCAGGCGGAACACCGCCGCGGTCGCGCCGCGCTGGTTGAAAACGTTGGCGCGGAACCGTGCCAGTCCTTTCATTCCGAATGAGAAGTCCAGCTCGAAGTTTTCTTCGAAACGATGCTTCTGGGAATCCGTCATCACGCTGTAAGCGAGCTGCTTGGTTTCGGCCGGCGTCATCTGCGGCAGATCGAGCGGCACCAGATGTCCGTGCACGCGAATCTGCGGCGGCGAATTGGTCGTGAGATGGAGATCGCTGCCTCCCATCTCCAGCATTCGTTTCAACAGATCGCTTAACGAGAGCGACATAGACTTTTTCCCCTTTTCTCAAAGCTCTTAGTGAATGGTTTCGCGAGCCACTTCTTCCAGCGTTGTCCACCCCGCCGCCACCTTGATCAACCCGCTGCGGCGGAGCGTGATCATGCCTCGTTCAATCGCCTTTTTCTTCAGCTCTACGGCCGAAGCTCCCACCAGAACCAGTTCCCTGATTTCGTCATCCACTTCCATCACTTCGTACAATCCCGTACGTCCCTTGTAGCCGGTGTTGTTGCAAACCCCGCAACCTCGGCCTTTCTGAATCTGCACGGTCTTGGCTTCTTCCGGCGAATAACCTTCCTCAATCAACGCCTGCGGGGGAACTTCGACGACTTCCGCACATTCCTTGCAGATGCGACGCACCAGGCGCTGCGCGCAGATCAGGTGCACCGAGGTAGCCACCAGGAACGGCTCAATACCCATGTTCATCAGTCGGGTGATGGTTTCCGGTGCGCCATTCGTATGCAGCGTGGAGAGGACCAGGTGGCCGGTAAGCGCGGCCTTAATGGCGATTTCCGCCGTTTCGAAGTCACGGATTTCGCCCACCAGAATGATGTTGGGGTCCTGCCGCAGGAAGGCTCGCAGCGCGGCCGCAAAGTTCAGGCCAATCTGTTCCTTCATCTGAACCTGGTTGACGCCGGCCAACTGGAATTCGACCGGATCCTCGGCAGTCATAATGTTGGTGTCCGGCTGGTTCAAACGAGCGATCGAGGAGTAAAGCGTGTTGGTCTTGCCCGATCCTGTCGGCCCGGTCACCAGAACCATGCCGTAAGGCTTCAGAATGGCTTTCTCAAACTTGACCAGCGATTCCGGCTCGAAACCCAGCTTGGTCATGTCGAGCCGCAGGTTTTCCTTATCCAACAGGCGGAGCACGATCTTCTCGCCCCACAGCGTAGGCAGCGTGCTCACGCGGAAGTCGAGCTGCTTCTTGCGTCCCCCGATGTTCATCTTCAGCATGATGCGGCCGTCTTGCGGCAGCCGCTTCTCACTGATATCCAGCTTGGCCATGATTTTTACGCGCGAGGTGATGGCATCCTTCAGTTTGAGCGGTGGCGCCATGATGCTCTGCAACACACCGTCAATGCGGAACCGCACGCGGAACTCCTTCTCGTACGGCTCCATATGGATGTCACTGGCCCCTCGCTTCACGGCGTCCGTCAGTACCAGGTTGACCAGTTTGACGATCGGCGCTTCATCGGCCGCCCGCTCCAGGTCGGCCAGTCCAAGTTCTTCTTCTTCCGACTGCAGTTCGACGTCGGCCTCATCCATCTCCGTCATCGACTGCATGACCTGCTCGAGGTCCTCTTCCTTGGTGGTGCCGTATGCTTTCTCGATTCCTTCCAGGATCGAGCTCTCCGACGCCACTACCGGTTCGATGTTGAAGCCGGTCATGAACTTGATGTCGTCCATGGCGAACACATTGGTCGGATCCACCATGGCGATGGTCAGCGAGGCCCCTACCCGGCTGAGCGGCAGAATCTGGTAGCGCTTGGCAGTTTCAAATGGAATCAGCTTGACTACGGAAGGATCAATTTCAAAGTAGGACAGATTAATAGCGGGAACGCCGTATTGCCGCGACAGGAAGTTGGTGACATCCTCGTCGCTCAGGAATCCCAGCTTTACCAGGGCAGAGCCCAGGCGGCAGTTGGATTCCTTCTGTACCTTCGCAGCTTGTTCCAACTGCTCGGGGGTGATGACCTTCTCTTTTACCAGAAGGTCGCCCAGCCGTTGAGACATACTTCGTTCTCCTAATCTTTACGGCAGAGAATGACGTTGAACTTTGCTACATCGCGCGAAATCGCAATGATTCCCAGGGGAGATGCGCAGTGCATTTTCGCGTTGACATAAATTGTCAACGCACATGCATTACTGCACCAGTAACTTTGGTACCTGTACTGCATAGAAAGGACTGGGCTAAGGCGTTATCACGCCTCGCAATGCAGGCCAAATGCATGTTTTTGGCGCTACCAGATTTTCGCCGTCCGGACGTTCATGCACTTTGGTAAGCCCGTAGCGGACAGCACCGGCCCAATTTACGGCACCTGCCACCGTTGCCATCGCTGTCATAAACTGGCAGGGACTTGGCACGTTCCATTCAAGAGCGGCGCATCCGGGCCTACTATCAGACCCTGCATTCCTCCTGGGGAAACCTGCATTGGTGGCCCGCCCACACCCGTTTCGAGGTAATCGTAGGGGCATTCCTGACACAAAACACGGCTTGGACCAATGCAGAACTGGCTCTTCGCCGATTGCGGCGGGCGGGAATGCTAAATCTCAAGGGGTTCAGACGCTGTCCTCTGGCCAAGCTTGAGAAGATGATTCGATCAGCCGGCTACTTTCGCCAGAAGTCCAGAAGGCTGAAAGCCTTTGTTCGATTCGTTGACTCGCGTTATGGCGGATCGCTGGCGCGGATGTTTGCTCAGCCCAGCGCGAAGCTCCGCGAGGAATTGCTGGCGCTGGATGGAATTGGCCCGGAAACAGCCGATTCAATTCTGCTCTATGCCGGGCACCATCCGGTCTTCGTGGTCGATGCCTACGCTCGCCGCATTCTTGAGCGGCATGGACTGGTCAGCGGGAAAGCCACTTACGATGACATTCGTGCTCTAGTCGAACGGGCGCTCGCCGTCCCGCCAGAACCGCCATTACCCGTGTCAGATGGAAAGAACGAACTCTCCGGAGTCAAGCATCGTCCCTCTGCCATGAGCCGTGCCCGGCGCGGCGCCGACGCCCAGGCCTACAATCAGATGCATGCATTCCTGGTGGGTTTAGGCAAGAATTACTGCCTGAAATCGCAGCCGCGATGCGAGTTGTGTCCTCTTCACAGGTTCCTTCCTTAATAGCTACAGGCCTAGTGCGGCCCCGTTTGGGGCGTATCTCCGGCATATAATGAAACCGCATGGCTGGCGATCCCGCGCGAATCGGCGGCCCGCTGAATCCGTGTCAAACCCCAATCCAATCCGGCCCGGCGAAAAGACCTCCAGCCGCAAGAAGCTCATTATTTTTCTGACCGTCGGATTGACCCTGGTTTTCGGAATTGTCCTCTCGCAGACCTCCTTCGATCTGCCTTTTCTGAATCCCGATACGAATCAACAGCTCCTTTTCTTCGCTTCTCTGTCAGCTCTCATTTTTCTGCTCTTCGTCGCGCTCACCTTCGTCCTGGCGCGCAATCTGCTGAAGCTCTTCGCCGAACGGCGATTAGGAGTTCTCGGATCCAAGTTCCGCACTCGCCTGGTGGTCGTGAGCCTGCTGCTCTCATTTCTTCCCGTGATCGTCATGTTCTGGTTTGCCTACGGCCTCATGAATCGCTCCATCGACAAATGGTTCTCCACTCCCGTCGAGGAGGTACGCCAGGACACCGCTACTATGGCGTCGTTGCTTTCCCGATACGCCACCCAAAACGCGCATGCCGAGGCGAGATCTATTGCAGATTCTTCCGAAACCCAGCGCGCTTTCACCACCCGCAACTTTTCTGCCCTGGTCAGCGAGTTCCGCCGTCATGAGCCGACCCTGCAGGGCGGCTTCGTTCTGGCGCTGGTGGATGGAGACGAGGAAGCCAGTTTCGACGCTCCGGCTGCCTGGCCATTGCTGAAACCGAAGCTGCCTCTGGCGCGCGTTCAGTCCAATCTGCCAGTCCGCTTTTCCTGGGAGCAGACGGAGTACATCCTGGGAGGCGTGGCCGTTGGCACGCATGGCCTGATCGTGGTGGCCATGCCGCTGCCTCCGACGTTCGCCGCGACCCAGAGGCAGATCGAGGCGAGTCAGAAACGCTACTTCGAATTGGCCGCCCAACGTCGCCTGGTGCGGCGCACCTACATGGGATTGCTGCTGCTCCTGACCGTGCTCGTGCTCTTCGCCGCCACCTGGCTGGCGCTGTTTCTTTCCAAGCTCGTCACCCGCCCGGTCGCTGCCCTCGCCGAAGCCACCCAGGAGATCTCCCGCGGACGTCTTGATTACCGCGTGGAGGTGCCGGCTGCGGACGAAATCGGTGACCTGGTGCAGTCCTTCAATCGCATGGCGGAGGAACTTGAGACCAGCCGCCGGCAGATCGAAGCCTCCAGCCGGGAACTCAGCGCGGCCAACATCGCCCTGGAACAGCGCCGCCGCCATATTGAAACTATTCTGGAAAGCATCCCCACAGGCGTGCTGTCCCTGAACGCAGATCGGCGTATCACCCATGTGAATCACGCGCTGCTGCGCCTATTCCATCCCGTCGGGCGGGAAACCGGTGCTCCCAACATCCTGATTGGCGCTTCCCTGCGCGATGTTTTCCCTCCGGAGATTCTCGAGGATTTGGAACCGCTGCTGCGGCGCGCCGACCGTATGGGCACAACTACAACCCAGATGGAGATGGTGGTACAGCATGCCAAGCTGAATGTCGCGGCCACAGTTGCGACTCTGCAGCACCAGGGACAAAACCTGGGCTATGTGCTGGTGTTTGAAGATTTATCCGACCTGCTCAAGGCGCAGAAGCAGGCCGCCTGGCGCGAGGTCGCGCGGCGCGTGGCTCACGAGATCAAAAACCCTCTCACGCCGATCGCTCTCTCGGCAGAGCGTATCCGCCGCCATCTGGAGCGTGGCACTTCCCCGGATGCGGCTTCCCTGCGTATCGTTCAGGCCTGCGCGGAGACCATTGCCGGCGCGGTCGAAACCGTGCGAACTCTGGTCGATGAATTCTCCACCCTCGCGCGTTTTCCCACCGCCAAGCCGCAACCCGCCAACATTAACTCCATTGTGGAGAGCGCTCTGGTGATGTTCAACGGCCGGCTGGAAAATATCCATGTCAGCACCTCCCTCTCACCCGACCTGCCCAGGGTCATGGCGGATTCCGAAGCCATCAAGCGGGTGCTTGCCAACCTGGTGGATAACGCCGCCGAGGCGGTGCAGGACTCGATGTTTCGCGAAATTCAGATCTCCACTTCTTCACCTAGCCGTGACGTGGTGGAGGTGACGGTCGCCGATACCGGTCACGGGGTCACCCAGGAATTGAAAGAACGGCTTTTTCTTCCCTACTTCTCTACCAAGAAGCGGGGAACCGGCCTCGGGCTGGCAATCGTCAGCCGTATCATCGAAGATCACCATGGCTCCATCCGCGTGGAGGAGAATCAGCCGGCCGGCACGCGTTTTGTCGTAGAACTGCCGGTCGCTGCTGATTCGGTGCCCATGCCGACTGCCCAGCATGCATAACATTCTCATCGTGGATGACGAATCCGGCATACGGCAATCCCTCAAGGGTGTGCTGGAAGATGAAGGCTACAAGGCCTCCGTCGCAGAGAGCGGCGAGGCCTGCATGGAGATTCTGGGCAAGCATGCGTTTGAGGTCGTGCTGCTGGATGTCTGGCTGCCCGGCAAGGACGGCCTGGAAACTCTGCAGCAGGTTCGCGCTCTGGAAGATCCACCCGAGGTCATCATGATCTCAGGACATGGAACGATTGAGACCGCCGTTCGCGCCACCAAGCTGGGAGCCTACGACTTTCTCGAGAAGCCGCTGTCTCTCGACAAGACGCTCATCGTGATCAAGAACGCGATCGATGCCAAGCGCCTGCAGCAGGAGAACCGCGACCTCAAGAAGCAATTGACCCCCCGCAGCGTCATCGTGGGTGACAGCATTCCCATGAAAGCCCTGCGCCAGCAGATTCAATTGATGGCGCCGACCAATGGCCGCGTGCTGATCTACGGCGAGTCCGGCACCGGCAAGGAACTGGTAGCTCATGCCATTCACGCCCAGAGCCTGCGCAAAGAGGAAAAGTTCGTCGAAGTCAACTGTGCCGCTATTCCAGAGGACCTGATCGAAAGCGAACTGTTCGGCCACCGCAAAGGCTCCATTCCCGCCGCAACCGTCGATAAAGAAGGGACCTTCCAGAAGGCCCACGGCGGCACGCTTTTTCTCGACGAAATCGGAGACATGAGCCTCAAGACTCAATCCAAGGTGCTGCGCACTCTGGATGAACAACGCTTCATTCCGGTTGGCGGCGATGAACCCATCACGGTGGACGCGCGCGTCATCGCTTCCACCAATAAAGACCTGGAGGAAGAAATCTCCCGGGGCAATTTTCGCGAGGACCTCTTCTATCGCCTGAACGTCATCCCGTTTTCGGTTCCACCCTTGCGGGAACGCAAAGAGGATGTCCCGCTTCTGGCCCGCCATTTTCTGAAGGAATTTTCCACCGCCTACGGACGCCGTCTTCGGGAAATCAGCGATGACGCAATCGAAACTCTGATGCGCTACACCTGGCCGGGCAATGTGCGCGAATTGCGCAACGTGATCGAACGCATCGTCATCATGAATCCCACTACCACTCGCTTCGAGCGCAAGCACCTGCCTCCGCTCGTGCATCGCGACGGAAGCCGCCGCGCGGCGGGCAGCGAGTTCTCAACCCTGCACCAGGCGCGCGCCGCCTATGAGCGCGATTACATTCTCAAGAAACTGGACGAGAACCATGGCAACGTCAGCCGCACCGCCGAGGTTCTGGGCCTGGAGCGCAGCCATTTGTATCGTAAGATGAAAACTCTGGGAATTGCCGTCAAAGAGTAGCCTCGAGAACAAAGACCAACCTTACCGCTTGATCATGTGGATTTCTGTGCCCTTCTTTCGGAACTTCACTTCGTCCATCAACTGATTGATAAGAAATATTCCCCGCCCGCTGTTGGAATAGATGTGTTCTCCCTGGATCGGGCTGGGCACTTTGCCGGGATCGAATCCGATTCCCGGATCGCGCACGACGATCAGCAACGTTCGGTTTTCGTCACAGGCGACGTCGCACTCCACAATCTTCGACGCATCCGCCTTGGCGCCGTGGATCACCGCGTTCGCGAGCGCTTCCGCCAGCGCCAGCTCGACCGCTTCTTCCTTCCCGTTAGCGCAGCCTGTCTGCCTGACAATGCGCATCACTGACTGCACGACGGCGTCCACCGCTTTCTCGTCAGCCGCTAACCGTGCCTTCAGCTTCAGCAGCGGCTTGTCAGCGCTGAACTGGAAGGATGAAGTCCGCGACTTCGACTTCGTAGCCTTCCTCGCTACCGGCCGATTCTTTGTACGAACAGCCTTCTTTCGCGCTTTCATTCCTTCCCAGGTCCCGTCATCTGCTCCAGCTGCCGCCGCCAATCCAGTTCCGCCACAAATTCCGGCGACTCGCGCCAATCCGGCCGCACTTTCACGAACAACTCCAGAAACACCTTTCCTCCGGTGATTTTCTCGATCTGCAACCGTGCCGCGGTGCCGATTTTCTTCAGCATCTGGCCATGTTTGCCAATCAGGATTCTCTTCTGCCCATCGCGCTCGCAATAAATCGTCGCCGCAATCCGGGTCAGGCTCTTGCCTTCTTCCCACTGCTCTACGACGACCGTCGTGGCGTAGGGTACCTCTTCGCTCGCCGCAAGCAGCACCTGTTCTCGAATCATCTCCGCTGCGACAAAACGCGACGGCTGATCGGTAACCTGGTCGTCTGGGAAATACTGCGGGCCCGCGGGCAGCGCCTCTACAATCTTCTTCACCAGTACGTCCAGGCCGTCACGTTTCCGCGCAGAAAGTGGAATCACCTCCGCGAACTCGTGCCGCTGCCGGTATTCGTCAATTCTGGGCAGCAATTTGTCCTTCTCCCCGCGCAGCAAGTCAATCTTGTTCAGCAGCAGAAAAACCGGAGTCCCGGCTTCTTTGGCCATCTTCAAGACCATCTCGTCGCCCTCGATGGATTTGCGAGTCGCATCCGCGATCAGCAGTACCAGGTCGCAACCTGCGAGCGCTTCGCGCACTTCCGCCATCATCTTGCGTCCTAAAGATGTGTCGGGCCGATGCACGCCTGGGGTATCCAGCAGGATGGCTTGCCCGCTTGGCCGCTTACCCTGCGACGTTACGTGGACTATTCCAAGAATACGGTTGCGGGTCGTCTGCGGCTTGGGGCTGACAATTGCCAGTTTCTCCCCTACCAAGGCATTGAGTAGGGTAGATTTGCCCGCATTAGGACGGCCGAGAATGCAGACGAAGCCGGAATGGAGGGTCATATTAGCTTCATCTGCCGCGGCTGCATCACCGAAATTCGCACTCGCTCCACTCGCCGGTCAGTGGATTGCAACACTTCAAAGCGCAGCCCGTCTTCTTCGACAACTTCGCCTTTCTTAGGGATCCGGCCGGCAAGCTCACTCACCAATCCGGCGACCGTAGCCGATTCCTTTCCCTCAGGCCGGGCTCCAAACAGTTCGCCCAGCCTGTCCACATCCATGCTCCCTGGGACAATATAGGACTGATCGCTCTCTCGCACGACTTCGATTTTCTCGTGCTCGTCACGGATTTCCCCGACGATTTCTTCCACCAGGTCCTCAATCGTCACCAGTCCCGCCACGCCTCCATACTCATCCACCACAATCGCCATCCGTATGTTGTGCTTCTGCATCTCGCGCAGCAAATCGCTCCCCAGTTTGCTCTCCGGCACGAAGTAGACGTCCTTGCGCATCACCGTGTTGACGGTGCGGACCGGGGCCTCGCTGTCGGGAACCTGCAGCACGTCCTGCGCATGCACAATGCCCACAATGTTGTGCACCGTACCTTCATACACCGGCACGCGCGAAAAAGGTTTTGAACGCAGCAACTCTACGAATTGCTCCACCGTGGCGTTTGCGGGTACGGCTACGATCTCCGGACGCGGCTTCATCGCCTCCCGCGCCGTCTTCTCCCCGAACTCCACCACTGACTGGATCAGGTCGCGGTTGCTCTCGTCCAGGATACCTTCCTCCTGCCCGGCCTCGATCAATGCATCCACTGCCTCCGCCTGGCTTTCCGGCTGCTCTTCCGCGTGTTCCCGCGTCAACGTCGTCACCGATTGCAGAAAACCCAGTACCAGCGTCACCGGCAAAACCAGGTAGATGAGAATCCGAAGCAGCGGTGTCCACCGCACCAACCATTCCCCCTTGGTCCGGGCAAAGAATACAAATGGCAGAAAACGGTTCCATACGATGATCACCAGAATCAGGCTAAGCGTGGCTTGCAGGATCTCGTAGATACTCCACGCCCGGTCGCGGAAGACCATGAATCCCACTAGCATCGCAATCGCCGCCATGGTCATCTGCGCCAGAATGGCCATCGAAAGCGAGGCCCGCGCGCGGGCGACACCGAGGTTCGGCTCTATCTTCTGCTCGAATGCGTCTATGTTGTCCTGAAAATCGCGCGAAAGGAACTTGCCGATCTCCGTGTACAGACGGTCCACGTACGAGACCAGCATCAGGAGCCCGAGCAGAAGCAAAAACGCCACCGCTATGGCGTAGTTCATCGTGATGCCCGCGCCGCCGCGCGGCTCCGCTTGCCCTTCATCCCGGCGTGGCGTCCCTTGCCGCTGGCTTGCCGCCGGTTGCGCTCGATCAATCCCGCGGGCAGCCCCAGCGACTTCCGCAACCGGCCCTCCAGGCGCGCCATTTCTCCGCGATCAGACTCGTGATCGTGACCCGCGAGATGAAGCATGCCATGCAATATCAGGATTTTGATTTCTTCCGCCACCGAATGTCCCAGGCGCTGCGCATTGTGCCCGGCAATATCCGCCGAGATGGCCACGTCGCCCGCGAACTGCCGGTTCCATCCTGGCATCGCGGGAAACGATAGCACATCCGTGGCCGCATCCTTGTGGCGAAAGCGCGAGTTCAGAGCGCGCAACTCTTCGCTGCTGGTAATCAGCACGTTCACCGCGCCCCGCAGTTTCACGGCTTGTTTCGCCCGCGACACGAACCGCGCCAGGCTTGCCTCACTGAGTCCGCCCACCGGCTTTTGCACGATTACCAACTCTGCCTCTTCGCCCCAAAACAAACAGGAGAGTCCGTACCAGCCCCCTCCTGCAAAACGGCCGAAATGTCTATTCCTGCGGAACGCTCGCCGGCGACGGGGCTGCTCCACCCGCCCCCAGATCGCTCTCGCTTCCGTTCGTCTTGCCGTTCGCCCCGCCCTTGGACTCCAGCAGCGACAGTTGATCATCCGCCATTTTCGTCTTGTGCTCATCATAGGCCCGGATGATGCGCTGCACCAGGTGGTGGCGGACGACGTCACCTTCATCGAAATACACAAAGGCAAGTCCTTCCACGTTCTTGAGAATGTCTACGGCTTCCAGTAGTCCGCTGCGCCGCGCATTGGGTAAGTCGATCTGCGTCACATCGCCGGTGATCACCGCCTTCGAATTGAAACCCAGGCGGGTCACGAACATTTTCATCTGTTCCGACGTCGTATTCTGCGCTTCGTCGAGAATCACGAATGAGTCGTTCAATGTGCGCCCGCGCATGAAAGCAATCGGCGCGATCTCGATGACGTTCTTCTCCAGGTATCGGTCCACCTTCTCCGGATCGAGCATGTCGTAAAGCGCGTCATAAAGCGGCCGCAGGTAAGGGTCAATCTTGTCCTGCAATGTTCCCGGCAGAAATCCAAGGCGTTCGCCGGCTTCCACCGCGGGACGCGCCAGGATGATGCGGTTCACCTTCTTGGCAAGCAGCGCTGAAATTGCCATCGCCACGGCCAGATACGTCTTGCCTGTGCCGGCTGGCCCAATGCCGAACACCATATCGTGCTTCT
>Ga0335079_10004766_pt1 | contig 15615 bp, 10 predicted proteins | sample Lox_Sample_33_FD_206719 | JGI IMG/M metagenome (GOLD analysis project Ga0335079, IMG submission 206719) | Soil microbial communities from Loxahatchee National Wildlife Refuge, Florida, United States - Lox_Sample_3.3 | ecosystem: Environmental > Terrestrial > Soil > Wetlands | place: USA... | reverse complement strand
CGACGAGGACGTGGCGATGCTCGCGGCCGTCGCCTCCTACCACGGGTTCACCAGGTCGGCGACCCTGGTGGGACTGGTGCGGCGGGAGTTCTGGCGCCTCTTTCCCGCGGGTACGGTCGACATCCGACCGGCCCGCGGCGCACGCGTGGTGAAGCCATGAGCCTCCCCCTCGTCCCGGTCCACGACCCCGTCGCCAACCCCGTCGCCGGCAGCGAGCTCGGCCCCGCCGAGCTCGCCGCCCTCGAGGAGGAGGTGCGCGCGCTCAAGCGTGAGCGGGATGCGGTGATCCTGGCCCACAACTACCAGCTGCCGGAGGTGCAGGCCCTCGCCGACGTGGTGGGCGACTCCCTCCAGCTCGCCGTGGAGGCCCAGCGGGTGCCCCAGGGCACCATCGTCTTCTGCGGGGTCCACTTCATGGCCGAGTCGGCCAAGGTCCTCAACCCGGAGAAGAGGGTGCTCTTGCCCAACCTCTCCGCCGGCTGCTCGCTCGCGGACTCCATCTCCGCCGAGAGCCTGCTCGACTGGAAGGAGCGCTATCCGGACCACGCCGTGGTGACCTACGTGAACTCCTCCGCCGAGGTGAAGGCGCTCTCCGACATCTGCTGCACGAGCGCCAACGCCGCGAGCGTGGTGCGCTCGCTCCCCTCGCGGAAGATCCTCTTCACCCCGGACCGAAACCTCGGCAACTGGGTGAAGTCGAAGGTCCCGGAGAAGGAGATCGTGGTCTACGACGGCGCCTGCCCGGTGCACGACGTCCTCCGGACCGCGAGCGTCGAGAAGGTGCACCGCGACCGCCCGCAGGCGGTGGTCATCGCCCACCCCGAGTGCCGCGCCGACGTGCTCGCGCTCGCCGACGAGGTCTGCTCCACCACCGGGATGGCGGCCGCGGTGGCCCGCCACCCCGAGGCGAGGACCTTCATCGTAGCCACCGAGCACGGCATCCTCACCGGCCTGAAGAGGCGCTACCCGGAGAAGGAGTTCGTGGTGGCCGACGGCTGCCTCGGCTGCCGGATGCACTGCCCCTACATGAAGATGGTGGACGTGGTCATGCTCCGCGACGCGCTGCGCCGGAACAAGCACGAGATCGTGGTGCCGGCGGACGTGGCCGCTGGGGCGCGCCTCGCCCTGGAGCGGATGATCGCCGTCCCGCGCGACGCCTGAGGGCTACTTCCCGGGGGCGAGCTCGTCGAGGACCCGCTTCGCCCCGTAGATCTGGCGGAGCGCCTCGGCGATGGCGGAGGTGTCCACCGCCACCGTGCGGTTCAGCTTCGGGTCGAAGCCGTAGTCGCCGCCCAGCGACCAGATGTTGCCGTCGAAGACGAGCCCCACCACCTCGCCGTCCAGGTTCACCACCGGCGAGCCGGAGTTGCCCCCGATGATGTCGGTGGTGGCGGCGAAGTCGAACCGGGTGGCGAGGTCGAGCTTCCCCTTCGCCTCGAGCCAGCTCTTCGGGAGAGCGAACGGGTCGCGGCCGGTGTGGCGCTCGAAGGCCCCGGCGAGGGTGGTGAACGGGGCGATCTCCTTCTTCCCCTCCGTCCAGCCCTTCACCGTGCCGTAGCTGAGGCGCAGGGTGAAGGTGGCGTCCGGGTAGTTGGAGGTGCCCTCGAGCGCGAAGCGGGCCTGGGCGATGGCCTCCGACCCCTTCTTCAGGACCGACTCGATGTCCCCCTCGTACATCTTGCGGACCGCGCGCGAGTCCGGGTCGACGAGGCGGGCGAAGGCGACCATGGGGTCGTCGGAGGCGTCCACCGCCGCCTTCCCCCCCGCCCAGAGCTTCTTGCGGAGCTCGACGTCGCCGAGCTTCGTTCCGCGGACGAGCCGCGCCGCCACGTCGGCGGGCGACTCCGCCCCGAGGACCTTCCTCACGAAGGGGTGGTCGGGCCCGAGCTCCTCGCGGAGCTTGGTGAGCGACCAGGTGAACTTGAAGATCTCGAACTCGGGGTAGATGGGGGCGGTGCTGAAGAGCCGCTGCGTCACCGCCGGCAGCTGGGCCTCCTGGAACTCCTCCAGCCTCACCTCGTTCGGCTTCCCGCGCTCCTCGGCGCCGCGCAGGAGCGTGCGGGCGAAGGCGAAGAGGTCGGTCATGAACCCCGCGCTCCCCGAGACGTAGGCGACCTCGAAGCGCACGTTGCGGTAGAGGTCCTCGGCGTCGGCGATGGAGGCGAAGGCCTTGAGCGCCGCCGGCCCGTCCTTCGCGTCCTGGGAGAGCTTCTTCTTGAAGTTCGCCTCCGCCGCCACCTTCGAGGCGAAGAAGTCCCGGTCGACGAGCGCGGCGCGCCGCCCCTTGAGCGCCTTCAGGCTGTTCTCCACCCCGAAGAGGAGCCCCTGGGAGATGCGCTTCTGCTCGGCGCCGCGGTTCTGGAACTCGACGAGCGCCCCCCGCAGCTCGGAGAGCCGGGCGACGCGCTCGGGGAGGGCCACGTCCCGCTGGTACTCGAGCTCGGCGGCGGTGAGCTGGCGGCTCGTCCCGCCCGGGTTGCCGGAGACGAAGACGAGCTGCCCGTCCTTCGGCCCCGCCGGGTTGAAGCGGAGGAAGTGCTCGGCCCGCAGCGGCTTCCCGTCCTCGTAGACCCGGACGAACGAGACGTCGAGGTCGTAGCGGGGGAACATGAAGTTGTCCGGGTCGCCGCCGAAGAAGGCGATCGCGAACTCGGGCGCGAAGACCATGCGCACGTCCTGGTAGCGGCGGTACTGGTAGAGGTCGTAGATGCCGCCGTGGTAGAGGCTCACCACGTTGCAGCGGAGCGCCGGAGAGGTCTGGCACTCCTGCTCGATCTTGCCGGTCTCCGCCTTCTGGGCGTCGGAGAACTTCTGCCCCTCGAGCCCGGCGGTGGCCTTCTTCATGCGCGCGGTCACGTCGGTGATCCCGACGAGCTGGTTCACCTCCAGCACCGGGCACTTCACCTCGTCGGCGCCCGACCGGGCGTAGAAGCCGGTCGCGATGTAGTTCCGCTCCCCGGTGGAGAGCTGCTCCAGGCAGGCCTCCACGCAGTGGTGGTTCGTCATCACCAGCCCGTCCTTCGAGACGAAGCTCGCCGAGCACCCCTGGGCGAGCCGGGCGGAGGAGAGGCGCACGTGGTCGAGCCAGGAGTCGGTGATCTTCACGCCGTAGGCAGCCTCCACCCGCCCTTTCGGGAAGGCGTTGAAGGTCCACATGCCCTCGTCGGCCTGCGCGGCGAGCGCAGCCGTGGAGAGCGCCACTGCGGCGGCGAGCTTCGTCATCTTCGTTCTCCCGGGTGTCTGGGCGAGGGGAGCGCCTCTTTCGCCCCTGGTGGGTCCCGCTGATAAGCCGGGCCGATTCCCAGGTCAAGCCGGAAAGCGGAAGGGAAATCCGGGCGGCCGCTCGCCCCTCGCGCCGACGGGAAGGGGAAGCGGGGCGCTCTCCCTCCGGGCGCACCCCCTCGGGAGAGGAGGGCGACCCGCGCCATCCACCCGGGGTCTTCTGACACTTTCAGAGAACCGGCCGCCGAGTGACTCCGGATCTCTCCCGGGAGGGCAGCACCCGCCCGAACGGGTGAGTCGATGCCGGCCGATTTCTTTACCAAGGGCGCTCTCCCGCTAGGCTTTGGGCCATGGACCAGGAAAAAATGGGGGCGGAGCTCCCGAGGCGAATCGCCGACGGCGAGGCGGCCGAGGAGCGCTCCCCTCGCTCTTCCCGCGTGCTCCCCGCCGACCTCGATCTCGACGAGGAGCTCGACCGTCGCTTCGCACAACCCGGCGTTGGCGTGTGGGTGGCCGTGGTATAAGGCCGCTCACATGAACCGGGCCAAGATCTGGGGCTTCACGCTCCTCGTCCTCGCTGCGGGCGCCGTCAACCTCTACGTCGTCACGCAGCGTTCGGCGGACCAGGTGCTGGAGCAGGTGGGCGGCTCGCTCCGGTCGGCCACGGCGCAGTTCGAGAGCGGGGCGCGCCTGTTCGCCCGCCAGGTGAGCGACGTGGCGGTGCTGGCGGCGCGCGACCCGGAGCTCGTCGCCGCCGTCGCCGAGCAGACCTCGGAGTCGCAGCGCCCCGCCAAGGCGACCCGCCGCCCCTCGAACCCCCTGCCGCCCGTCGACGTGCCGGCCGCCGCCGAGAAGGCGCTCCGGGGCGCCGCCCGCGCTCTCGAGGTGGACGCCTCGCGCGCGCCGCTCCTCGCCATCGCCTCCGAGGGGGCCGTCACCTTCAAGGTCGGCGACAAGGTCCTCACCGGCAAGGAGCCCATCGTCCAGGCGGTGCTCGCCAACCCCGGGAGCGGGCGCTTCGCCCGCGTCGAGGACGCGCTCTACTTCGTCCAGGCGAGCCCGGTGGCGGGCGGCGGCACCGTCGCCTTCGGCCTCCCCCTCGAGGCCCGCTGGCCGGAGCGCATCAAGGCGGCGACCGGTGCCGACGTGACGCTCCTCGTCGGGCCGAAGCCCGTCTCGACGCTGCCGGGGCCGGAGGTGACGGCGGTGGTGGGCGCGGCCCGCAAGGGCGCCGGGGCCACCGTCGACGGCGGCCGGCTCTCCCCCATCCGGCTGCCGATGAACGCGGCCCTCCCCGCCGTGCCGCTGCTCTTCGCGAAGGCCCCCGCCTTCCGCGCGCGCTTCCTCGCCCTGCCGGGCCCGGAAGCTCCGGGGGCGGTCCTCTCGGCTCCGAGCCGGGCCCTCTTCGAGCCGCTCGCGGTTTACCAGCAGCTCACGCTCCTCGCCCTCGCGGTCCTCCTCGTCACCGGCGTGGCCCTGGGGCTCCTCCCCGAGCGCACGGTGACGGCGCACGTGCCCCGGGAGCTCGCCGGGGCGGCGGACCGCATCGCCCGCGGCGACTTCGAGGCCCGGGTCCCTCGCATGTCCGGGACCTTCGGAACGCTGGCGGCGGCGCTCAACCGCGCCGCCGACGCGGCCCGCATGGCCCGGGTGGCGTCGGGCTCGCTTCCCCCCACCGGGGTCGCCATCCCCCCGGCCACCCCGGCGAACACCCTCGACGTGCCCATGCTCGCCGTTCCCCCGCCCGAGGAGCCGGCGCCCGGGGCGGGGCTCTTCGAGGACCCCTTCGCGGCCCACGCCGCGGCGAGCGCGCAGGCCCCGGCCGCGCCGATGAACGGCACCGACCCGGCCCACCCCACCCCGCTCCCCATCGTCATCCCGCAGCGCGGCAGCACCGCCCGGTTCCAGGCGGCGGAGCCGCTCGCCGCCCAGACCCCGGTGCGGATGCCGGCCGCCCCGCCTCCTCCCCCGCCGGCGCCGGCCCCGGCGGAGAGCGAGGAGACCGCCTGGCAGGGGGTCTTCCAGGAGTTCCTCAAGGTGCGCGAGGAATGCGGCGAGTCGCTCGAGGGGCTCACCTGGGACCGCTTCCGCCAGAAGCTCCAGAAGAACAAGGACGCGCTGGTGCAGAAGTACGCCTGCCGCACGGTGCGCTTCCAGGTCTACGTGAAGGAAGGGAAGGCCGCCCTCAAGGCGACCCCGGTGCGCTAGGCGCCGCCGGGAGCCGGATGGTGAAGGTCGCGCCCGCCCCGGGCCGCGACGCCACCTCCAGCCGGCCGCCGTGCTCGCGCACGATGCGCTCGGCGATGGCGAGGCCGAGGCCGGTGCCCGACTCCTTGGTGGTGAAGTAGGGCTCGAAGACGTGGGCGAGGTCTTCGGCGGCGATGCCCGGCCCGGTGTCCGAGACCTGGATGAGGACCGCATCCCCGTCGCGGTGCGCCGCGAGCCTTAGGGTCCCGCCGCCCCTCATCGCCTCCTCGGCGTTCCTCACCAGGTTGAGGAGCACCTGCACCATCTGGTCGCGGTCGGCCCGCACCGGCGGGAGCGCCGGGTCCACCTCCCGCTCGATGGCGAGGCCCGGGGGCGGCGAGGGGTAGAGGGCGAGGACCGCGGCGACGAGGTCGGCGGGGGAGATGGAGGACGGCTCCGGCGCCGGCAGCCTGGCGAAGCGGCTGAACTCGTCCACGATGCGCTTCATCCGGCGCACCTCCTCCTGGATGGCGGAGGCGCCCTCCTGGAAGATCTCCGGGAAGTCGGGGCGGCCCTGCTCGAGCGCGTCTCGCAGGGTGGCGACGCTCATGGCGATGGGCGTGAGCGGGTTCTTGATCTCGTGGGCGAGGCGGCGCGCCACCTCCTGCCAGGCGGCCACGCGCTCGGCGGCCGCCACCCGCGCCCGGCTCGCCGCCAGGTCCGCCGTCATGGCGTTGAACCCCCGCACGAGCTCGCCGAGCTCTCCCGCCGCCGGGGTGTCCACCCGCACGCCCAGGTCGCCGGCCGCCACCCGCGCCGCGCCGGCGCGCAGGGCCTCGAGGGGGCGGGTGATGCGCCGGGCCACCAGGTGTCCGACGAGTGCCGCCGCCACCACCGCCGCTGCGAGCGCGGCGAGGAAGACGATCGCCACCGCCACCTGGGCGCGCTCCAGGCCGGCGGTGGGCAGCGCCACCTCCACCCAGGCGAGCGGCGGGGCGCCCGGTCTCCCCACCGGGACGGTGCGCACTCGCTCGCGGGGGGCGCCCAGGAAGCGGGTGGCGAGCAGGTGGACCTTGCCGCCCCGGGCCTCGGCGGCGAGCGGACGGTCGCCCTCGCCGCGCACCGCCACCGCCCCGCCGGCGAGTGCCGCCATGCGCTCGGCGAAGCGCGGGCCGAGCGCCACCCCGGCGGCGACCCGCAGCCCCGGCTCGCCCGGGACGGTCTCCCACGCCACCAGCGCGAGCGCCGGCTCCACGCCGGCGGGGGTCGCCCGCGGGACGAGGCGCGGCACGGGGCGGCCGGGGCCGGTGGTGGCGAAGAGCGAGCGGAGCTCCGGGTCGGCGTCCCCGGCGCGGCCGGGGAGGTGGCCGCTCGTGACCACCACGCCGCGGGAGTCGGCGACCGCGAGCACGTCGAGACCGCGCGCCTCCATCCACTCCGCCGCCAGGCGGGCCACCTCGGCCGGGTCGAGCGCCCCCTGAGCTCGCTCGCGGGCGAGGAGCGCCACCTCCGGGCTGCGTGCCACGTCGCGGGCCGCCTCGGCGGCGGAGAGGCCGAGGTGGCGGAGCTCCCCCTCGATGGCGAGTGCCGCCCCGTCGAGGCGGGCCGCGTACTCGGCCTTGAGCCCCTCCGAGAGCGCCCGGGAGAGAGGCAGCACCGCGAGCAGCATGGGAGCCGCGGCAAAGAGGGCGAAGGCGAGGGTGAGCCGGGCGCGGAGTCTCAAGGAGCCCTTCCCTCGCGCGCGGGCCTGGGGGCGACGGAGAGGTCGCCGAGCTCGACGGTGGCGTCGGGGAGGACCTCGAGCCCGAGGAGGCCCGGGCGCGGCGAGGCGTGGAGCCCGGCGGCGAAGAGCGGGACCACGCCCAGCTCCTCGGCGAGCTCCCCCGCCACCGCGGCCGGCTCGGCCTGGGAGAGCCGCGACAGGGCGCGCCGCGAGGCCTGCGGGCCGCCGAGCGCCCAGGCCGCCTCGAGGAGCGCCGGCTGCGCCCCCACCGAGGTGAAGGTGAGGGAGACGACGGCGAGGTCGAAGCTCCCCGAGGCGATCCGGGAGGCGAGCGCCTCGGGGGCGACCACGGCGACCGCCGCCCGCACCCCGTGGTCGAAGAGCTTCACCTGCAGGCGGTCGGCGAGGGCGCGGTTCCCGTCGGAGCCGGCGGCGACGAGGAGCTCGACCTTCGGGTTCCCGGCCACCCTGGCGAGGGCCCGGGGCGCCGGGGCCGGGGACCCGGAGAGGAGAGAGGGGGGGAGGAGCCCGGCGAGCGGCGTCGCGTGGCCGCGCCCGCCGAGCCTGGCGAGCTCGGACCGGTCGAGGGCGAGGAGCGCGTGGCGAAGGTCGGCGGCGAGCCGCCCGAGCCTCTTCGCGTTCACGACCGCGTAGGTGGCGGTGGTGGAGGGGAGCTCGCGGGCGGCGGCGCCGGACGCCGACTCCGGGCGGACGACGAGGTCCACCTCGCCCCTCGCGAAGGCGCGGGCCGCGCGGCGCGCGTCCATGCCGGAGAGGGAGAGCGCGTCCGGATAGGCCCGCCCGCGCCAGTAGCCGTCGAAGGCGGCGAGCCGGAGCGTCCCCTCGCCGCGCGAGGCGAGGCGGAAGGGGCCGGCGCCGGTCGTGACCGGCCCGCCGCGCGGGACCACCGCCGCCGGCAGCGCCGCGAGGGCGCGCGGGAACTCGGGGAAGGGCAGGTCGAGGGCGACCCGGAGCTCGAGCTCGCCCACCACCTGGACCCCGGAGAGCGAGGAGGCCCGCCCCTCGCGGACGTCGTCCGCCCCGGCGACCGGGAGGGCGATCCAGCCGTGCGGGGACCGGGTCCCGGGGGCGAGGAGGCGGGACAGGCTCGCGGCCACGTCCGCGGCGGTGAGCGGGCGGCCGTCGTGGAAGCGAAGGCCGGGGCGGAGCCGCAGGCGGAAGGCGCGACCGCCCGGCTCGGCCTCGGGAAGGGCGGCGAGGAGCGCCGGCCGGAGCGCCCCGTCGGGCCCTGTCTCGACGAGGGTCGAATGCAGGGCGCGGGCAGCCTCGAGCTCCGACGGGTCGGAGAGCCGGGCCGGGTCGAGGTTCGCGGGGGCGGCGGGGAGCGCCACGCCGAGGTCGCCGCCGTAGCGCGGGGGGAGCCCGGCCAGGGCGGCGAGGGGGAGGAGGAGTGCGAGGGGGGCGAGGCGCCTCACCGGGCCTCCGCGAACCGGAGATCGGAGGTGACGAGCCACAGCTGCGAGCCGCCTTCGGGGAGCGCGGCCGCCACCACCACGTCGTCGAGCCCGTCGCCGGTCAGGTCGGCCGAGGCCCCGCACTGGATCGACCCCGGGAGCGCGGCCGACTCGAGCACCACCACCGGGGGAGCCTCGGGGCCGGCGCCGGCGGGCCAGCGGAGCACCCGCACCCGGTCGGTCGCCCCGGCGTCGGGGGCGCTCGCCACCACCTCCGGCTCGCCGTCGCCGTAGAGGTCGGCGAGCGCGAGCCCGGCGCCGACGCCCTCGAGCGGCGGGCCCACCGGCTCGAGGTCGGGCCCGAGCAGCGTCGCCACCCCGTCGCCCGAAACCCATGCGAAGGCCACGCGCCCGGGGCGGGGGGCGGCGGCGAAGGAGACGAACTCGCGCTCGCTGCGGGGGCGGGGGGCGGGATCGGGGGAGAGGGAGAGCGCGTCGGCGAGGACCGCCTTCCCGGGCACGTAGGCGCCGAAGAGCGCGCCGCGCTCGCCGGCGGCGAGCGGGACCGCGGGGAAGCTTCCCGCCGGCAGGAGCGCGCCGGCCTCCATGGCGAGCAGGAGCCCGCCCGCGCCGGCGCGACCGATGGCCACCCGCCCGGCGCCGAGGCTGCCGACGGCCGCGGTGGCGGCCGGGCGCCGGGGGCCGCGGACGTCGGGGTCGAGGGCGTAGCGGGCGCGCACCACGCCCCCGAGCGAGACCACCGAGACCGAGCGCTCGCTGACGAGCGCGAGGGACGCGATCCCGTCCGCGCCGGCGCCGACCGCCAGGACCCGCTCCTCCACCTGGAAGAGGGGGCGCACGAAGAGGGCCGGGCCGGTGGAGCCGGCCCGGCTGCCGGCGCGGGCGAGGAGCAGCGTCGTCTCGTCGGCGGGGACCGAGAAGTCGAGGAGGCGCGCCGCCCCGGCGCGGTACTCGGGGACGCGTTGCAGGAAGAAGGATGGGCGGGTGGGCACCGACTCCGCGGAGACGACGAGCTCGCGCCGCCCGGGCACGAGCCCGGCGACGACGCGCAGGAGCCGATCGGCGCCGAGGATGCGGGCCGCCTCCTCCGCCCCCGGGCCGCTCGAGGCGGCGAAGAGGGCGACGGCGAAGCCGCGCCGGGAGAGCGCCTCGGAGATGGCGGCCGCGAGCGGGCCGGCGAGGGCGTCGGCGCCGGGAGCGGCCACCTGCAGGGCCACCGGCTCCGGCGCGCCCGCCTCCCGGGCGACCCGCTCGGCGAGCTCGCTCGCCACCCGCACCACCGCCGCGGGCTCGATCTCGCCGGCGAGGGCCGGGGCGGCGAGGGCAAAGAGGAGGAGGAGGGCGGCGAGGGCCCGGTGCTCCCGGCCGGCGCTCTCGGAGGCGTCCTCGGGCAAGGCGGTCTCGCTAGCGGTCGTCCTGGAAGAAGTTCTGGGGGGCGCGCGAGGGGTCGGGCGCGGTCTCGGTCGGGGCGGTGCCGGCGATGAAGGGGAGGCTCACCGTGCCGGCCGCGCCCTCGGTGCCCGGCCGGGCCAGGAGCCCGGTGCGCGGGTCGACCGGCGCGAAGTCGACGCCGGGGGGCGGCGGGAAGTCGGAGATGGGCTGCATGCCGATCGCCGCCTGCATGAAGCCGAGCCAGCCCGGCAGCGCGGCGCCGGCGCCGGTGGCGTGGGGGCCGAGCGGGTCGTGGGAGTCGAAGCCCACCCAGACGCCGGCCACGAGCTCGGGCGTCATCCCCACGAACCAGGCGTCGCGGTGCTCCTGGGCGGTGCCGGTCTTCGCCGCCACCGGCCGGCCGAGCGCCTTCGCGGCCTGGCCGGTCCCGCTCTCCACCACCTCCTTCATCATGGAGAGGATGACGTAGGCGGTCTCGGGGCGGATGCGCTCCGGGGCGGCGGGCGCCGCCGGCTGGGGCTCGGCCCTCGCGGCGTCGTCCTGGGCGGGGGGAGGCGGGGTCGCCGGGGCGGCGGCGCCCGCCGGGAGCGGCTCGCCGGCGCTCGCCGGGACGATCCCCGCGGCCGGCCCGGGCTCGGGGGAGGGGGCAGGAGAGGGGAGGGGCGGCGGGGGAGCGGGCGGGATCGGGACGGGGCGGTTCTCCTCGAGAACCTTCCCCTCCCGGTCGCGGACGCGGGTGACGAGGATGGGAGGGGTGTAGAACCCCGAGGCGGCCAGGCTGGCGTAGGCGTTCACGAGCTCGAGCGGGGTCACCTCGCCGGTGCCGAGGGCGAGCGAGAGGCTGCGCGGGAGTTCGCTCGAGATGCCGGCGCGGCGGGCGAAGTCGATGACGGCGTCGACGCCCAGGGTGTTCACGAGCTTCGCGGAGACGGTGTTCTTCGAGTGGGCGAGCGCGGCGCGCAGGAGCAGCGGGCCGTCGTAGGAATCGCGCTCGTAGTTCTCCGGCTTCCACTCCTTGTTCGTCCAGGGATCGCGGTAGAGGTCGGGGGTGTCGTAGACGACGGTCGCCGGGGTGAACTTCCGGCTCTCGATGGCCGCCCCCCACACGAAGGGCTTGAAGGCGCTGCCCGGCTGGCGCTTCGCCTGCAGCGCCCGGTTGAACTGGGAGCGGCCGAAGTCGTAGCCGCCGACGAGCGCCCGCACCCCGCGGGTGACCGGGTCGATGGCCACGAGCGCCCCCTCGAGCCTCGGGGTCTGCTCGAGGGAGAAGGCGACGGGCTTGCCGGCCCGGGCGAGCTCGGCGGGCCCCTTGCGCCCGGTGGAGAGCACTCGCACGAGCACGATGTCCCCGGCCTGGACGACGTCGCGCATGCTCTTCGGGGGCGCGGTGCCCACCGCCGGGTTGTACTTTCGCGCCCAGGCGACGTCGGAGAAGGGGAGGACGCCCTTGGCGTTCCCGAGGTCGAGCTCCGCCTGCCGCTCCTCCACGCCGAGGACGAGCGCGGCGTAGACCTCGCCCGCCTCGAGGGGGCGGATGCGCACCCTGCGCCGGGCGTCGGGGGTGAGCTCGCCGCCCGGGTCGATCTCCTCGGGGTCGACGCGCCCGAGGTCCCAGACGAGGAGCTCCCCCGGGCCGGGCTTGGCGGCGGCGAGCCGCTCGCGCCAGGCGGGCAGGGCCTTGGCGAGCTGCTCGGCGTCGAGGTGCTGGGGGGCGCCGCGCCAGCCCTGTCGCTTGTCGACGAGGCGCAGGTCGGCGTCGATGGCCGCCTCGGCGGCCCGCTGCAGGGAGGGGAGCATGGCGACGTCGACGCGCAGGCCGTCGGTCTCCACCCGCTCGGCCCCGTAGCGCTCGTCGAGGTAGCGGCGCACCGCGTCGGCGTACCAGGCCCCGTAGGGCTCGGAGGGGCGGCGGAGCCTGAGCGTCCGCGCCGCCTCGGCCTCGGCCGCCTTGGGGTCGAGGGACCCCTCCTCCACCATCCGGCGGAGCACGTAGCGCTGCCGGGCCCGCGCCGCCTCCGGGTGCTTGTAGGGCGAGAGCCGCTCCGGCGACTGCACCAGGCCGGCGATCATGGCCGCCTCGCCGACGGCCAGGTCCTTCACCGACTTCCCGAAGTAGAAGCGGGCCGCCTCCTCCACCCCGTAGCGGCGGTGGCCGAGGTAGATCTGGTTCAGGTAGAGGTAGAGGATCTCGTCCTTGGAGAGGTTCTTCTCGAGCCGCGGCGCCAGCACCAGCTCCTTCACCTTGCGCTTCACGCGCCACTCGGTGGGAAGGAGGAAGGTCTTCACCACCTGCTGGGTGATGGTGGAGCCCCCGCAGGCGACGCCGCCGCGCAGCAGCCCCTTCACCGCGCAGCGCCCGATGGCGAGGTAGTTCACGCCCTCGTGCTGGTAGAACTTCGCGTCCTCGGCGGCCAGGACCGCGTTCTTCATCACCGCCGGGATCTGCTCGAAGGGCACGACCGTGCGCCGCTCGCGGGCGAAGGCGAAGGCCTCGGTGCCGTCGGCGGCGTAGACGCGGGTGGCGACGAGCGGGCGGTAGTCGCGGAGCCCCTCGAACTCCGGCAGCTCCCAGGTCCAGGCGAGGGCCAGGCCGACGAGGGCGAGCGCCCCGGCGGCCGCGAGCGCCAATGCGGCGAGCAGGGCGCGCCTCGGCCCCAGCCGGCGCAGGAAGTCGACGGCGCCCCGCAGGGCGGCCCGCAGGCGGTCCGGGGCCGCGGGCGGCGCCGGGGCCGAGCTCGGCGGCGGGTTCTTTGGGGTCGGGTCCAAGGGTCGGGGGGACGAACGATAGTCCCGCGGCGGTCCTTCGCCAAGTGGCGCGCCAGCGGGTCGCGCGGGGCAGGAGGGAGGGATAGCACCGCGCGTGCCCGCTGGCCGCCAACTTGCAAACTCGCAGGGTCGATGGAAATTCCCGGGAGAGTGCGCGGGGCGCGTCCTCGCGGACACGGTGCGGCGTGGGCGCGCGCCCACACCCGGGAAGGAGACTCACTCCCCCCGCTTGATGCCGAGGGCCCTGACCTTCTTGTAGAGGTGGCTCCGCTCGAGCCCGAGGGCGCGGGCGGTCTCGGCCATGTTGTCCCCGTGGCTCGCCAGCGCCGCGAGGACGATCTCCCGCTCCGCCTCCTCGAGCAGGTCCTTGAGGGGGGCGCCCTCGGCGTAGCGGTCGGCGCGCGGCCGGCGCGCGGCCGGCAGCACCTCGGCCACGTCCCCGGCCCGGATCTCGGGGCCGTCGCAGAGGATGGCGATGCGCTCCACCAGGTTGCGGAGCTCGCGCACGTTCCCGGGCCAGTCGTGCGACTGCAGCGCCGCCAGGGCCTCGCGGTCGAAGCGCATGGCGCGCCGCCCGTTCTTCTCGCAGGCGGCGGCCAGGAAGGCGGTGGCGAGCTCGGGCACGTCCTCGCGCCGCTCGCGCAGGGGAGGGACGTGGATGGGGACCACCGCCAGCCGGTAGTAGAGGTCCTCGCGGAAGCGCCCGGCGGTCACCTCGGCGAGCAGGTCCTTGTTGGTGGCGGCGATGACCCGCACGTCGCAGCGCAGCGGGGTGCCGGCCCCGACCCGCTCGAACTCCCCCTCCTGCAGGACGCGGAGCACCTTCGCCTGCATGGCCGGGGGCATGTCCCCCACCTCGTCGAGGAAGAGGGTGCCGCGGTCGGCGAGCTCGAACTTCCCCTTGCGCGCCGTCACCGCGCCGGTGAAGGCGCCCTTCTCGTGGCCGAAGAGCTCGCTCTCGATGAGCTCGGCCGGGACGGCGGCGCAGTTCAGCTTCACGAAGCTCGCCTCGCGGCGCCGGGAGCCGGCGTGCAGGGCCCGCGCCACCAGCTCCTTGCCGGTGCCGTTCTCGCCCACGATGAGGACGCGCCCCTCGCTGGCGGCGGCGCGCTGCACCAGCTCGCGCAGCTTCCTCATCCCCGGCCCATCGCCGAGCATCTCGCCCGACCCGGCCTCGCGCCGGAGCGCCGCGTTCTCCTCGGCGAGCGTCCGCATCCGCAGCGCGTTCCGCACCGCGGCGAGGAGCTTGTCCTTCTCGGTGATGGGCTTCTCCAGGTAGTCGAAGGCGCCGAGCTTGAAGGCCTGGCGCACCGTCTCGAGCGAGCCGTGGCCGCTCATGATCACCACCGGGAGCCCGGGGCGGGCCTCGCGCGCCTCGCGCAGCACGCTGAGCCCGTCCAGGTCGGGCATCTTCACGTCCATCACCACCACGTCCACCGGGAGGGCGGCGATCTTCTCGAGCGCTTCCTGGCCGCCGGAGGCGGTCTCGGTGGCGTATCCCTCGAGCGCCAGTGCGCGCGCCAGGGTCACCACGATGTTTCTCTCGTCATCGACGATCAGGACTGTGTCGGGCACGGGAGGAGACTGTAACCGAGATGGCCCCAGACGGGTCTTTTCGTTTGACACGTCGAGGCTGGAAGAGGCACAAGCAGTGTACCGAAGGCACCGGCCAACGTTGAAATGGAGGAGTCCCATGCGGATTCGTCGAATGCTTTTCCTGGCTGTCCCGGCTCTGGCGCTGGTCCTCGCCGGGTGTCCCGCGAAGCCCAAGAACGGGGAGTGCACGAAGAGCGAGGACTGCGCGGACCAGGAGGGCTTCGGTAAGGTTTGCGTCGAGGGGCACTGCCAGGAGTGCGGCCAGGACACGGACTGCAAGGCCGGCTTCGTGTGCCGGGGGCTCCGCTGCGTGCCGCGCCCGGAGTGCGAGCATCCGGAGGACTGCGGCGCCGGCAAGACCTGCGAGGCAGGGCGCTGCGTGGCGGTGGCGGCGCCTGTGGTCGCGCCCAAGCCCGAGTGCCTCTCCGACGCCGAGTGCGGCAGCGGCCAGGCCTGTGAGTCGGGCAAGTGCGTGGCGGGCCACGCGGCCGACTGCCCGGCTGCGGGCGGCAAGCTCTCGCCGGTGTTCTTCGCCTTCGACCAGGCGGTGCTCACCCCGGAGGCCCGGGCGAACCTGGAGAAGGACGCCGCCTGCATCAAGCAGCGCGGCTTCGCCAAGATCGTCATCGAGGGCAACTGCGACGAGCGCGGCACCGCCGAGTACAACATCCAGCTCGGCCAGCGCCGCGCCGAGTCCGCCAAGAAGTTCCTGGTGAACCTGGGGATCCCGGCGAAGTCGCTGAAGACGGTGAGCTACGGCAAGGAGCGCCCGGCCTGCACCGATCAGACCGAGGACTGCTGGTCGCGCTGCCGCCGCGACGACCTCGTCGCCCAGTAAGCGAGCCGATGCGCCGGGCCGCGGTTCCGCTGCTCCTCCTCGCCTCCGCCTGCGTCTCCGTCGACAAGGGGCGCCAGATGGAGGACCGCATCCAGCGGCTGGAAGACGAGGGCGCCATCACCGCCCGCCAGCTGGAGGAGCAGCGGGCGGTGATCCGCGACCGCATCGCCCGGGTGGACCAGAAGATCGCCGAGGTCCAGAAGAAGCTCGACGAGCTCAACGCCGCGAGCCACCGCTCCGGCGCCGACGTGGTGGCGAACCAGGACAAGCTGCAGGAGAGCGTGACCCGCCTGCAGGGCCAGCTGGAGGAGGAGCAGCACCACCTCTCTCAGCTCGACCAGTCGGTCTCCTCCATGCAGTCCGACGTGAACGGCCGCTTCGCCGCGCTCCGGGGGGCCGGGGCCCTGCAGGAGTACGAGGCAAAGGAGAAGGCGAAGGCGCTCAAGCGCCCCTCG
>Ga0335079_10004765_pt1 | contig 15617 bp, 12 predicted proteins | sample Lox_Sample_33_FD_206719 | JGI IMG/M metagenome (GOLD analysis project Ga0335079, IMG submission 206719) | Soil microbial communities from Loxahatchee National Wildlife Refuge, Florida, United States - Lox_Sample_3.3 | ecosystem: Environmental > Terrestrial > Soil > Wetlands | place: USA... | reverse complement strand
TTTAGCGGATTGACGTGAACCGACTCGGCGGGCACGCTCATCGCCAGCGGCTGCCCGTTGCGATCGAAGATGGTCCCCCGCGGCCCCGGAATCTCAATCGACAATTCCTGCCGCGACCGCGCCAGCCGCTGATATTCCCTGTGATGGAGGACCTGGAGCGAGACAAGCTTCCCGAAAATGGCCGCGCCCCATAACACGATCAGGGCCGCCAGAATTGTCAATCGCCGCTCAGCCATATAAAAAAGAAAAAGTCAAAAGGCAAATGTCAAAGGGCAAAAATCAAAAGTGGCAGAATGCGCTGCGCGTGCTTTCTAAGAAGTGCTGAGCCGAAGGCGAAGCGTACCTGATTACTTTTGACTTTTCACTTTTGACCTTTGCCTTTTGACTTCTTCCTCCGCCCCTAATGCACCATCGCTAATGCCGCATCGCCGCCCTTCGAATCCAGGTGAACGAGCTGGCCCGATACCGGCGTGACCAGGTTCCGGCTTTTGGCCAGCTTTTCCAGTCTGTCGGGCCGCAGCAATCCGGCTTCCTGCAGATCGAGCACCCGCTGCTCGGTCTGTAGCCGCCGCTCTTCGGCGCGCAACGATTCTAACTTATAGCCGGCCAGCGTTCCGGCCACGCTCGGCGCCAGCAGGATCGCGAGCAGAAGCACCGCGACGCAGGCTGCGCCAATGGCGGACCAGCACGCGCCACGGGCCTGCGGATCGGCCTCGCGCACCAGCCGCGAATTGTCGATCTTCTTGCAATAAAAGAATACGTCCTCGAACGGCAGCGGCCGCAATAGATATTGATCCCGCTCGGCCCGCCAGGACGCCGGCCGCGGCGCGGAATCCGTCCGCGCGGGCGGTTCCATTCTTCTCAAAAACGCAGGCAGCGTCGCCATGCTGTCTCCCTAACCTGTCCCCTAAATCCACTCCAGCGCGCGCAGCTTGGCGCTGCGCGAAGCCGGGTTCTGAGCCACTTCTTCCTCGCTCGGCTGAAGCGGGTGCTTGGTCAACACCGTCGCGCGCGCTTCTCTTCCGAGCCCTCTGAATCTTTCCTTGACCTTGCGGTCATCGAACGACATGAAACTGATCACCACCATGCGGCCGCCGCGGGCAAGCAGTTCCGGACCGATGGCCAGCAGCCGGTCCAACTCCGCCGGCTCGTCGTTCACCGCCATGCGTAGAGCCATAAACGTCTTTGTGGCCGGATGCAATCTTCCTGTCCGCGGCACGGCCCGCCCCACGACATCGGCCAGATGTCGTGTGCTCCGTATGGGCCGTGCGCGAACTAGGGCTCTGGCTACCTTCCGCGCCCTCCTTTCTTCGCCGAGCTGAAAGATCAGATCGGCAAGTGCCTTCTCGGCAAGTTGATTGACCAGATCGGCCGCCGTTGTCCCCGCGGATCGATCCATCCGCATATCTGCCGGCCCATCGGACAAAAACGAAAAACCCCGCTCCGGATCCGTGAGCTGATACCGGCTGACTCCCAAATCCGCCAGCAGCCCGTCCACCTTCCCGAAACCCGCTTCTCGAAGCGCCTGGGGTAACAAACTGAACGGTCCGTGATGAAACCGAATTCGTTCCGCAAACCCGGCTGTGTTCTGCCGCGCCTTCTCCAGCGACTCCGCGTCGCGATCGTTCGCAATCACGATCCCAGTGGTCAGCCGCTCCGCGATCAGCGCCGTGTGCCCGCCCAACCCTGCGGTGGCGTCCAGATACACACCCTCCGGACGCACCGCGAGGTATTCCATCACCTCGCCGGGCATCACGGAAAAATGCATATCTCATCAATTCAGCCCCGCGGCCTCCAACTTCGAAACATCGTCGGCGGCCGTCTGCGCCGCCTCGCGCTTGCGCTCCTCGTAGAGCTTCTCGCTCAGAACCTCGATCCGGCTCTTGTACGCAAACACCTTCACGGGTTGATTCTCGATTCCCAACTCGCGGCGCAGCTCGGGCGAGAACAGGATGCGCCCCTGGGCGTCCATTTCCGACTCCGATCCCAAATCGGCGGCGTTGAAGGCGACGTTGCGCGCGATCCGCGGGTCCTCCCGGTAGCTATCGAAAAATTTTTCATTTTCCCGCCACACCTCCATCGGGTATATTTGGGCAATGCGGCGGTCGAGACTCGTAACAAATAGTTTCTTTTCGCGCAGGGCGGCAAAGAATTGCTGGAACCCGGCCGGCAGCTTGAGGCGGCCTTTGTCGTCGAGCCGGGCGGGGTACATACCCCGAGGGGGTTCGACCATTTCCAATTGCTGGCTCCAATCGCCCACTTTTTACCCACATTAAGACCAAATTTCGGCCACAACCAATAGTGTCATGGGTTTCCCGCAATTTGCAAGAGCTTTTTTCAGGAAGTATTTGAAACCGGACGGGTTACTCCTACGCAACCAGATCTACATGGATCCGGCAACATACAACATATTGATTTAATGGCGAACAAGAGGCGAAACATCAGCGGGCGTGTCGAAGCGCTGTAGGTTATCCTGGTTCGTTAAAAATGAAGCAAAAGACCTGGCGGCGACCGGCAGCGACGAAAGAAGCCGAACCGGTCGAGGCCATCATCGAAGTGCCTCCCGCACCGATCGCATGGCGCCCGCACGCTTGGCGCGTATTAGCACTCTGGATCGTTGCGCTCGCGACGTATTCCAATTCCTTCAGTGGAGGCTTAGCTTTTGATAACGAGATTGCAATCGGCCGCGACACGCGCGTTCACGCCTTCAATTCCAAGAACCTACACCTGATCCTGAACGAGGAACTCTGGTACAACAGCTCGACATCCGGCGCCTACCGGCCGCTGTTCACGTTTTCACTCCTCGTGAACTACGCGATCTTCGGGAACGGCACCAATACCACTGGCTATCACGTGGTGAATTTCGCTACCCACGCCGCGAACATTTTGCTGGTGTACTTGCTGGGGTTGCTGCTTTTCGAGGAAACGACGCTAGCATGGGCCCTGGCCGGGTTGTGGAGTTTGCACCCGTTGCTCACCGAGTCGGTCACCAACCTCGTGGGACGCGCCGACTTGCTGGCCGCGTTCGGTGTCCTCGCCGGGCTCCTTTGTCACGTGCAGGCTACGCGTTCCGCCGGCCGGCGCCAACTCGGATGGCTAGTAGGCTTGGCGCTGGCAGCCGGTATCGGGATGTTCTCCAAGGAAAGCGCCGTCGTCCTTCCGGTCATCATGTTGTTGTACGACTTGACATGGGCGCGATCGGCGCCCTGGAAAGAGCGCTGGAAAGGCTATGTCGCGATGGCCCTCGCGTTCGGCCTGTTCTTCGAGCTCCGCGCCGACATGCTCACGCATCAGGTGCCGGCCCTGGTTCCCTTCCTCGATAATCCCTTGATCGGCGCCGATTTCTGGACCGCGCGCTTAACCGCCATCAAGGTGATCGGCAAATATTTCGGGCTTTACCTTTGGCCGGCCCACTTTTCGGCAGACTACACCTATAACGCCATCCCGCTTTTCGGATGGCGGCTCGACCGGTGGGAAGATCTTGTCGCCATTCTGGCGCTAGCTGGCTGTCTCGCTGCCGCGGCGCTAGCGATCCGCCTCTACCGCACCGCCAAACCGGTCTTCTTCTTCATCCTCTTTTTCTTCATCGCTCTTGCTCCCGCCGCAAACATCCTGATGCTGATTGGAACCATCATGGGGGAGCGGCTTCTCTACCTCCCGTCAGTCGGGCTCGCCGGTTGTCTCGTGGTGGCCGTCTTCACGGCGGCCCGGCGTCTCGGCGCTCCCAGGGCGGCATGGGTGGTGGTTATTGTCCTCTGCGGCGCATTCGCCGTTCGAACATTCCTCCGCAACTTCGACTGGCACGACGAAATCAGACTGGGACGTGCGTCGGTGGCTGCTGCCCCCGGTAGCTTTAAAGCACACCAATTGCTCGCTTCTGCAGAGCTTAATGCCCGGCCACCGGATGTTGACGGCGCCGCCAAAGAAGCCGAGACCATTTTGCGGATTTTGGACCCCCTCCCTCTGGACCTATTATTAGCCCGACCTTACCATGTCGTCGGGCAAGCTTTTCGCGAGAAAGGGGACAGCTTGGCGCCGCGCGGAAAATTTCCAGGGCCCGACAGCCCGAGCGCCTTCTGGTATCGAAAGGCGCTCGCGGCGCTGTTGCACGGAGATGAGGCCGATCGCGCGGAGCGGGAGCGAATTCGCACGAGGAACCTCGCATTGGGAAAGGTCGCGTCCTCCGCTGGATGGGTTGACCTATACCTTGAATTGGGCCGAGTCTATCGCCGTCTCGATGAGCCCCAAAAAGCATTGGATGCCTATGCCGATGGCCGCTCGCGCCGCCCCGACGATGAATTCTCGGAAGAAATGTCGCTGACCCGCTTGGGAATGGGCGAACCGCTGGAGGCCGCGGTGCCGCTGATGGAGGGCTTGGTCCTCAATCCGAACTCAACCCGCTTGGCATCCGATGTGGTCGAGCTCTATCGACAGAAGGCGGCGGATAGTTGCGCAGTCAATAAAGGTTCAAACAGCATCAATCTCGAATGCCCTCTGGTCCACGACCAGTTGTGCGCGGCCTCGCGAAACATTGCCGCATCCTATGCAGCGACCGGTCGGCGGGCAAAGGCGGCGGAAACCGCCCGCACTGCTATTCAGTCCCTCGGTTGCCCGGTGCAACTGTTCCGGTAGAGGCCGGGGCCGGCGCGAAATACCAAAGGAAGATCGATTTTCCGACGCGCTCTTGCGGCGGGATGCGGTCCGGCCAGTGGATCAGCCCGGCTTCCTTCCAGAGCATTGCGCCGATAGCGTTCCAACCGGGCGAAGGCGCATCTGGATTCATGCGGTGGATGCGCGGGAACCCCAGTTCTTTTTCAACGTCGCCCGGCATGTACGGGTCGAAGGTGACATCGGTCGCCCCGACTTCGCGCAAGCGGGCCGCGAGACGCTTCAGATCCTGGCCCCAGTCCAAATCGGAATCGACCAGGATCTTTTCCGGCTGGCTCCCCGCCAGTTCGTTGAAATACGCCAAGTAGTCGGGATGGCTGAGCAGCGACGAGCCAGCCACCCACAGCACCAGCACCGTGAGCGCTGCTTGCAGCCAGCGGCGTGTGTTGCTCCACTCGAGCAACCGCACCAATGCGACCGCACCCGAGAGTGAAAGCCCCACATACATCGGCAGCACGTGCCGGATGCCGATGTCGATGCGGCTGAAGACGGCGACGAACAGGATGCCCGCGGCATAGGCGACGAGCACGCGGAGATTCCGATTGCTCGACCGCGTCCGCAACCCGAGAATGAGCGCCACCGCGGCGAGGATCAAGATGCCGAGCGGCGTTTTGACGGCCAGCGCCACCGGAAAAAACAGCCAGAAGCCGGCACGGTTGTAACTGCCGAGCAGGTAGCTGTCCTGCCCTAGAGCATTGTGCTCGATCACCTGCCGAATTCCCGCATACAGCTCCGGAGCCGGTAGCCGGAGGTGCAGGAAGCCAGCATCGCCGAAAGAAAAACGATAGCCGGCCCAGATGACCAGCGCTCCGGTCAAAATGGCGAGAGCAAAGGAGAGAGCGCGCGCCCTCAGCGCGCCGGCGAGCCGGGCCCAGCCCTGCCATTCCGTAGAGAGACACCAGAAGAGCGCGAGTGCGACGCTAGCGGGGAAAAAGACGAGAGCGGAAAACTTCGAAAGCGTCATCACGCCGGTGGCCGCGCCGAACCACATCGCACGGGATAGGCTCGGCTGTTCCAGCCAGATTATGCCGGCGAAAAAGGCGAGAGCCATGGTGGCCGTCAGCGCCATGTCAGTGGTGGCCAAGCCGGCATGGGCTAGCACCGGCGGCAGCATGCTGAAGAGAAACACAGCCGCAACCGCCACCGCGGGTCGAAAATACCTTGCGCCCCAGGCGTACACTACAGCGGCGGCCAACCAGAAAAACGGCAGGATGCCCAGCCGAGTGAGCGCCAAGTTCCGTTCGTATCGATCGCCCGAATAAAGAATCGCCGCGCCCTCCTGCCACATTGCGAACGGTAAGTCGCGCTGCGTGTTGCGGGAGCGCATTCCCGCGAGATAAAGAGGCAACGCTGCCGCCACGCGCGCCAGCGGGGGATGCTGCGGCTCCCACCGATAGACACCACGATCGAGCCACTCCATCCCGCACGCGACATGCGCGGGTTCATCATAGGTGTGGTTGAAAACGGAGTAGGTGGCGACAATCCGGGCCGAGGCCAATACATTCAGTGCCACTGCGATCCACAGGGCCCTTCGTTCGAAAAGGGACAGAAGCCGCGCCGAGCGCGATGGGCGGACACTCTGAGTCGTGGCTGGCGGCTGGCGTTTACGGACGCTCAAAGGGACAATCTAGCATCCTTGCAGCGCGAGATTGCTTAAGACCTGAGACACAAAAAGAAAGAGGGGGAGCCGAAGCTCCCCCTCGATCGTGAAGTACTGGGTTGACTTACTGGGTGAGTGTCTCGGCGGTGTTACCCGCAGCGCGACCAGTCGGACTCGGTACCACGAGGGGCAGGTAACCCATCGCGGCCGAAAGACTCGGGGCGTACACGAACGCGAAGCCATGTGCAAATTGGAAGTTGCACGTCGCGATCGCGTATCCGGTGAAGCCCGGAGCTACGCCGCCCACCAGCCACTCGGCGGTCTGGCCGGACGGAACACCCGAGGCCGGGAACGCCTTACCGGTTGCGTCAAACGGGGCGAATGGCCCGGTGTTTGTTGGCGCTAGGCCGGTAGTTGCGTTGATGCCGTAAACGTTTAGGCTACAAGTACCCGCTTGGGCAGTGGTTCCTAAGCCATCCGTAGTCGTGTTCGAAACCGCGAGACCGGTCTCGAACCCGGCGGCACTTGTCACGTACGGGAAGATCAGAACGGTTGTACAACCGCTGATCGAGAGCGAACTCGTTCCCGACCCGCTGGTATCGGCAAAGATTGGAATCGTCGTTGCTGTGGATGCCGTCGGTGCGAAGCTGAGGTTCACCGTCGCAGTCCCGGTTGCTCCTTGCGCCGCCTGTGAGACGAACACATCGAAGGTGAGGGTTTCATTGGCCGACGGGTTGGTATTCAGGACTTCCCAAATAGCGGTCGCCGAGCCAGTGGTGCTCACCGTCAACTCGGCGTAACCGCGGTCAGCGGGAATCGCGCCAAGGGCCGCGTTCGATTGAGTGGCCAGGGGAGCGGCGGCCGCTTCCGCGGCGGTTTCACCGCCCGTGATCAGTGCGGCAAACGATGTAGTGGCAGAACTACCGGAGGCGGCTTGGACCGCGCCCGGCGACCCACTATAGAAATTGCTATTGGGGCTGCCAATGTTCGTGGCCGTCGCCTTCTCCACGTTCGTAAACGAGACGAACACGCGAGCACCGCTCGGGATGTTTGTGAAGACGGCCTTCAGGCGAGTGCCGAAGTCGGCTTGACCGGCAGTTTTGCCAGTGATATCCAAACCCGCAATATCGGCGCCGCCAGGGAGACCATTCGCTGTCGGAATGTATCCAGATTCCGTCTGGTAGGCCTGTGGAACCGTATTGGGTCTCAACACAGTGCTTTGCCCAGAGTTCTGCGCGGCGGCCGGTGTCTGACGAACCTTGAATGCCGAGCCGAAGCCCTCTGCGAACGAAACCGTGCCTGCATACCCAGCGGTCAGCGCGGCGCACGTCGTCAAGCCGGGATTCGCCGCCGTCCACTTCGTTCCGGCCGTCGATATTCCCGCCGCAACCGTGCCGAGGCTGATCGCGGATTGCGAAGCAGCCGTGCCGAAGAGGTTCGCCGGGTTCCCGGTGCTCCCGGACGTGTTCGTGATCGCCAGCCCAACGCTCTGCACTCCGGCCGTAGCGGCTGCCGCATTCATGCGAACGTTGGTGATGCGGAAAGTACGGGCAACCCCGGACGTGTTGCCCGGAACGACAACCGGTACTCCAACGAACTTCACTGTGTTGCCAAGGACTTGGCCTACGTAAATGTTGTCGGCGCTGGTAACCGGGAGATTTACCGCCGTGGACGACGCGTATACGATGCCGGTGCCGGCGTCGGTCTCGACAAACGTCGGGCAATCACCTTGAATAGTGGTGGCAGTGGTGTTCGTCGATGTGCAAGGAAGCGGAACCGCATTGCTTCCGAACCCGGCGATCGCACCGGTAATCGTAGGCGCGGCCGGATTGGGATCATCGATAAGCAATAATGCATCCGACGCGACCGCGGTCGTGGTCGGCGTGCTGGCCAGACGGCTGGTGACCGCCTGCGGCAGAGTCAGGGTGAAATCGACCCTGCTCGCTGCCGTGCCGTTTGCGGGCGCAGTGCCGCCCGTGCACGAGATCACCAGGTCGCCAATGAGTTCGCTCTTTCCCTCCGCGCGCATCGCGTTGGGGAACGGCAATGTCGTACACGCCATCTGCGTACTGGATTGTGCACTAGCCAAGCCCGCAAAAACGGCGAACAAGGCTAGCGCAAGAATACTTCTGCGAAAAGCTGCCATTTCCTTCTCCTTGTGAATTGCCAAAATTGAATTGGTCGAAGTTCTCTTCTAACCTGAGCCTCAAACAACGAAACTCGTTCAGTCTACCTTGGGAACTTCTCCGTGTCGGGCGGAGAGGCCACTTTTACCGGCGGTCGAAAACCCATCCCACCGGGACTTGCTAAAGTCCTACCTGTGGCACATGGCGTTTTTGTTTTAGTCTTCTTCTGTGCTCACCGGGGTACAAACACAAAATTGCAGACGAAAACCGGACGCGGTAAACTTATTTCTACCCGATAGCGTCATCCATGTCAAGGAAAATTCCGTACCTTCGATGGATAGCCACCGCGCCTGCACTTTCGCCAACCTACACAACTTCTACGAACTGGGCTGATTGAAACACGCCGGCACGCTCGGAGTCAATAGTTTCGCACCGAATGCTCCCATTTTTTTGAACCGGACTTTCCGCGCGGGGCCGACTGCAAAATTTGGCTCAGCACGGTTCCGGCGATCAGCCGATCACCGCGTCGGCCAAGTGCGGCTGGTAGACGCATCTGGGGTCTTCGGCCAGGTAATCTCCGGTGAACGCATAGGCGCGTGAGCGCGAGCCGCCGCAGATCTTTTGGTACTCACACAACCCGCACTTCCCGCCGCGCTGCGTGGTATCGCGCAGCGTTCGGAACAGGTCGGAATTTTGGTAGGTGTCCACCAGGGAATCCTGAAGAACGTTGCCGCCGCTGACTGGCAGGAAGCCGCTCGGAAAAATCTCGCCCGTGTGCGACACGAACACGAACCCCTTGCCGTCGCTCACTCCGGCGGTGCGCCAGGCGACTCCCTTAGCGTTTTCGTTTTCGGTGACGCCGTGCTCGGCCTTGATGCGCTGTGCGACGTAGCGGCGATAGTGCATCGCTTCGGTGGTCTTGACGCCGAACGGCGCGGTCTTCGAAAGCTCGTACATGAAGGCGAACACCTGCTCGTATTCGGCCGCGTCGAGGTCGTCGCCCTCGAGCGCGCGGCCGGTCACGATGAGGAAAAACAGGCTCCACATTCGGGTGCGGACCTCTTTGGCGATCTCGGCGACTTCCGCGAGCCGGTGCATGTTGCGGCGTGTGACGGTGGTCTGCAATTGCGTGTCGAGCCCGATGTCGCGCGCGTGGCGCAGCGCAAACATCGCGCGGTCGAACGTGCCGGGGATACCGCGGAAGTCATCGTGCGTGGCGGCGTCGGGGCCATCGAGGCTAATTGCCATACGGGCGACGCCGGCCTCTTTGAATTTCTCGATGGCGTCGGCGGTCAGCAGCGGCGTGGCGCTCGGGGTCACGTTCGTGCGTAGCCCGATCGAAACGCTATAGCGAATGAGGTCATAAAGGTCGGGACGCTTGAGCGGATCGCCGCCGGTGAAAACCATGAGCGGCTCGCCGAACGAGCGAATCTCGTCCAGCAGCCGGAATCCCTGCTCGGTGGTGAGTTCGCTCGCGTGGCGTTCCGGCTGCGCCGAGGCGCGGCAGTGCACGCACGCCAGGTCGCAGGCCTGGGTCACTTCCCAAATCACCAGCATTGGGGCGCGATCGAAATTCATTGACATATTCGCTCCAGATGACACTGGGTTGCACTTGGCGGGCCAGCCCGGGCGTATTGAAAACATTGGGGGAAACTGCGCAACGTCCCGGCTCTGGCTGGGGATAGCGGCCGCGCCTGGGGCATATGCCCCAAACGCCTGTTAACTCGCGATAATCTCCTGCTGCTGCCTAAATTTGAGGTAGTCAGGGGGATTCCGTTTGTCCAACAATCGGGGGGACGCCTCCATGACTGAAATCTCTACTAATGACGGCGCGCTGGCGACTTGGAGCGCCCCCCAGTGCCCCTTCGTCATCGAATATTCACGCCGCGCGCTCGACGATATCCGGCTGGCCGTGGTCGATGCCTTCTTTTCGCCGCCGCGGGGCGGCGTGGAAATCGGCGGGATCCTGTTAGGCCGGTTTGAAAGCGAGCGGCTGCAGATCCTGGATTCGATCCCGATCGAGTGCGAGCACGCCTTCGGCCCGGTGTTCACGCTCTCGCCGGCCGACCAGGTGCGGCTCGGCGAGATGCTCGGACGCAGCTATCCGGGCGATCTGAAAGCAGTCGGCTGGTACCATTCGCACACGCGCAGCGAGATCGCGCTCTGCGAGGCGGATCTGGATATCCACAATCGATATTTTTCGGAGCGGTGGCAGGTCGCGCTGGTGCTGCGGCCGTCGACGCTCCAACCGACTCAGGCCGGCTTCTTTTTCCGTGAGCCGGATGGCTCAATTCAAATCGAACATAGCTACCACGAGTTCGTGGTGGAAGCACTGCCGGTCCAGCCGGTTCCGCAAGGTGTACCGGTGGCGCTTCCCGGACCCACTCGCGAGATTGAGTCGGACGCTGTGGTTTTGACGCTGGCGTCTGCGCAGCCGGAAGATCACGCCGTCGACAAGACCCCGGACGGGCTGGTCGCCGACGCTACCGAGCCGAAGCGGCGGGAGATTCACGAACCAGTAATGGAAGAGATGCACGAGCTGACGCCGGAAGAAGTGCACGAGCCCGAACGGGCGGAGATGCACGAAGCGTCACGAGACGAGTGGCACGAACCGGCACCAGACGAGTGGCACGAACCGGCACGAATGGAGATGCACGAATCGGCACGACCGGAGTGGCACGAGCCGGAGCGCGAACGCATCGAACTGCCGGAGCGGGAGCGCTTGGAAATGCCCGAGCCCGAGGAAGCGCCGCAGCGGCCCTGGATCGGAATCGCGGCGGGGCTGGCAGTTGGGTTGGTGCTGGGAGCGATCGGCAATCAGATGCGCTCGCACAGCCAGCCGGCGACGCCTGTCGTTCCGGCGCCGGCGGTCGCGGCACGGCCGGCGGATGCGGCGTTGCGGAGGCGCTCTGAGGATCTCGCGAAGCAGGTGGCCGCCCTCTCTCAACAAAATGCCGATCTGCGCCAGCAAAACGAGCAGTCGGGCAAACAGCAGGCGGACGTGCCGAAGCTGAAGTCGGATCTGGCCAAGGCACAGGCCGACTTGGCCAAGCAACAGTCCGATTCGAGCAAGGCGCAAGCCGAACTCCGGCAGCAGCGCGACGATCTCGCGAAGCAGACCGCCAAGCTGAAGGCCGACGTCGCGGCGCAGACCGCGCGCGCGCAATCGATTCAGCAGCAGCTCGACGATCTACGCCGTCAGCAGCAGCGCCGGCGCCTGACCATCCAAAGCGCCGACCCGCTGCCGTAGTCTAAGCCGGATACCGCCGCATGGTCCGCGGGTTGTAGGCCCAGTGGAATTCCAGCTCATAGGCGAGCGAACGAGCCAGTCCATCCAGATCCGGAAACAGGGTGGCGTGCGTGATGTTCATACGATACAGCTCGCGCATCGCAACTTCGCGCACGGGATTCGTCAGAGTGATCTTGGCCAGAATGTTCGACTGATCCTCGTTCGCCAGAATCTCCTCGACCGGTAAATCCAGAACGCCCGGCACCGCGAACGTGCCCGACTGCGCGATGAGGCGGCTGTTCATCGTATGCGGCTCGCCCATCCAAATGAAGCGGCGATCGCCTTTCAGAAAATAGCGGCGAAAGTTGCCTCCGAGTCTCGGATCCATGCTTGGCCGGCCGATATCGATGCGCGCCTTGTTCATGGCCCAGACGACGCCGTCACTAGTGCTCCTTTCGAGCGCGAAGAAGGCGGCCACGTACGGCGACCAGGTGAAGTCGATCAGACGCGTCGGCGCGCCGTGGTGCTGCATGAGAGCCAGCCACTGAAAATCGTCGTCGATGTCGGGAGGCTTCTCGATAAACTGGTGCGCCTTGCGCTTGAAAATTCGAAGAATGCGGCTCTCCTGTTCCGGCCAGGCGCGTGCGTGGACGCCGAAGGCACGGAGGTAGCGCGAGAGCGAGCTGTATAACGGCCACCGCTCATCGCGCTCCCCGCGGAACGCCCAGTGGGAATAGGGGGGCAGCGTGACAAGATTGAGAAACTGGTCCCAGGAGCTCAGGCGGAACTCCCGGTACGAGCGGCGCCGGCGCGGACGACGGGCGGGCATAATCAGATTTTCGCGTTGGGGTACCGCGACCGCATCCACGCGACAAATTTGTCGGGCGCGGCCATGGTCGAAAGCCTTCCCTGCCGGACCAGCGCCCAGTCGGCGAACTTTCCGGTTTGCTTGATTTCGGCGAGTGTCGTGGCGGGCTCGAGGCGGCCGCGAAACGCGAGGTCGACCACCGCGGACTTCGCGTTCTTCGGATCGGGGCGCGGCTCCGATTCCACCGAAGCCAAACCAACGATGCCCGAGACGCCGCCGCTGTGATACATGAACACGCGATCGCCCGGCCGCATGTCGCGGATCGCGCGGACCGCCTGAGGATTGGTGACCCCGTCCCACACGGTCTTCTTGTCGCGCTCGAGATCGTCGATGTTATAGGTGTCGGGATCGGTTTTAGCGAGAAAGTAGGCCATCGCTACAACTCTAGCTGATCAGGCGCGCGAGACCGTAGGCGGCCGCCGAAGCGAGCCCACCGATGGCCACGGTCTGGAACCCGCCGCGTAACGGAGAAATTCCGGTGAGCTTGCCTTTGACGAAACCGAATACGAAAAGCGCGACCAGGGTAACCGCCACCGAGACGCCCAGCGCGGTGCCCAACTGGCGCATCAGCATGTACGGCGCGAGCGGAATCAGGCCGCCCGCGATGTACGAAGCGGCGATGGTCACGGCGCTATTGCGCGCGCGCTTGGGATCCGGCTCTTCGAATCCGAGCTCGAACCGCATCATAAAATCCACCCAGCGCTTCTGGTCGGAGCAAATGGCGGCGACCACCGGCCTGAGGTCCTTCTCGCTCATTCCGTAATCGCGGAAAACTTCGGCCACCTCCTCGGTTTCCTTCTCGGGGATTTCGACGGTTTCGCGGATTTCGCGCTCGCGCTCGGCCCGGTAGTGGTCGCGATCAGTGCGGGCTGCGAGATAGCCGCCAAGCCCCATGGCAATCGAGCCGGCGGCGATTTCAGCCAGACCTGCGATCACGATGATGCCCGTGGACGCGACCGTTCCCGAAAGTCCCGCCGCCAAAGCGAACGGAACGGTTAGCCCGTCCGCCATCCCGATGACGACGTCCCGAACAGTCTCCGAAGCTTCGAAGTGAGATTCGACGTGCGGCGCGGTGGGCATAAGCCCCTAGGATCGCACGCGGCAGTTATTCTTCGCGAAGCGCCGAAGCCGGGTCGATGCGGGTGGCGCGGCGGGCCGGGAACCAACTGGCGGTGAACGCAATCAGCACCAGCAGCGATGCAGCTTCCACCAGATTGGCCGGATTTCCGGCGGTGATGCCAAATAGAACCGCGTCGAGAAGACGGCGCAGCGCCAACCAACCGGTCAGTCCGAGTGCCACACCGAGCAGCGCGAGGCGAAGCGCCCGAGCTGTGATCAGGCGGAACACCGCGCCGGGCTGCGCGCCCAACGCCAGTCGAATGCCGATTTCATTCCGCCGGCTCACGACGGTATAGGACAGCACACCATACAATCCAACCGCCGCCAGCACCAGCGCTAACGCAGCGAACGCCGCCAGAACCTGCATCTGGAAGCGCTGGCGCGCCACCGCCTCGGCCATTACCGAATCCATGCTCTGGAAACTGACGGCCGCCCGGCGATCGATCGTCCGCAGCCGCTCGCGGATGACCGGCGCAATGCCTGGCGGATCGTTTCTGGTACGGGCTACCAGCGTACCATCTTCGAGAAATCTCTGGTCCCGGATCTGCGCATAGCAGACATACGCCTCCGGCCGGACCGGTGTCATGAGACCCTCGTCGCGTACATCCGGAACGATCCCGACAATCGTGAGCCAGCGTGGCTCGCCGGGCTCAAAGCTGGAGAACCAAATGCGTTGGCCAAGCGGGTCGCTGCCCGGAAAGTAGACGCGGCCCAGCTCCGCACTGATCACCGCAACTGCGGGCGCGCTCTCCGAATCGCCATCCGTGAAGTCGCGTCCCCGCAGCACGCCGATCCGCAGCGTCCCGAAATAGCCGGGCGTCACCACGTTGTAATTGGCGTCCGCGTTTTTCAGTTCGCGCCGATTCTCAATGGCGAAGTTACCGTCCGGATGAAACCGGCCGAAGGGCGCGTCGCGGATGATGCCCGCGGTTTCAACGCCGGGAATGGCTCGCGCCTGGCGCAGCAATTCGCGGTATTTGGCGATCAGGCCACGGCTTTCATCGAACATTGGGAAGGTCAGGGTGGCGGTCAGGACATGGTCGGGTTTGAATCCCGGGTCGACTGCCCGCAGCCTCCAAAAACTCTGCATCAACAGGCCTGCTCCCGCTACCAGTACGAGAGCCAGAGCAACCTCGGACATCACTAGCGCGGCTTGCGTCCGGTGAGAGCGCCTGCCGGCAGTGTAAGAACGCGAGCCGGCGCGCAGACTTTCGGTCACTTCCGATTGCGAAGCGCGCCACGCCGGTAGTGCTCCGAATAGCAGCCCCGTTGCGGCCGAAACCATCAGAGCAAACGCGAATACGCCAATATCCATCTTGATGTCGGTTACCCGCGGCACTGCGGCGGGCAGCAGAATGTGGAGAAGTTCGCTCGACCAACCAGCCATCAGGCAGCCTAACGCACCTCCCACCAGCGCCAGAATCAAGCTTTCAGCCAGCATCTGCCGCAGTAGCCGCCACCGGCTTGCGCCCACGGCGGCGCGGATGGCCAGTTCCCGTTCCCGCGCACTGACGCGAACCAACAGCAGGTTCGCCACGTTCACGCAAACGATCAGCAGCAGGAATCCGACCGCCGCGAATAAAATGAGCAACGCAGGCCGGACTTCGCCGACGATGTGGGAATAGAGCGAGACCGTCGCGGCGTCATCGCTCTGAAATGGGTTGGGGTACTGCTGTTTGATGCGCGTCGCGATCGCGCTGATTTCGGCGCCCGCTTGATCGATGGTGGCGCCCGCGCGCAACCGCCCGACCACGCGGTAGTTGTGCGCCGTGCGGCTGGGGGTACGCTCATAAAGAGGAACCCAGGCCGCGGTCTGCTCCGGAAATGAAAACCCGGGCGGCATGATCCCGATCACCTTCACGCCTACTCCTGTAAGTCGAATGTTTCGGCCCAGGATTCGAACGTCTCCGCCGTACAATCGCTGCCACAAGCCATAGCTGAGGATTACGACCGGAGGGTTCGCGGTGAGTTCCTCGGCCTGAGAAAAAGTCCGGCCGAAAGCGGGCC
>Ga0335079_10004759_pt1 | contig 15621 bp, 11 predicted proteins | sample Lox_Sample_33_FD_206719 | JGI IMG/M metagenome (GOLD analysis project Ga0335079, IMG submission 206719) | Soil microbial communities from Loxahatchee National Wildlife Refuge, Florida, United States - Lox_Sample_3.3 | ecosystem: Environmental > Terrestrial > Soil > Wetlands | place: USA... | reverse complement strand
GAGCCAGGGAACGTTCACGTGCGCCACCACGGTGCGCACGCGGCGCTCGCTCTGCTGCGGCCAGGCAATATCGCCCGGCTCGCTGCTCATCACCACCTGCTCGCTCGAGTCGCGCACGCCGGACCAGAGCCGCTCCAGGGCGGCGACCTCGCCACCCTCGCCTGCCTGCGCGGCCAGCAGCACTGCGAGCAGCATCGCAAGCAGCCCCCGCGCTCAGCGTTCCTTCACCAGCCGCACCAGCCCTTCCTGCGCGGCGCTCGCCACCAGGCGGCCGTCGCGGGCGAAGACGCTGGCGCGCGCGAAGCCGCGTGCCCCCGAGGCGCTCGGGCTCTCCATGGCGTACAGCAGCCACTCGTCCACGCGCAGCGGCCGGTGGAACCACATGGCGTGATCGATGCTCGCCATGACCAGGCTCGGGCGCAGGAACGAGGTGCCGTGCGGCAGCGTGGCGGTATCGAGCAGGAAGAAATCCGACACGTAGGCCAGCAGCCGGCGGTGCAGCATCTCATCCTCGGGCAGGCGCGCCACCGCGCGGAACCACATCTGCCGCACCGGCTGCTCCGGGCGCGGCGCGCGGTAGTCGATCGGCTGCACCATGCGGAACTCGAACGGCCGCGGCTGGGCGAAGAAGCGCCGCAAGCGCTCGGGCAGGCGCGCCAGCACGTCCGGCGGCGGTCCGGTGTAGTCGCTGAGCGCCTCCGCAGCCGGCACGCGCGGCATCTCGACCTGGTGATCGAAACCCTCCTCAAAGACCTGGAAGGAGGCGGTCATGGTGAAGATCTGCTCGCCGTGCTGGATGGCGGCGACGCGCCGGTTGGAGAAGCTGTGGCCGTCGAGGCTGCGGTCGACCTGGTAGACGATCGGCGCGTTGCAGTCTCCGCGGCGCAGGAAGTAGGCGTGCAGCGAGTGCACCACGCGCGCCGCGTCCACGGTGCGGGCCGCGGCGCTCAGCGCCTGCCCGAGCACCTGGCCACCGAAGACCTGCGGCGCGCCGATGTCGCGGCTGGCACCGCGAAACAGGTTGACCTCGAGCGCCTCTAGCTCGAGTAACGCGAGCAGGTCCGCCAGGCGCTGGTCCATCGCGCGTCAGTCCGGCACCCCGAGGCGCTGGTGCATGACCGGGCTCGTGGTGGTGTACTGCAGGAACTGCTTCTTCTGCGGATACAGGTGGTGCTGGATAGCGAACGCCGCCAGCGCCGCCTCGTGGAAGCCCGACAGGATGAGCTTCTTCTTCCCCGGGTAGGTGTTGATGTCCCCCACGGCGTAGACGCCTGGGAGGGAGGTCTGGAACTTTTCCGTGTCGACCTTGAGCGCGCGCTTCTCCAGCGCCAGTCCCCACTCGGCGATCGGCCCGAGCTTGGGATGCAAGCCGAAGAAGACCAGCAGCCGCTCGGCCGTCAGCGTCTCGATGCCGCCGCCGGCGAGCTTGATGTTGACCCCGCGCAGCGTGCCGGCCTCCTCGAGCAACCCGTGCGGCAGTCCCTCGAAGAGGCGCATGCGCCCGGCCGCCACCTGCTCGCGCATCTTGGCGACCGAGGCCGGCGCGGCCCGGAACTCGCTGCGGCGATGCACCAGGTCGACCGCCGCCGCGCGCTCGAGCAGCTCGAGCGTCCAGTCGAGTGCCGAGTCGCCGCCGCCGAAGATGACCAGGCGCTTGCCGGCGAGCTCGGCCGCGTTCTTGATGCGATACTGGATCGCGGTGCCCTCGAAGCGCTCGGCCCCCTCCACGCCGAGGCGGCGCGGCTGAAAGGAGCCAAGGCCCGCGGCCAGCACCACGGCACCGGCGTCGAAGCGCCGGTCGGCGGCGGTGCGCAGGTGGAAGCGCCCGTTCTCCCGGGGCGCGAACTCCACCACTTCCTGGCCGAGGTGAAACTCAGGCTTGAAGGGCTTGATCTGCTGCAGCAGGCGGTCGACCAGCTCCTGCGCGCCGCACACCGGCAGCGCCGGGATGTCGTAGATCGGCTTGTCCGGATAGAGCTCGGCGCACTGCCCCCCCGGGTGTGCCAGCGAATCGACCACGTGCGCGCTGATGCCGAGCAGCCCCAGCTCGAAGACCTGGAACAACCCGCAGGGGCCGGCGCCGATGATGACGACTTCGGTGGCTATGGGCGGCGCCGTGGCGCCAGTAGCGGACTGGGTCAAGACAGTGCTCTTTTTTCGGGGACGGCCGACTGGGCCGTGCGGCGCATTGTAGAGGGTCCGCCCAGGCGCCGCATGGCTCACCCGGCCCGGCAGGTGCGCGCGCGGCCGGGCGGGCCTTATAGTAGGCGCCCCTGCACCGCCTGAGCCGGTGCGTAGCGGCCGAGCGCCGCTGAGATGCAACTGCCAGCGCAACCGGCGCTGCCAAAGGAACCGCCTTGACCTCGAACGCCGAACTGCATGCCCGTCGCCAGCACGCCGTGCCACGCGGTGTCTCCAACTCGCTCATGGTGTACGCCGAGCGCGCCAGCAATGCCGAGATCTGGGACGTCGAGGGTCGCCGCTACATCGACTTTGCCAGCGGCATCTCGGTGCTGAACACCGGGCACGTGCATCCGCGCGTACAGGCGGCCATCGCACAGCAGCTGCAGAAGCTCACGCACACCTGCTTCCAGGTGACCCCGTACGAGAGCTACATCGCCCTCGCCGAGCAGCTGAATGCGCTCGCCCCGGGCGCAACGCCGAAGAAGACCATCTTCTTCACCACCGGCGCCGAGGCGGTGGAGAACGCCATCAAGATCGCCCGCTACCACACCAAGCGCTCGGCCATCATCGCCTTCTCCGGCGGCTTCCACGGCCGCACCCTCGGCTGCATCAGCCTCACCGGCAAGGTGCAGCCCTACAAGGCCGGCTTCGGGCCGATGCTGCCGGAGATCTACCACCTGCCCTTCCCGATGCCCTTCCACGGCGTCACGGTCGAGGATGCGCTCGGCGCGCTCGAGCAGCTGTTCAAGGCGGACGTGGATCCGGCGCGCGTCGCCGCGATCATCATCGAGCCGGTGCAGGGCGAAGGCGGTTTCTACGCCGCCCCGCCGGAGCTGCTGCGGCGCCTGCGGAGCCTGTGCGACAGCCACGGCATGCTGCTGATCGCGGATGAGATCCAGTCCGGCTTCGGCCGCACGGGGCGCATGTTCGCGATCGAACACTCCGGCATCGAGCCGGATCTGATCACGATCGCCAAGAGCGTCGCCGGCGGCGTGCCGCTCTCGGGCGTCATCGGCAAGGCGGAGATCATGGACGCGCCGGTGCCGGGCGGGCTCGGCGGCACCTACGCCGGCTCGCCGCTGGCATGCGCCGCGGGCCTCGCGGTGCTCGAGGTGATGAAGGAGGAGCAGCTGCTGAAGCGCTCCCAGGAGATCGGCCGCTTCATGACCGCGCGCCTCAAGGGCCTGCAGGTGCGCTTCCCCTGCATCGGTGAGGTGCGCGGCCTGGGGGCCATGGTGGCGATCGAGCTGGTGAAGAACATGCGCGCCGACGCCCCCGATGCCGAGCTCACCAAGGCACTCGTGCAGGCCGCCGGCCGCCACGGCCTGGTGATCCTCTCCTGCGGCATGTACGGCAACGTGATCCGCTTCCTCGCGCCGCTCACCATCAGCGAGGCGCTGCTCAAGGAAGGGTTCCATCTCTTCGAGCTGGCGCTCGAGGAGGTCGCGGGAGCGACGCTCAAGGCGCAGGCGACCGGCTGAGGCGCGGGCCGGCCTCTACGCGCGCCCGGCGTTCGCGTCCGTGGGCGTGTGGAAGTACTCGCTCTCGGAGGCGAGCTGCTCGATCAGGCGTTTCAGTTCCGCCATGCGCCCCTGCGCGGTGCTGATGGGCATGCAATCCTGGCAGCGCGGGTCGCCGCAGGGCTGGCGCGAGTAGAGCCAGTACTGGATCGCACCCGCGAGCAGGCCGTCCGCGATGTCCCACAGGTCCGCGTCCTTGTCCTTGTCGGCGATACGGTTGCCCAGGTCGACCGCCTTGGAAAAGGCCGCATCAAAGGTATCAGCCAGCTCGGTCATTGCTTTGCGCCGCCCCTCATCGAGGCGCCTAGTATAGGCCATCGTGCCCCCCTGACCGGTCCCTGGGACCGCTGACACGCGCCCGTGGCCCGGCAGCCGAGCGGCTGAACCGCGGTCTTCGCGGCATTTGTGCGATGCCGGCCTCGGAAGCCTCCCGGCCACGGCGCGCATGATTCCAAGACGATCCGCACTCAATGCGAGCTGCGTCGGTTTGGCCGCGACTTATGTCGCATGCAGACAAATGAACGACGACTCCGCACCCCCGGCGGGCAACAGCGGCGCCTCCGTGGCGCGGCGGCGGCGCGCACATTCTCCGCTGCTGGGCATTGCCTGGCGGCTGGGGCTCGGGCTCGCCGCGGTCGCGGCAGTCCTGGTCGCGGCCGAGGTCACCGCCACGCGCACCACCCGCGATGCCCTGGAGGCGGTGCGCGTGATGCAAAGCGAGCACGAGCCGCTCGCCAGCCGTGCCGATGCCGTGCTCGAGAAGCTGGTGGCCTACGACCGTGCCGTGGGCGTCTACCTGCAGGCCCAGACCCGGGCCGGCAGTGATCCGGCCGCGCTCACGCGCGCCGGCGATGCGCTGGAGAACGCGGTAGCGGCCTACTTCGCTAACCGGCCGCAAGCACTCAATGAGCCGACGCAGGCGCTGCGCACGCAGCTGAGCAGCCACATTGAGAGCGCTCGCCAGCTGGCCGCGCGCGCGGCGCAGCGCGCGCAATGGGCGGAAGCTCGCGAGGCCGCGCTCAACCACGTCTACCAGCTCATCGTGTCCGCCGGCGGCGCGGGCGTGGCCATCGACGGCACGCAGGTGTATGCGCGCCGCTCACTGTCGGAGCTCGAAACCGCCATCAACGCGGTGCGCGCCGGCCTCGCCAAGCCGGCCGTGCTGACGCGCCGCGAGCAGGACTTCAGTGCGCTCCTGGAGATAAACGCACCGGAGCTGGAGCTCTCTCCGGGGCGCGCCTGGCTGGCCCAGATGCGCAACGACTTTGCCGACAGCGTGCGCCTGCGCCAGCAGATCGCACGCTACGACGCGGAAGCCGAGCCCGCCTGGCATGCCCTGCTCGAGGAGAGCGCCGCGCTCACCGCCGCCATCCAGGAGCTGCTGCAGAAGCCGGCGCGCCGCGGGCTGGTGGGTGCCGCGCAGTATGCGGCCATCGCGGCCGAGGATGCCGAGCAGACCCTGCGCGACAGCGCGGTGACGGTACTCGGGCTGCTGCTGCTGGTCTCCGTGCTGCTCACCATCAGCATCAGCCTGCCGGTGCGGCGCCTCACCGCGGCCACGCGCCGCCTGGCCGCCGGCGACCGCAGCGCCCGCGCCCCCCGCGGCGGCTCGCGCGAGGTCGCCGAGCTGGCCGACTCCTTCAATACCATGGCCGACCGCATCGAGCGTGCCGAGTCCGAGCTGCGCGCCCACCAGGCGGAACTCGAGCGCCACGTGGCCGAGCGCACCCGCCAGCTGCATCACCTGGCCCATCACGATCCGCTGACGCAGCTGCCGAACCGGCGCACGATCACGGCGCGGCTCAACACCTCGCTCAGCCGCACCGGCCGGCAGCGGCGCCTCGCGGTGCTGTTCGTGGACCTGGACAATTTCAAGTCCATCAACGACACGCTCGGCCACAGCTTCGGCGATCGCGTGCTGCAGCACATCGCCGGACGGCTGCGCAAGGCGACCCGCGGCGCCGCGCTGCTGGCACGCCTCGGCGGCGATGAGTTCACGGTGCTGCTCGAGAACATCGAGTCGACGGCGCAGATCGAGGAGCAGGCTGCCCGCATCGTCGCGGCCCTGCAGGAGCCGCTCAACATCGACGGCCGCGTGCTCACCAGCGGCGCCAGCGTCGGCGCCAGCCTCTATCCGGATCACGCCGCCGACGCCGAAGGCCTGCTGCGCGCCGCGGACGTGGCGCTGTTCCGCGCCAAGGAGCTCGGCCGCAACCGCTTCACGCTCTACAGCCCGGCGCTGTTCGATGCGGCCTCGCAGCGTTTCCGCCTCGAGCAGTCGTTGCGCCGCGCGGTGGAGCGCAACGAGCTGCTGCTCATGTACCAGCCGCAGGTCTCACTGCACACCTTCGAGGCGGTGACCCAGGAGGCGCTGCTGCGCTGGCGCAAGCCCGACGGCACCATCGCCACCGCCACGGAGTTCATCCAGGCGGCCGAGAAGACCGGCGTGATCCACGATTTGAGCGGCTGGATCCTGCACACCGCCGCCGCCGCGGCCGCCGCCTGGCGCGCGCAGGGCTGGCGCCGCGCCAGCATCGCCATCAACGTCTCGCCGCAGCAGTTCTTCGAGAGCGATTTTGTCGAGCACGTGGCGCGCACGCTCGAGGAGACCGGGCTGCCGCCGAGCGCGCTCGAGCTGGAGATCACCGAGACCGTCTTCCAGACCGGCTCGCACACCATCGAGTCGCTGCGGCGGCTGCGGGCACTGGGCGTGGCGCTGGCGCTGGATGACTTCGGCATCGGCTACTCCTCGCTGACCTCGCTCGAGAAGCTGCCGATCACGCGCGTCAAGCTGGACCGCCTGCTGATCGCCGGCGTCGACACCAATCCGCGCTCGGCGGCCATCGTGCGCTCGATCGTCGCGCTCTGTCACGGCCTGGGACTGCAGGTCGTGGCCGAGGGCGTGGAGCGCACCGCGCAGCTGGACTTCCTCGGCAGCTGCGGCCCGATCGGCGTGCAGGGTTTCCTGCTGGCCCATCCGGTCGAAGCCAGCGCCGCCGCGAGCGAGGCACAGGCGGCGAGCGAGCGCGCCCGGCTGGCGCTGCAGGCGCTGTCGCAGCAGTCAGGGCGCGACCCGACCGACTCGCTGGTGTTCGTGGGCGGCGCGACGCGCCGCCGCACCACCCCCTAAGAAGCCTCAGCGCGCGCCCTTAGCGGCGCGCGGCGCGCGGCGAGGCCGCGGTCAGGCTGGTCGGTGAAGAAGCCATCGATGCCGGCGGCCAGATAGGCGCCGATCTCCCCTTCCAGGTCACCGAGCGCCGCCGGGTCCGCGCCGCGGCGGAATTCCCGTGGCAGGAACTGGTTCTCGGCACGGAAGGTCCAGGCGTGCACCTCGAGGCCGGCCGCGTGCGCGGCGCGGCAGAGCGCCGCGGGCGCGTCCAGGGTGTCATCGGCGCGGCGCGGGATGATGAGCTCCTTGGCCGGCCCGATGGCCTGCGCGTATTGCGCGATGCGCGCGAGGCCCGTCGGCGTCAGCATGTCAGCGTAGCTCACCGCCTTGCCCGCCAGTGCCAGGTCGTAGGGGGCACCCTGCGCCTCGATCAGCTGCACGCGGCGCAGTGCCGTCTGCCCGGCGAGCGCCACGAGGTTCCCCACCTCGAAGGACTGCAGCCACACCGGCGCCTGCGCGTCCTCATAGCCAAAGCGTGCCAGCGTCGCCACGAGCGGCGCCTCGAGCGGCAGGCCACGCGCGGCGAAGTAGGACGGATGCTTGGTCTCCGGGTAGATGCCGATGCGCGCCGGCGCGCCGAGCCCCAGCTGCGCGGCACGGCGCGCGCGCTGCGCCTCGGCCGCCTGCACCAGGGTGAGGATTTCCTCCAGCGTCGGGATCTCGAACTGCCCGTCGAAGCGGGTGTTGGCCGGGCGCAGTGCCGGGATGCGCTCGCGCGCGCGCAGGCTCTTCAGCTCCTGCAGGGTGAAGTCCTCGGTGAACCAGCCCTCGAGCTCGACCCCGTCGATGTGGCGGCGCCTGCGGCGCGCGGCGAAGCGCGCGTGCGCGGCCACGTCGGTGGAGGCGGAGATCTCGTTCTCGTGGCGCGCCACGAGCACCCCGTCGCGCGTCGCGACCAGGTCCGGTTCGATGAAGTCGGCGCCCTGCTGCAGGGCGATGAAGTAGGCCGCGAGCGTGTGCTCGGGCACGTAGCCGCTCGCGCCGCGGTGGCCAATGATGATGGCAGCGCTCATGGTGGCGATACCAGCATACCGGCAGGGGGCTTGCTAGACTTTCGCGGTGCTGCTGACGGAACGCGACATCTACCATTTCCGCGAAGGCAGCTACGTGCGCGCGTGGGAGAAGCTCGGGGCGCACGCCGCGCCCGGCGGCACGCACTTTGCCGTGTGGGCGCCCAACGCCAGTGCGGTCTCGGTGGTCGGCGACTTCAACGGCTGGCGGCCGGGCGAGCAGCCGCTCGCGCCGCGTGCGGACTCCTCCGGCATCTGGGAGGGGCAGCTTGCCGGGATCGGACCGGGCACGCTGTACAAGTACCACCTCACCCACCGCACCGGCACCGCCGAGAAGGCCGATCCGTACGCCTTCTGCAGCGAGGAGCCGCCGCGCACCGCCTCGCGCGTCTGGGACCTCGGCTATGCCTGGCAGGATGCGGCCTGGCAACGCCAGCGAGCGAGCGCCAATGCACTGAGCGCCCCCTGGTCGATCTACGAGCTGCACCTGGGCTCGTGGCGGCGCGTGCCCGAGGCGGGCAACCGCTACCTCAGCTACCGCGAGCTGGCGCCGGCGCTCGCCGACTACGTCACCGAACTCGGCTTCACGCACGTCGAGCTGCTGCCGCTGATGGAGCACCCCTTCTACGGCTCGTGGGGCTACCAGGTCACCGGCTACTTCGCCCCGAGCGCCCGTTTCGGCACGCCGCAGGATCTGATGTACCTCATCGATTACCTGCACGATCGCAACATCGGCGTGATCCTCGACTGGGTGCCCTCGCACTTCCCCGCCGACGCCCACGGCCTGGCCTACTTCGACGGCACGCACCTTTACGAGCATGCTGACCCGCGCCAGGGCTTCCATCCGGAGTGGAACAGCTCGATCTTCAACTACGGCCGCGCTGAGGTGCGCAACTTCCTCGCCAGCAGCGCACTGTTCTGGCTCGAGGTCTACCACGCGGACGCGCTCCGCGTGGATGCGGTCGCGTCCATGCTGTACCTCGACTACGGGCGGCGCGCCGGCGAGTGGATTCCCAACCGCTTCGGTGGCCACGAGAACCTCGAGGCGGTGGAGTTCCTCAAGCAGCTGAACCTCGCGGTGTACCGCGATCAGCCCGGCACCCAGACCATCGCCGAGGAGTCGACCGCCTGGCCACTGGTGTCGCGCCCGACCTACCTCGGTGGCCTGGGGTTCGGGCTGAAGTGGAACATGGGCTGGATGCACGACACCCTGGCTTACTTCCGCCAGGACCCGTTGCACCGCAAGTACCACCACAGCCGCCTCACCTTCAGCATCTGGTACGCCTTCAGCGAGAACTTCGTCCTGCCGCTCTCGCACGACGAGGTGGTGCACGGCAAGGGCTCGCTCCTCGGCAAGATGCCGGGCGATGAGTGGCAGCAGTTCGCCAGCCTGCGCCTCCTGTATGGCTACATGTGGAGCCACCCCGGCAAGAAGCTGCTGTTCATGGGCGGGGAGTTCGGCCAGCGACGCGAGTGGCAGCACGAGGCGAGCCTCGAGTGGCACGTGCTGCAGTACCCGCTGCACGCCGGCGTACAGCGCTGGGTGCGGGACCTGAACCGCCTGTACCGCGCCAGCCCCGCCCTGCACGAGCTCGACTTCAGCGAGGCGGGCTTTCAGTGGGTGGACTGCGATGACGCTGACGTCAGCGTGATCGCGTTCCTGCGCCGCAGCCTGAGCGGAGCGCTGGTGCTGGTGGTGTGCAACTTCACCCCGGTACCGCGCATGAGCTACCGGCTGGGCGTGCCGCGCGCGGGACGCTGGGATGAGCGACTCAACAGCGACGCCGCCGACTACGGCGGCAGCGGCCAGGGCAACCTCGGCGCACTGGACACGGAGCCGTTCCCCGCGCACGGGCAGGCGCAGTCGCTCAACCTGCGGCTGCCGCCGCTGGCGGTCGTGCTGCTCACGCCCGCGGTCTGAGGCGCTCCCGCCGCTGGCGCCCGGGTGGCGCGCGCGCGAGAATCCTTGAACCATGAACCATGAGAACCGTATCCGTGCCGCGCGCCGCGGCCCGCCTTCTCGCCGCCGCCATGCTCGCGCTGCTGGCCGCCTGCAGCAGCACCGTGCCGCGCCACGAGAGCGATGCGCAGCAGCGCGCGCGCTACGCCGCCTACGCCGGCGAGCCACAGGACAGCTTCACCTGGCTCGGGAGTTACTACAGCTGGGATGCGCTCGGCGACAACCACCTGGTGCTGTTCACGACCCCGAACGATGCCTACCTGATCACGGTGCAGCCGCCATGCACGGACCTGAACTTTGCGCAGGCGATCGGACTCACCGCGACCGCCAGCACGGTGCACGCGCGGCTGGACTCGGTGATCGTCAAGGGCTGGCGCTGCCCGATCAACGAGATCCGCAAGCTCGACTACACCAAGCTGCGGGCCGACATGCGCGCGGAGGCGGACAAGGGCGGCAGCTGAGGTCGCCTTCAGCGGTAGCCGCGCGCCTGCAGCGTGAACAGGTGCGCGTAGCGGCCGTTGGCGCGCATCAGCTCCTCGTGGCTGCCGCGCTCGACGACGTGGCCGGCATTGAGCACCAGGATCTGGTCCGCCATGCGCACCGTGGAGAAGCGGTGCGAGATCAGGATCGTGATGCGCTCGCGTGCGAGCTGACGGAAGTGCTCGAATACCTCCGCCTCGGCCTGGGCATCCATGGCGGCGGTGGGCTCATCGAGCACCAGGATGTCGGCGCGGCTGCGCATGAAGGCGCGCGACAGCGCGACCTTCTGCCACTGGCCGCCGGAGAGCTCGCGGCCGTCCTTAAACCACTTGCCGAGCTGGGTCTGATAGCCCTGCGGCAGCGTCTCGATGAAGGCGCTGGCGCGCCCCTTGCTGGCGGCGTCGCGCCAGCGCTGCTCGTCCTCGAAGTAACGCTCGTCACCGGCGCCGACGTTCTCCCCCACCAGCATCTGGTAGCGGGCGAAGTCCTGGAAGATGACACCGATGCGCTCGCGCAGCGCGCGTTCGTCCCACTCCTGCAGGTCGCGGCCATCGAGCAGGATGCGGCCGGCGCCGGGGGCATACAGGCGCGTCAGCAGCTTGATGAGCGTGGTCTTGCCCGAGCCGTTCTCGCCCACGAGCGCCAGGCTGGTGCCGGGCTTGAGGTGCAGCGTGATGTGCTCGAGCGCCGGCGCCTCGGCGCCCGGGTAGGTGAAGCTCACGTCCTCGAAGCGCACGCCATCCTGCGGCTGCGGGCCGCGCAGCGCGGTGCCGGCGGGCGCGGCCACCTCGGTTTCCAGGTACTCGTACAGGGTGGACAGGTAAAGGTTGTCCTCGTACATGCCGCCGATCGCCCCCAGCATCGCCGAGACCGCCGCCTGCCCCTGGCGAAAGAGCGCCACGTACATGGTCATCTGCCCGAGCGTGACCAGCTGGCGCACCGCGCTCACCGCGATCCAGGCGTAGGCGCCGTAGAGCGCGGCGCTGCCGATCAGTCCGAGGCCGAAGCCCCACAGGTCGCGGCGGATCGTGAGCGCGCGGTCCTCGCGGTACAGCCGCCGGAAGATCTCCCGGTAACGCTCCAGCAGCCGCGCGCCGAGCCCGAACAGCTTCACTTCCTTGGCGTGATCCTCGCGCGCCAGTACCGTCTCCAGGTAGATCTGCATGCGCGTCTCGGGCGAGCGCCAGCGAAACAGGCGAAACGCGTCGCCGGAGAACTTGGCCTCCGCGATGAAGGCCGGCAGGCCTGCGAGCAGCAGCACCGCCACCGCCCAGGGCGAGAAGCGCGCCAGCAGCGTGCCATAGCTCACCAGCGAGACGGCGTTCTGCACCAGGTAGAAGGTGCGCATCACCAGGCTCAGCGGGCGGGTGGAGGCCTCGCGGCGGGCGCGGGTCAGCTTGTCGTAGAACTCCGAGTCCTCGAAATGCTGCAGCTCGAGCGTCAGCGCCTTCTCGAGGATCATGACGTTGACACGCTGGCCCAGCTGGGCGCGCAGCAGCGACTGGCACAGCTGGATGGCGCGCTGCGCCGCGGAGATGGCGGCGACCAGCAGTCCCTCGAGCAGCACCAGGCCGAGCACGTGCCGCGCGCCAAGTCCGCCGCGCACCGCCGCCACCACCGCATCGACGATGAGCGCGCCGACGTAGGCCACCCCGGCGGGCAGCACGCCGGCGAGCAGCGTGACGGCCGCCAGCGTCAGGGTGAGGGCGCGGTTGGTGCTCCACACCAGCTGCAGGGCGCGGTGGCTGTAGCGGAACACGCCGAAGAAGCCGCGCAGCGAAGTCGGGTCCTGCGCCGGGCGGAACAGCGGCGCCGCCTGGCGCGGCGGATGTGCGGCGGAGGCCACTAGCCCTCTCCGGCCACGCTCGGGGGCTCGGTGCGCGTGATGAGGCGTGAACCGCGGCGGAAAAAGGCGTAGCTGTAGATCCAGGACAACAGCACCGCGAGACGGTTACGGAAGCCGATGAGTACCGTGATGTGCAACGCCATCCAGGCCAGCCACGCCGCCAGTCCGCCGAAATGCAGCCGGCCGATCTCGGCCACGGCACGCGACTTGCCCACGGTCGCCATCGAGCCGTAGTCGCGGTAGCGAAACGGCGCCGGGGTCTCGGTCCGGCCGCGCACGCGCGCATCGATCAGCCGCGCCACATAGCGGCCCATCTGCAGCGCCCCCTGCGACACCCCCGGCACGAGGCGTCCGCGGGCATCGCTCAGGTGGGCGGCATCGCCGATGACGAACACCTCCGGATGCCCCGGGAGCGAGCAGTCGGGCGCCACGGCGATGCGTCCGCCGGGGCCGCGCGCCCCCTGCAGGCTCTGCATGAGCGGCGCGGCGCGCACGCCGGCCGCCCAGATGACATTGTGGCTGCGGATCTGCTCGCTGCCGACCGCGACGCCGTCGGCGCGCACCTGGGTCACCGGCGTGCCGAGGCGCACCTCGACGCCGAGTGCCTGCAGCTGCTGCAGCGCGCATGCCGAGGAGTCCGGGTGCAGCGCGGGCAGCAGCCGCGGGCCCGCCTCGATGAGCAGCACCTGTGCGCGGCGCGTGTCGGCGACGCGGAAGTCGCGCGGGATCACGTCCACCGCGAGCTCCTTGATCGCCCCGGCCAGCTCAACCCCGGTGGGTCCACCGCCGATGATCACGAAGGTAAGCAGCGCGGCGCGCTCGCCCGCGTCGGGCTCGATCTCAGCGCGCTCGAAGGAGCGCAGCAGGCGCGAGCGGATGAAGGTCGCCTCCTCCACGTCCTTCATCCCGGGCGCGAGCCGGCTCCAGTCGGCATGGCCGAAGTAGTTGTCGACCGCGCCCGGGGCGAGCACCAGATAGTCATACGGGACCGTGCGTCCGCAGGCCGTGAGCACGCGCCGCTCGAGGTCGACGTGCGTCACCTCGCCCAGCATCACGCGCGCGTTCGGCTGCGCACGCAGGATGGTGCGGATCGGCTGGGCAATGTCCGCGGGCGCGAGCGCCGCCGAAGCGACCTGGTAGAGCAGCGGCTGGAACAGGTGGTAGTTGTTGCGGTCGATGACCAGCACGTCGGCCGGCGTATGCCGCAACGCCTTGGCGGCAAACAGGCCGCCGAAGCCGCAGCCCACGATGACGATCTGCGCGCGCTGCGCCAAGTTCATGCCCCGCGAATGGCCGGAAGATACACCCCGGATCTGGGGATGATTAGCAGTTATTCCAGTGCCGATCTATCGGTGCGGCTGAGCAGGTTGTCGACCCAGGCCTCGCACAGCGCCACCGCTTCCGCGGGGCGGAAGTGGCCTGGTTCCAGGCAGTATTCGAGCCACAGGCCATCCAGCAGCGCGTTGAGGCCGATGGCCGGCAGGCGCAGCTCGAGGCGCGCCCCCGGGCGCTCCTGCTTCATGAGCTCGCCCAGCATGCCGCGCAGCAGCTGCACGTACTCCTGCAGGTTGTCCCGATGCACGCGCTGGATGTGGCGCGAGTGCCGGTACATGCCCCAGAACACCACCCACACCGCCAGCACGTCCTGGTCGAGGTTGGGGGGCGAGAAGTGCGCCTGGAAGAAGGCGTGCAGGCGCGCGCGCGGGTCCTCGCCCGGGGCGCGCTCGACCGCGCTCCGGAACACCGCCATCAGCTCGCCGTTGAAATGGCGGTAGGCGGCCGCGATCAGCTCGTCCTTGTTGGGGAAGTGGTGATTGATGAGCCCCACCGAGACGCCGGCCTGGGCGCTGATGGTGCGGATCGAGAGGCCCTCGTGGCCGAAGCGCTTCAGGCACTCGATGGTGGCGGCGATCAGCGCGCGGCGCCGCTGCTCGGGCAGCTGACGCACGAAGCGCGGCTTGTTCGCGCCCGCCGTCCTGGCGAGCGCCCTCAGCGGCATGCGTACTCTCGGCTGGCGCGCGGCACGGCCGCTATCATGCCATTCGCCGCAGGCGCCCGCGGCGAAAGTCACTGATGAGTTCGCGCGCCGCGTTGTGCCCCGGCGCCCCGGTCACGCCACCACCCGGGTGCGTGCCGGCACCGCACATGTACAGGCCCTCCAGCGGGCCGCGGTAGTTGCCGTAGCCGAGCATGGGACGGGCGGAGAACAACTGATCGAGGCTCAGGTTGCCGTGCATGATGTCGCCGCCGATGAGCCCGAAGGTGCGCTCCAGGTCGAGCGGGCTCATGATCTGGCGCCCGAGCACGGCCGCCTTGAAGTTCGGCGCGTGGGCGTTGACGGTGTCGATCATGAGGTCGGCCACCTGCTCGCGATGCTGGTCCCAGGAGGCGCCGTTGGGCAGCTGCGGGGCGACGTGCTGGCAGAACAGGCTGGCGACGTGCTGGCCCGGCGGGGCGAGCGTGTCATCGAGGGTCGAGGGAATCACCAGCTCCACGATCGGCTGGCGCGACCAACCGTGCTGGCGCGCATCGAAATAAGCGCGCTCCATGTAGGCGAGCGTGGGTGCAATGATGATGCCGGCGGTGTGGTGATCGCCGCCGCTCTTGCCGGGCAGGCAGCTGAAGTCCGGCAGCTCGCTGAGCGCGACGTTCATGCGGAAGGTGCCCGAGCCGCAGCGGTAGTGGCTCATGTGCTCGCGGAACTCCGCCGGCAGCGCGCCCGGGGCGATCAGGTCCAGGTACAGCAGGCGCGGGTTGAGGTTGGAAACCACGGCTGCGGCGCGCAGCTCGTCACCCCCCAGGGTGACGACGCCCACCGCGCGACCACCCTCGACCAGCACCTCGCGCACTGCGCTGTCGGTGCGGATCTCGACCCCGCGCGCCGCCGCCGCGCGCGCCATGGCCTGCGTGATGGCACCCATGCCACCGATCGCGTGGCCCCAGGCGCCGCGCTTGCCGTTGACCTCGCCAAACACGTGGTGCAGCAGCACGTAGGCCGAACCGGCGGAATACGGACTCGCGTAGTTGCCGACGATGCCGTCGAAGCCGTACACCGCCTTGATGGGATCGCTCTCGAAGAACTGGTCGAGATAGTCGCCGGCCGACATCGAGAACAGCGCCAGCAGCTCGCGGCGCTGGTTCATGTCCAGCCGGCGCAGCCGCCCGCCGAGCTGGGCCGCGCGCACCAGCTCCGGCAGGGCCGCGCGCCAGCTGCCCTCGAGCGCATTGGGCGGCGTCATGAGCACCAGGTCGCGCAGCACGTCGGCGATCGCCTCCAGGCGCTCGCCGTACTCGTTCAGGCGCGCCGCGTCGCGGGCGGAGAAGCGCGCCACCTCGGCGGCGGTGCGGCTGCCGCCGGAAAGCAGATAGCGCCCGTCGGCGGTGGGCAGGAAATTGGCCGCGCGTCGCTCGACCACCTTGAGCCCGTGCGCGGGCAGGTCCAGGTCGCGGAT
>Ga0335079_10004758_pt1 | contig 15622 bp, 11 predicted proteins | sample Lox_Sample_33_FD_206719 | JGI IMG/M metagenome (GOLD analysis project Ga0335079, IMG submission 206719) | Soil microbial communities from Loxahatchee National Wildlife Refuge, Florida, United States - Lox_Sample_3.3 | ecosystem: Environmental > Terrestrial > Soil > Wetlands | place: USA... | reverse complement strand
TTCGCCGATGATCCAAACGGACACCTGATTGAGACCAGCGTGGCCCGGAGCGCCTTCTACGGGCCGGCAGCCAACGTAACCATCTCCGGCGTGTGCATCGAAAAGTATGCGGTACCCGCGCAATTCGGCGCGATCGGCGACCAGTACCCCGGTCCGAACTGGACAATTTCCAATACGGAAGAGCGCTGGAACCATGGCGCCGGCATTTTTTTGGGTAATGGTAGCCAGGCGCTCAACAATTTCGTTCATCACAACGGACAAAAAGGAATCGGCGCCAACGGGCAGAATATTCTGGTCCAGGGCAATGAAATCTCATTCAATAACTGGGGAGGTTTCGATCTAACGTGGGAAGCTGGCGGTGCGAAGTTCGCGCAGACCAACGGCCTGGTGGTCCGCGGCAACACGGTCCACGATAACATCGGCAACGGGATGTGGAATGACGTCGATTCCGTCAACACGCTCTATGAGAACAACGTGGTGACGAACAACGTTGGCGGTGCAGGGATCGCGTACGAAATCAGTTACGGCGCAGTCATTCGCAACAATGTGGTGCGGAACAACTCATGGTATGGCGTGCCGTGGATGTGGGGCGCACAGATCCTGATCCAGAACTCGAACAACGTGTCGGTTTACGGCAATACGGTCGACGTGTCGGTTGGATACGGCAACGGTATTGGAATCATCCAGCAGGATCGCGGAGACGGCGCCTACGGACCGCACATTTCAGCCAACGATTTCGTCTACAGTAACTCGATTACCTACCGCGGGGGTCAAGGCGCCAGCGGCGAAGCTTGCGACTACAACGAACCGACGCTGCTCGCAACTCAGAATAATTGGTTCGACTACAACTCGTACCACGTCACCGACCCATCGGCCGCCCACTGGATGTGGGCCGGCGATCAGAGCTGGGATGGCATGCATCTGCTGGGTCAGGAGCTGCACGGCTCATTGGACACCAACTTACCGCCTGCGCAATAAAGGCGGGCGCCCTATTTCCCTGTCCTGCTTGTGGCGTTTGCAATTCGGGTTGCAGGCGCGTCCTCAGCGAGGGCGGCGTAAACACTGCCGCTCCTCGCTGATGGTTTTGAATCCGGTCGAATGCTCAGCCGGTGATGCCCCGAGCGGGCCAACATGGGGTTCAACTGGACGGGCACTTTTTCACACAACCAGTCACTCTCGGCTCTTGCGGGGGATTGCCAGAAATGTCACGTGGTGTTACATACGTAACTGGTGACATCGTAAGTAGCTTTACTGAACCCTCAGTGAAAGGACATCCCTCGATTTTGAAATTTCCCGAAATTTTCACACGCAAGCGTGCTTTGCTCGCGACCTCTTTTCTCCTTCCGGCAGCAGCCAGTTGGGCCCAAGTCGCGATCAACCCCGGAGACAACATTCAACAGGCGGTCGATCAAAACCCGGAAGGCACTACATTTATGCTGAATCCGGGAACTTACCGTCTTCAATCCGTGCAGCCGAAAAACGGCGACAGCTTCATTGGCGCTCAATCAGGAGTGATACTCAGTGGAGCGCAGGTTCTAAGCAGTTTCGGCCAGGAAGGCGGATTGTGGGTCGCCTACAATCAATACCAGCAGGGAGAGACTGTTGGCATCTGCGACGCCCAACACCCCGGCTGCGCGTACCCGGAAGATCTGTTTTACGATGGCAAGCCGCTGTTGCACGTCACCGATATTTCTCAGGTCCAGCCTGGTAGCTGGTATTTCGACTACGCGAACCACAAAATTTACTTCGCCGATGATCCCACCGGGCACCTGATCGAAACCAGTGTGGCCCGCAGCGCTTTCTATGGGCCGGCCGCCAACGTCACCATTTCGGGCATGTGCATTGAAAAATATGCAGTGCCCTCTCAATGGGGCGCGGTCGGCGATCAGTTTCCCGGTCCGAACTGGGTGATTTCCAATACCGAAGAGCGGTGGAACCACGGAGCCGGCCTTATGCTGGGCAACGGGGGCCAGGCGCTCAACAATTTTGTCCATCACAACGGCGATAAAGGAATCGGCGGCACCGGCCAGAATATTCTGGTCCAGGGCAATGAAATCTCATTTAACAACTGGGGAGGGTTCGAGCTGTGGTGGGACCCCGCCGGCGCCAAGTTCGGAGCGACTAACGGCCTGGTAGTCCGCGGCAACTCAGTGCACGACAACCTCGGCAACGGATTGTGGAATGACTCCGATTCCGTCAACACACTCTACGAGAACAACGTAATTACGAACAATATCGGCGGCGCTGGAATCTCGTACGAAACCTGCGACGGCGCAACAATTCGTAATAACGTGCTGCGGAACAACTCCTGGTATAACGTGCCGTGGATGTGGGGAGCGCAGATCCTGATCCAAAACTCGAGCAACGTTTCGGCTTACGGGAATACCGTGGATGCATCCGCGGCATACGGGAACGGCATCGGCATCATTCAGCAGAATCGCGGAAGCGGCCCCAACGGACCTCGCATTTCGGCCAACAACTCGGTTTACGGCAACACGATTATTCTCAGGAGCGTTCAAGCGCTTAGCGGCGAAGTCGCCGACTTCGATGAAGCGACGATGATTTCGGCCCAGAATAATTCGTTCGACTACAACTCATACCATGTAGCCGACCCAACCGCCGCGCACTGGATGTGGGGATACTACCAAACCTGGGACGGGATGCATCAGATGGGCCAGGAGCTGCACGGCTCAATGGATGCGAACCTGCCGCCCTCCCCATAGAGGGCGAGCGAGCTACTCGTTTCCCTGTCCTGCGTGTGGCGTTTGCAATTCGGGTTGCAGGCGTGTCGTCAGCGAGGGCCGCGTCAACACGGCCGCTCCTCGCTGATGGTTACGAACGCGGTCGAGCGCTCGGCCGACGATGCCGATCGGATTCAGCAATACGGCCGCCGCGAATGACAGCGCACACCGGACGTATTGCCTTTCGCCGTAGTGGCGGGAGGCGCGTTTGAAAGCGTGAACCGCAAGGAAATCCAGATTGTCGCGAAGCCTTCGGCTTAGAGGCTCGTGCCGCCTCAGGGCGCGGAAAGCGTTCAGAGACAGCTCAGCCTGGCGCCGGAGCCGGCGTTTCACGTTCTCGTCGATGTAATAACAGAGTTCCTGCTGCAGGGCGGCGCGCTTCATTGTCATCGCGCCGGAGTGCAGGCGGTATTCGGCAAGGAATTCTTGCTGACACGCGATGGTGTACCCGGCGGTCACGAGGCGGCCCCAAAGGTCGCGGTCTTCCGCGAAATCGATATCCTCGCGATATCCGCCCACTTTGAAGAACGCGTCTTTTTTCATCAAGACCGTGGACTGGGTCAAGTTGACGAAATACGCGGGCTTCAATTCGCGTTTGCCGCGCTCCAGATCCACGCGGCACGAGGACGCCCCGATTCGTTTGCCTGCGGTATTGATGAAATAACACGGGCTGCAGGCGACATCGACCTCCGGATGCAGTTTCAGGAACGCCACCTGGCGCTCGAGGCGATGGGGCAGCATTCGGTCGTCTGAATCCGAGCGAGCGATCAGATCATACGTGGCCTGCCGCATGCCCGCGTTCGCCGCAGCGGAAACTCCGCGGTGATCCTGCCGGAAGACCTTCACGCGGGCATCCCGCCGCGCGTAAGCATCGAGGATTTGTGGAGAGGAATCGGTCGATCCGTCATCGACAACGATCAACTCGAGTTCGGAAAGGCTCTGGTTGAGGACGCTCTCCACGGCTTCGGCAAGGAACCGTTCGCCGTTATAGACCGTCATCACCACCGAAACGCACATCTCGTTGTAGTCTCCTGTTTCGCCGGGTCAGGGCTTGAGTGCGACCAGGTTGTAACCCAGCGCGCCGCTGACGGGAGAGACATGCGGCACAAGCTTCCCGCCTTCGGCCAGCCGGTAGATGCGGTACCCAAACCCGCGCAGAAAATCGATTACATCCTGGGGGCCGTAGCCGAACCGCTTATAGGTTACGGCCAGGCACTCGAACAAGACCGCGGGCGGAAGCGGACGGCTCAAGATTCCGGTAGCTCCGTGCAGGACTCGCAATTCGGCTCCTTCGACATCGATCTTGAGCAGGTCGGGGCAGAGCCTGGCGCGGTCGCAATACGCGTCCAGACTGATTGCCGGAACGCGGATCCGCCCGAGAATCCGGTGCCGGGTGCGCGTCGAAGTCGCGATCGCGGACATGGTCGGATCGGAACAGACACTGAATTCCAATTCCCCTTCTTCGTCGGAGACCGCGCACGAATTGATGAGGGCGTTCTGCAGCCGGTTGGATTGGCAGCTCTTGCGCAACAACTCCGCCGTATCCGGCTGTGCCTCGAACGCATGGACCTGCCCGTCGGCGCCGACACACGACGCCCCCATCACGGTGTACTCCCCGATGTGGGCGCCGATATCAAAAAACACCATCCCCGGTTTCAGAAATCCGGTGATGAAGGCGGCTGCTTCCGGCTCCGAACTGCCGAGGTAATAAATGAGGGCGGCTGAAGCTCCTTTGGTGGCAAACAGAGAGAAGCCCGCTTGATGACGCAGCTCGACGGGTCTGGAGGTCGCGACCCAGCGGGCGCGCCAGATCAGTCGCTTCAACACTGCCTTTAGAGGATTGCGGCGGAAGTCATCGCGCCCGGCCAGTCGTCGAAAAGATGCCGCGAACTCGCTAACGGTCTCCACGGAGCTTCACTTCCGACTATGCTGCCGTGCGGACGGTGCGGACGGTGCGATCGCGCAGGCGGCCGGCGGCGGCCAGTTGGCTTTCGATCCAGGCGTAGGTGCGCCCAAGCCCTTCTTCGAGCGAAACGGAGGGCTCCCAGTTGAGCACCCGGCGCAGCAAGGTGTTGTCGCTGTTGCGCCCGCGAACGCCCTGCGGCGCCGTCAGGTTGTACGTTTTGAGAATATGCTTGCCGGCGATTTCCGCTACCATGTCGACCAGCTCGTTGATCGAAATCATGCGATCCTGGCCGAGATTGATCGGTTCGGTGAAATCACTCTGCATGAGGCGGTAGATGCCTTCGACGCAGTCATCGATGTAGCAATAAGAGCGCGTCTGATTGCCGTCGCCCCATACTTCGATGGCATCGCCATCTCCGGCCAGCGCGATTTTGCGGCACATGGCGGCCGGGCTCTTCTCGCGGCCTCCGTCGTAAGTTCCCAACGGGCCAAAGATATTGTGGAAGCGGACGACTCGAGTGTCGAGACCGAAGTCTTCGCGGTAGTGGCGGCAGGCGCGCTCGGTATACAGTTTTTCCCAGCCATAGCCATCTTCCGCGTCCGCGGGATAAGCTTCTTCTTCTTTGAGCGGAAGAATATCCGTTTCCCTCTGCCGGTAGCCGGGATAAACACAAGCACTCGAGGTGTAGAGCAGCCGTTTGCAGCCATTGATTCGCGCGGCTTCCAGCGTGAGAAGACTGATTAGCGTGTTGTCGCGCACGATTACGGCCTTGTTGCTCTCGATGAATCCGATGCCCCCCATGTTGGCGGCCAGAGCGTAAACCTGGTCGATATCCTTGGCGGCCTGGAGGCAATTCTCAGCCTGAGTCAGGTCGAGCAATTGGAATTCGTGAGCGGCGGTATCGGCGTACTCCGGCCGTTTGATATCGACTCCGCGAACCCAATAGCCTTTGTTCACCAAATAGCTGGTGAGGTGATGCCCGATGAAACCGCCTGCTCCTGTGACCAGAACTCTCAACATGTAATTGACCCTCTCTTTTTGTGAGTTTGTGTTGTTTTTAATTTGCCGGCGTCAAATACTCGGCGATGCGTTGCCGCAGAATCAGACGAGCCAATTGCCGGCGCACCGGTTCGACCGAAGAGCCTGACGTCAAAGCGCGTCCGCTTGCGAACCCCAGCGCAAACCAGAACCAGATACCGAGGACGGGCCCCTCCATCAGGACTCCGAATGAGCTGTTCACGACGGTGCACACCAGCATGACGACCCAGAATGCAAGCTCATCGCGCCGTTCGTGCGTGTAAGGCTCGCCGCGGCTGGTGACCCCCGACCAAAGCCGCACCCACAGATAGCCGAAGCCCCCGATGATAATGCCTGCCCAAAGGAACAATCCCAGAATCCCCATGCGGGTGAAGACCGTCACGTTGAAATTGTGAGGCGAACGGACCACGAACTCGTCGTCGAGCCCTTCGAGGAATGGGTTATAGACGTGAAGACTCTCGCCGAATCCGATTCCGAAAACCGGATTGGTGCTCATCACGTGGTCGTAGAGATTCTGCCACCAGATCATTCTCCAGTTGGCGGTGCCTTCCGGATTGGCGGGATCGGCCTGCGCGAACCGATCGAGGTTGGCGTATTTCGCGAGCTGGCCGGAAAACAACAATCCGGCGAGAAGCACCAGCGGAATCGCCGCCGCGGTCAGCGTCAGGAGGCGCTCATTGAACCAGGATCTTCGGCGAGAAGTCAGGCCGGCGAGGATGACGACCGCTACTCCAGCGGCAATGCCGACGCGCATGCCGCGCCCTTCAGACATCGCAAATGCCGCCAGGCCCAACATCGCAAGCCCCGCCATCACCGCGCGCAGGACAGGACGCTTGCACAGGATGGTCGTGCAGAGCACGATGAGAGCTCCCAGCGCGAGGTTCTGGCCGGCCTCATGAGTCGAATTGAAGAAAACAGGCACACCCCGCCAGGGAATCATCGGGCCGGATTGCGAGAGGCGATGCTGGCTGAGAATATCGGCGGTGTTCCAGACCAAAGAAGCGATCCAGATGATTTGCAGGATCCGCCAGACCCGGTCGGCAACGGCTTGCCGCGACGTCAGCGCGAGGCCGATAAAGAAGAACGCGCCGTAATACCAGATGGCGGCGTCGCGGAGGGCGTCCAATCCCCACCGCGGAACCGATTGCACGGTGAGGACGGCGCCCAACGCCATAAACGCCAGGATGAATGCGCTCAGGACTCCGGTCCGGCCGAGATAATCGGTATTCCAGATCCAGGGCAGGATCGTCCACAAGCCCATGGCCAGCACAATTTCACCCCAATAAAGCGGTGGGTATCCGAGGTACGTGGGGCCTTTGCCGATGATCGTGATGGCCGCAAGATAAATCACCAGGAACCACGGCATGCGGGCCTGGCGTTGCTGAGCCCACGATCGGATCGGGGACGCGGCCTGGACGGTGCTGTCGGTGGCTATCATGCTTGCGATGGGCCGCTCACTTAGCGGCCATTCCGGCGTTCACGCGCCGGCGCAGGCCGAGACACATGGTGAACTCACCGGTTTCCGCAGCTTCGTATTCGTAGCCGGCGAGCGCATTGAAAAAGATATTGCGGTAGCGCTGGCCGTGCAGCTCGATACAAATGTTGCGCACGCGCGGAAGCCATTGGTCGGTGTTGGATGCGAACAACGCGGCTTCAGTGCCTTCAATATCGATCTTCACGATATCGGCAATTTCCACCTGTGCGAAATCGAGCAGGGTCTGAATGTCCCACGCCTCCACATCGCCTTTGCCGCCGCTGCCGGCCGCTTTGACCTGCGTGGCCAGGCCGTTGCCAAATTCATGAGAGAGCGCGAGCCGCGAGCAGGAAGGCCAGACGGCGCCGTTCAGCAGCTTGATGCGGTCACCGTAGGGGGCGAGATTGCGCCGGCACAGTGCGAAGTTGCGGGGATCAGGCTCGACGGCGAGGATCCGAACCTGCGGATACCGGCTGGCGAACAGCGCGCTTGCGTAACCAACATTGGCGCCGAGATCCAGAATGAATTTGGGTTCTGGAACCCGCTCACAGAGCGGCGCATATTCATGGCGGATAAAAATCTGGTTGAACACGTACTCGTCGCTGCTCGGGCGCATTTCCACGTTGACGGGATGCATCAGGTCTCGCGGCTTCATGACACGACGCGCGGGACCCGGAATCGGCAAATGCGCGAGCGCTCTTGAGCAGAACCACTGAAGGCCGACGGGCACGCCCAATTCCCGGCAGTAATCGCGAACGCCGGTCACGACGCGAATCGGCCTGACGACCAACTGCCAGGGAGTGAACGGTGGGGTGGGAGCCAGATCCAGATCCATAGGCACTTAGACCACGGCAGGCGCGGGAGCGCCTGGCAAAACAGATTTCTCGCCTCGACGCCAGAGTTGCCGGACTTTTGCGGCCATCCAGATTCCCGAAGCGGTGCTGAACGCGGGAACGCCGATGGCCGCGCCCAGGAGCCCGAACCGCCAGATCAAGAATGTATTGGCGGGGATCATGATCGCCACGATCGTCATCTTGATGGGAAACGAGGACTGCGGCGACTGCATCGCGTTGAACGCAACATCGCAGGCGGCCATGATGGAGCAGGCCACCAGGTGAAGGCTGATGATCGGGACCAGATAGGCGTACGGCATGAATTTTGCGCCATAAATGAACCGAAGCAGCGGCCGGTGAGCGACCGCCAATAGAAGCCAATATCCGGATGTCAATAAAAAGAGCGTAATGCCGACGCGAACGATGGGCCGCCGCGTGGCCTGGAGACCTTTCAGCGTGTAGATCTGAGCGACCCGCGGCAGCACGACACGGCTGGCAGAGATCAGCACCTGGATCATCGGCTGGAGCAAACCAACGAGGGAGTTGAGACCTCCGGTGGCACGAAGACCCAGCAGAGAGCCGCTGATCATCGAAATGCTGTTGGTCTGCGCCCAGTTGAGCCCCACCGAGCTCAAGCCCCATCGGCCGAACCGCCAGTGGCGCGACCAGACGGTGCGCAAGCCCGGCTCCGACTCGGTGGGCGGCCGCATGCGGCGGTAATGGCGCAACAAGACAGCACTTGCGATCACCGCGGCCGCGGCGGTCCAACTGAAAGCGGTGAGCGGCGTATTGTGCCCGCGGACGTAGCTGATCACGATTCCAATCACCACCGCCGCGCAGTACGCCGAGGAGCCGATGACGGCGCGTCCGGGCGAAAAGTCGAGGTACGCGAACGAGCGCGACAGCCAAAAGAGCAGAACACAGGGCGTGACGATGACCAGTCCGCCCAGGGCGTTAGCGAGCGCGCCGGTAATGTGGAAGCGAGAAGCCGTCATCCAGAAGGAACCGGCCATAATGACGAACCCGACAGTGAAGATCGCGTGCATGATCAGAACAGCGCGCAGGTAGCGGTCGTTCCGCCCCGGAAAAAGCGAAAAGGCGAGCACGGTTGCCGGTTCGATCAGAATTGCCTGGTGAATATTGGCAATGAGCAGAAACGCCGCGAACATGATCATGTACGCGCCGTAGGATTCCGGGCCGCCGGATCGGGCCAGGCTGACGCCCAGCAGGAAATTGGCGCCCGAGACCAGCCCCTGATCCAGCAGCGCGAGAACGCCGCGAGGCGCCCACCGCCACAGGCGCTCCATCTCCGGAATCAGGGCCGCCATGTTACGCGCGGCGGCGCCTCGAGCCTGATCCTCTTGGACAGCCGTGACAGGAGTCATTGCGAGATTCGTTGCAGGACGAACCTCGATCTAGGATGGATAGGCATAGTCGCTGGCTTCATAGGGCGCCTGTTTGCCGTTCCAATCGTTCAGAATGGTGCCAAATACCGACACTCCGTCTTCGACGAAACGGGCGCGGGCCGCCTGCACGAGATGGTGCGTTGTTCGGCCAGAGCGTACGACGAGCACGACCGCGTCCGCAAAACGCCCGAACACACGGGCATCGGCAAACGGCAGAACCGGAGGCGTGTCGATCAGCACCAGGTCGAAGTCGTCGCGGAACTGGGCGATCAACTCTTCCAATCGCGTCGAATGGAGAAGCATGCCGATCTGATCGGCTTTTGTGCCGCTCGGGAGCAGAGATAAGCCCGGAACTGAAGTCGGTCGAATCAGGTCCGCGACGATGTCGTCGGTGGCTAAATCGCCGGCGCCCAGCACATCGCTCAGGCCCGGCGTGTTCGGGACTCCATAGACATGATGCTGACGGGGATTTCGCAAATCTCCGTCGATCAGGAGCACCCGGCGTCCAATCTGAGCGGCTATAACTGCGACGTTGCCGATGACCGTGCTCTTCCCCTCATGCGCCGCGGCGCTGGTGACCACCACCACCTTGGGCGGCTCGGCGGAACGCGAGGCGGAGAGCATGGACGTCACGACCGAGTGGAACGCTTCGAGCACCGGACTGAAAGCGGGATGCCGTTCGCCGGCGCGATGGCGTCTCGATTCGTTATAAGCGGTGGGCAGCAGGTACGGCTTCGCGGAGGGAATCACGCCCAGTTCCGGAAGATTCAGATAGGCAGGCACAACGCCCGGGCTCTTCACGCGGCGGTCATTGCCTTCGCGAATCATGGCGAAGATTCCGGCCAGCATCAGCCCGGAGATGAGTCCGATCGCGGCATCCTGTAGCGGTTTGGGATGGTCGGGACGGCGCGGCGGGTCCGCGGAATCTACGACCCGGGCATTGCGCACGCGAGCAGCGGCGTTCACCCCGGCTTCCTTCATGCCTGCCAGAAGAGCGTCGTACAGATTCCGGTTCGTTTCTACTTCGCGCTTCAGCACGTTGTAGTGGATGGCCTTCGCCGCCTGATCTCCGACTAGCGAGCGCTGCTGGTTGTAAGATTCCTCGAGCAATTTCTCGTGCCGCACTTCCGTGGAGTAGGCATCGCCCATCCGCCTCACCCAGCGGGCGTATTCCCTCTCGAGATTGCCTTGGAGTTCTTGAATCTCCGCGTCAAGCTCCTGGACTTTGTAGTACTCGGGAGTAAAGACACTGTTCAAGGAAGCGCGTTGCCGCTTCAAATCGGCCAGACGCAGTTCGAGATCGCGAACGGACCCGCTGTCGGCGTCATCGATTTGCGAGCCAGGAGCTTTCGCCTTGGCAATCTCGTACTTGGCCTGCAGGTCCGCGACTTTCGCCTGCGATTGAGAGAGATCTTGCGCGATGAACTGAAGTTTGTCCTCCGTCTGCTCGGCGACATTGCCTTTCGGCGAGGTGTACAGGAGCCCGGATGACCGCGCGTAGTTCTGAAGATTGAATTCCGAGGCTTCCAGCTTGGCTTTGGTCTCCGCGAGCTGCGTCTGGAGCCATTGGCGCATCTGCTCGGAGTTGTCGACTCTGGCATCGACGTCCTGCTGAATGTACTCCGACGTGATCGTATTGAGAATGAGAGCGGCGAGCTTCGGATCGTTGGCATCGTAAGTCATCTCTACCAACCGAGTCGTTCGCACCGGCGAAACATTCAGGCTTTTGGCGTTCACGGCTGATTTGTCCATGGGATCGGAGGCGCCTTGGTCCTTCGAGGGAGGAGGCAGCCGCGGGATCACTCCGGATGCTTCCAAACGCCGCCGCACGCGGTCGAGCAGACTCTTGCTTTCCAGCAAACTCACTTGGGTATCGATGTAGAGCTCTTCGGAGATGGCGGAGTTATTGGAATTGAAATTCTGAATGTTCATGAGCGACCGATTGGGCTCGAGAAGCTCCATCGTGGTATGCGCCCGGTACACTTTCGGCTGGCTATGCGCGTAAAACCAACCCAGAAAGGCGAACGTAATTCCTGAGAACAGCAGGGCAAATTTGTGGCGATTGAGGGCACGGCCATAGCTGGCGAGCCCGGCGGGCGCATGCTCAGTGGAGACGGTATACGAACCCGGCACAAGCGCGGTTTCCAAAGCGTGGAGGAGGTCTTCCATTCTCCGGTCAACGTTGCCGCGCTGATTCCGATTTGGCGATGAATACCAAGGTTGAGGACTTAGCGACATGATATGAAGGATTCCTTAAGAGTTTTGAATGCTATTTGAGACGTGGCATTCGGATTCGGTTTTGGGATCGGACGGGCGAGCGGGTCACGGCAGTTATGCGGCGGCGGAGTGGGCGCCGGCGGACGGTGCCTGCATTCGCATTTGCACGCCGTCGTAAATGGAGCTCAGTATCTCGTAGTTATTACGCGCTGTATAGCGTTGCTCGTATTCGAGCCTGACGTTGCAGCGCATTTGTTGAAGCGATTCGTCGTGAGCGAGAGCCCATTGGACCTTTGCCGCAAGATCCGGAGCGCTCCCCGGCGTGAACAGGAGGCCCGTTTTCTCGGGAGCTATTAATTCCGCGAGCGCGCCCAGATTGCTGGCGATTACGGGCAGACCGGAGGCAAACGCCTCCACGATGACCAGTGGAAAACATTCATACCAGGTGGAAGCGCAAACCAGGAATCGCGCGCCCCGCATTTGCTCCAGGGTTTCCGCGCTGGAGAGCTGACCGAGCCACCTCACATGAGCGTTCCGGGAAGCGGCTTCTTGAACCGCCGGCGCCAGCGGCCCGCCACCGGCGATGTGCAGGATAGGGAACTCGGGATGATTGCTCCACGCCTTGAGAAGCGTCGCAATTCCCTTCTCGGGGCTCAGGCGGCCGACAAACAATGCATAGCCGCCGCGGCCGTCTCCGCCGCCCGGATCGGGATCAAGAAAGTTCGGCTTGACGGCGATCTTCGCGGCCGGCAAGCCGCCCTCTATGAACTTGCGCCTTCCAAATTCACCCAGTGCGACATAGCAATCGACCCGGCGCGACCACGTCCCCGATAATTTGTGTGCCGTGATTGCCGCGGCCGTCACGGTACTGGCTGCATAGCTGTCCCGATAGCAGCGGTGTGCGACACCCGGCCAGACGACGGTCCGGCCGACACATGTCTCGCAGATCCTCCCCTCGCGCATCAGCAATGAACCCGGGCACAGAAGCCGGTAATTATGGAGTGTCTGAACAACGGGCACGCCAGCCTGTTTTGCCGCATAGTATCCTGCCGGCGAGATGAGCGGAAACGTGTTGTGGAAATGGCAGAGCTCGATTCGATTTTCACGGATCACGGCTCCGAGCTTCCGGTACGATTCGCTGCTCCAAATGGTTCGGAGCGCCGTCTTCCATTTCGGAATTTCGTCGATCCGATCGTTATCGTCGATGTACAGAAAGACCTCGTGCCCATGTTTGCGAAGCAGTGCGGCTTCGGCTTCCACGACACGGTCTTCCCCTCCTGCCCGCTGGTACCGGTTATGAACGATCAGAATCCGCTTGACCATCAAACGCTTCCACCCTGGCGTCCGATCAACTGCATAGCCCATAGCGGAAGAAACCGGGGCGTAACCAGCAGGTAGCGCCTCCATAACCGGGCCGGTTCCATGATCAATCGAAAGAGCCATTCAAGACCGTTGCGCTGCATCCACCCGGGCGCCTGGCGCACTCGCCCGGCATGAAAATCAAACGCCGCGCCCACGCCGATCATCACCAAGCCGGGAAATTCGGACCGGTGCGCGCTCATCCACCGCTCTTGTTTCGGTGTACTGATCCCGACCAGGACGATATCCGCGCCGGACGCTCGAATCTGCGATGCCACGGCCGTGTCTTCTTCGGGTGTGAGCGGCCGGAACGGCGGGCAATAGTGGCCGGCGATGCGCAGGCCGGGGAAGTTTAGTGAGAGCCGGCGGCACAGCGGTTCAATCGTCTGTTCGCGGCCGCCATAAAGAAAAATGGAGTCGCCGCGCTGCGCCGCGCTCTCGCACACTTTCAGCATCAGGGTGGGTCCGTACACCCGCTGTTGTTGTTTGACGCCGAATGACCGCAGCGCCCACACCAGCGGCATCCCATCCGGAGTCGCGATATCGGCTGCGTTCAAGATCTTGCGAACTTCCGGTTCGTCCCGCGCCGTGATAATGCCATGAACCGACGTGACGCAGATATACCGGGCGCTGCTGCCGTGGCGTCCCGAGCGGCGCTCGTCCACCCAGCGGCGGCAGAATTCAACCACCTCCTGGTAGCTGGTCGTGCTGATGTCGACTCCCACGACGGATTGCTTGTTCGGCCGTTCCGGCAGGTTAGACCTCCTTGTCGCTAATAAGCGCCTTCGCCGAAAAGGATGGCGCGCGGCGTCTTCCACAGGATCTGCAGATCGAGCCCCAACGACCAGTTCCGGATGTATTCCACGTCCAGCTCCATCATGCTGTTGAACGGGAGCTCGCTCCGGCCGCGGATCTGCCAGATTCCGGTGATCCCGGGCCGCACCAGCGAACGCTGGGTTGCCCAATCGGTGAATTTCCTGCTCATTCCATCGGGGTCCAGGTCTTCCGCGGGCAGCGGGCGTGGCCCCACCAGGCTCATATCTCCGGCCAGCACGTTAAAAAGCTGCGGCAGTTCATCGAGACTGAGTCTCCGGAGAGCGCGGCCGACCGGCGTCACCCTCGGATCTTCGCGCATCTTGAAGATGTGCCCTGATTTTTCATTCGCGATGTCGAGGTCGTCCCGGCGCGGTCCGCCTACATACATGGACCGAAACTTCCAGAACGTGAAATAGCGCCCGCCTTTCCCCACGCGTCGTGAACAGTAGAAGACGGGCCCTCGCGACGTCAGCCGAATCATCAAGGCAATCAGCATGAATATGGGAAGCAGCAGCGTGATGAGAGCCAGCGCTACCAATGTGTCAATGCCTCGCTTGATCACCTCCTGCCATCGGGTGAATGGAGCGGGAATAATGTCGATCAGGTGCATGCCGTACTGCGGCTGGTACCGGATCGACACTGCCGGACCGGGCGCGTGAAAAGTGCGGCTGACCGTCACCCCCATTCGCGCCGCGACCTGTCCGCAGTACTCCTCTTCGAAGTCGTACAGGCACCCGCCGGCCACAATGATGCGGTCCAGGCGTTCGCGATTGATCAATTCCGGTAATTGCCGAACCGTGCCCAGGACCGGCGGAGACGCGGCATGCGAAGGCGCAGGACCTGCGCTCGACGTGCGGTCAGTCACAGTGACGACCAAAGCGGATGCCGAGTTCACGGTGCTCAGGGCGGTCGATTTGCGCTCGGCTCTGGCCTCCACCGCGTCGGGCCGCTCCGGTATAATCAGTCCCCGAACGGTGACGCCCGCATCCGCCGTTTCCCCTATCGCATGTACCACCTCTTCGGCGTGCGCCCCGAACCCGACAACCGCGACGCGTTTCGGCGCGCTCCAAGTAAAATCGGCTCGTCTGGCCAAATAGATAGAAAGCGCCAGGGAGGCATTGAGGAGCAGAAAACAAATCGGCGAAAACATCAGGACGAACGAGCGGGACAATTCGGCGCCGAGTTGCCGGGAGAAAAACGTCACCGTGATCGCCAAGGCGCTCACCACGGCGGCGGACTCCGCCACCCGAAGTAGCGCCGAGACGAGTGAGGAGTGACTCCGGTGCCGGTACGTTCCTAAAACCACCGACACACCGAGCCACAATAGCAGAACGTAACCCAGCTTCAACGCCACGATTTGCATCGCGTCACGCTGAATTTCAATCGGCAAATAGGAATTGAGAAAGAGCCTGAGCTCGAGCGCCGCCCGCCACGCCAGCGACACCGCGGCCACATCGCAGACCAGGTGAATCACAGAAAACATGCGGCCGCACGGCACGATCTCATCGGTGCGGCGCCCGGTTTGTTGCTTTACCATACGGAGTCCGACAAATCCGTGAAAGCGTTCAAAGCGCAGGAACGCACAAAAAACTGATGCGGAATGTTTGTGGCGCCGCCGTTAGATACCGCGCCAGATCACCACGCCCGAAATGGTTTGCGCGGCGGTTTCGAGAATTCTGGTCGTGACCTTTCGCGGCACGTTATCCGGAATAAACAGAATATCGTCCGGAAGAAGCGCGACATCTTTGAGCTTGCCGTCCAGAATCTTCTTTAGATCGACAGGGATTTCCTGGCGGTCAATGCTGCCGGTTCCGTTGCGCCGGAGAATTCGG
>Ga0335079_10004756_pt1 | contig 15624 bp, 15 predicted proteins | sample Lox_Sample_33_FD_206719 | JGI IMG/M metagenome (GOLD analysis project Ga0335079, IMG submission 206719) | Soil microbial communities from Loxahatchee National Wildlife Refuge, Florida, United States - Lox_Sample_3.3 | ecosystem: Environmental > Terrestrial > Soil > Wetlands | place: USA... | reverse complement strand
CGGGCTGTCGAAGCGGGCGCCGATTTGCTCGGATTCAATTTCTACGCCAAGAGCCCGCGCTACATCGCGCCCGCCAAGGCGCGGCGGATCGTGCGGCGGCTGCCGAAACGCGTTTCTTCGGTCGGCGTGTTCGTGAACGAGACGGAGCAGACGATGCTCGCCGTCGCGCGAACGGTCGGACTCGACGCGCTCCAATTGCACGGCGACGAATCGCCCGCCGCCGTGGCGCGCCTGGGCGGATCGGTTTCCGTGATCAAGGCGGTGCGTGCCGGAAAAACTTTTCGGCCGGCGCAGCTCTCGCGCTTCAAGCGCGCGTCGGCGGTGCTGCTCGACGGATTCGATCGCAAGCTGCGCGGGGGAACGGGGAAAACCTTCGATTGGCGGGTGGCGCGACGCGCAAAACGGTATGGGCGGATTTTCGTGGCGGGCGGACTGACGCCCGAAAATGTTGCCGAGGCGATCCGGACGGCGGCGCCGTACGCCGTGGATGTTTGCAGCGGCATAGAGGCGAAGCCGGGCAAGAAGGATCCGAAAAGAATGCGCGCGCTGATGCGCGCGGTGGAAGCGGCGGGGAAACGCGGTGCGAAGCGATGAGCTACGTGATGAACATCGTTCGGGAGGACGGCCGATACGGCCCCTATGGCGGGCGCTACGTCCCCGAGACGTTGATGGCGCCGCTCGAAGAGCTGGAAAAGGCCTATCAAGCGGCGCGAGCGGACCGGCTGTTTCAGGCTGAGCTGGATACGCTGCTCCGCGATTTCGCCGGGCGACCCACGCCGCTGCAACTTGCCTCGCGGCTCACCGAGCGGCTGGGCGGCGCGCGCATCTATATCAAGCGCGAAGACCTGCTCCATACCGGCGCGCACAAGATCAACAATTGTCTCGGCCAGGGCCTGCTTGCGGCGCGCATGGGCAAGAAGCGCGTGATCGCGGAAACGGGCGCGGGCCAGCACGGTGTGGCGACGGCGACCGTGGCGGCCCGGCTCGGCCTGACGTGCACCGTCTACATGGGCACGGAAGACATGGAGCGGCAACGCCTGAACGTGTTCCGGATGCGCCTGCTCGGCGCGGAAGTGATCGGCGTCGATGCGGGCAGCCGCACGCTGAAGGACGCGATCAACGAAGCCATGCGCGACTGGGTGACCAACGTGCGCGACTCGCACTACCTGCTCGGCTCCGTTCTCGGTGCGCATCCCTATCCGATGATCGTCCGTGATTTTCAGAAGATCATCGGCGAAGAAGCGCGCGACCAGATTCTGCGAGTCGAGAAGCGGCTGCCCGATCATCTGTTCGCGTGCGTCGGCGGCGGCTCGAATTCTATCGGACTGTTCCACGCGTTTCTCAAGGATGCGGGTGTGAAGATGGTCGGCGTCGAAGCGGGTGGCCGCGGGAAGACCCTCGGTGAACACGCCGCGCGGCTCGCCGCGGCAGGCGGCTTTACGGGCGCTCGCCCCGGCGTGTTGCAGGGAACGTACACATATGTCCTGCAGACGACAGACGGCCAGATCGCGACAACTCATTCGATTTCCGCGGGCCTGGACTATCCGGCCGTGGGACCCGAGCACGCCTGGCTCGCCGATCAGGGCCGCGCGGAGTACACCGCGGTGACGGATGAAGAGGCGATCGAGGCTGCGCGGACTCTTGCCCGCACGGAAGGAATTATCCCCGCGCTCGAATCGGCGCACGCCGTCGCCGAGCTGATGCGCCGCGCCCCGAAAATGCGGAAAGAGGAGATCGTGATTCTCAATCTTTCCGGCCGCGGCGATAAGGACATGGAAACCCTCTCCCGCTATGTCTGAAGCCGCTCCCAGCAGGTCATCCACGGAGGCGCAAGCTCCGTCGCTCGGCGCCGGAAGAATCGCCCGCCGATTCCAAAAGCTGGCGGACGCGGGCGAGCTGGGACTCGTCGCTTATGTCACGGCGGGCGATCCGTCGCTCGACGCGAGCGAGAAGATCGTGCTGGCCGCCGCCGAGGCCGGCGCGGACGTCATCGAACTCGGCGTGCCCTTCAGCGATCCCGTGGCGGACGGCCCCACGATTCAGCGCGCCAGCGAACGGGCGCTCCGCAGCGGCACAACGCTGGCGGGCATCATTGAGCTCGTGCGGCGGATTCGCCAGCACAGCGCCGTGCCGATGATTCTCTTCAGTTATTTCAATCCGATCTTGCAGATGGGTCTCGAGAAATTCGCCGCCGCTGCTGCGGAGGCAGGCGCGGATGGCGCGCTGGCGACGGACTTGACTCCGGAAGAAGCCGGCGACTATCTCGCCGCGATGCGCAAGCACGGGCTGGACACGATCTTTCTTGCGGCTCCGACTTCGACGGACGAGCGCTTGGCGAAAATCGCTGCGTGTTCGAGCGGCTTTGTGTACCTGATTTCGCGGACGGGCGTCACCGGCGCGCGCGAAGCGATGCCGGAGGATCTACCCGCGCTGGCGCGGCGCGCCCGGCGATTCACGAAGCTGCCGCTCGCCGTCGGCTTCGGGATTTCGCAGCCTTCTCACGTGTCGATTCTGGGCGGGATTGCCGACGCGGCGGTTGTCGGCTCGGCCCTCGTGGCGGAAATCGAGAAGGCCGCGAGCCCGGATACGGCGGCGGCAGCGGTGGCCGATCGCATTCGAATACTCAAGCGAGCCGGACGCGAAGGAATCAGCCGCCGCGGATGAGAGCGGCAGTTTCGGACTGACGGGAAATGGACAAGCGCGTTGCCAATGCGGAGGCGGTGGTAGGGCGGATTCAGGACGGCGCGACGATCCTGATCGGAGGATTCGGCGTCTGCGGCGTTCCGGAGAATCTGATTCGCGCGCTGATCCGCCAGGGAACGAAGAACCTGACGATCGTCTCGAACAATCCGGGGATCGATGGGTTCGGGAACGGCGCGCTGATCGAGAATCGCCAGGTCCGCAAGATGATCGCGAGCTACCTGGGCAGCAACAAGTTCTTCGAAAAGCTCGCCCTGAGCGGCGAGATCGAGATGGAGTTGAATCCGCAGGGCACTCTGGCGGAACGGATGCGCGCCGCCGGGGCCGGAATCCCGGCGTTTTTCACGCCCACCGGCTACGGCACGATGGTCGCCGAGGGCAAAGAAGTTCGCGAATTCAACGGGCGGCCGCACGTCCTGGTCCCGGCGCTGCGCGGCGATTTCGCGTTCGTGAAGGCGTGGAAGGGAGACCGCTGGGGAAATCTGGTCTACCGGAAAACCGCGCGCAACTTCAATGCGGTGGTGGCGACGGCGGCCGACTACGTGATCGCGGAAGTGGAACAGATCGTCGAGCTGGGCCAACTCGATCCGGACGGCGTGCACACGCCGGGCGTTTTTGTGGATGCCATCTTTCAGGGCACGGACTACATGAAACCGATGGAACCCGGGCCGAAGCGGAAGCGCTAGGAGAGAAATGCCGCCCGAAGTCGACAAAAGAGAGCTGATCGCGCGGCGCGTGGCGCAGGAGATGCGCGACGGATACTACGTCAATCTGGGGATCGGGATTCCGACGCTTGTGCCGAATTACCTGCCGCCGGGAATCGAAGTGATCATGCAGTCGGAGAACGGCATGCTGGGCGTGGGCCCGTATCCGTATGAGGGCGAAGAGGATCCCGACCTGATCAATGCGGGCAAGGAGCCGGTGACGGAGATTCCGGGGTCAGCCTATTTTTCGAGCGCGGAATCGTTTGCCATGATTCGCGGAGGGCACATCGACGCGAGCGTTCTCGGCGCCTTGCAGGTGGACGAAAAGGGAAACCTGGCGAACTGGGCCGTGCCCGGGAAAATGCTGAAAGGCATGGGAGGCGCGATGGACCTGGTGGCGGGCACCAAGCGAGTGATCATCGCCATGGAGCACGCGACCAAAGAGGGCGGCGCGAAAATCGTGAAGAAATGCACGCTGCCGCTGACGGGCGTGGAAGTGGTCGACCTGATCGTGACCGAGCTGGCCGTGATCGAAGTGACACCCGAAGGACTGCTGCTACGCGAGGTGGCGGCGGGGACGACGCCCGAAGCCGTGCAGAAAGTGACGGAGCCGGCGCTGCGCATCGCGCCTGACTTGAAGACGATTTCGTTGATGCCCGAGACGGTTCGGCGGTAGGATTCGCGCAACGAGACGCGTTTCACGGTCTTCCAGGAGAGGCAATGGAGCCGCATTCGATCGTGGTGGTGAGCCTGCACAGCCCGAAGGAACGGCTGTGGGGCGAGCTGGTGGACATTTCGAACGCGGGCGTGACGCTGCGCGGCATTGATCTCGGCTCGTTCGACGATTTTGTGAGCCAGGTGCTGCACCCGGACGGCGACCGCATCGGACTGCCGACTCTGTTTTTCCCCATGCTGCGGATCGAGCGGATCGCGCTGGACGAAGCGCGGGGCTCCATTCCCTCTCTAGCCGAAATGTTCGAAAGAAAAGTGGGGCGTTCGCTGGCGGACTATCTCGCGCAGTTCGCCTGACCGGGTGCGCGTCGCAGGGCGTAGCGCAAAACCATGAACAGCCGGATACTCACGGTCCCGAATCAGCTGACGTTTCTGCGCCTCGCGTTCCTGCCGTTCTTCATCATCGCGATCGAATACGAGAGGTACGGAATCGCTCTGGCGATCCTTGTCGTAGCGGGCTTCACGGACGGGCTGGATGGATGGCTGGCGCGCGGGCTGAATCAGAGAACGCCGCTCGGCGCCTACCTCGATCCGATCGCGGACAAGCTGCTGCTCTCGTCGTCGTATTTCGTGCTGGCCCTCAAGTCGAAGATCAGCTGGTGGCTGGCCATCCTCGTCCTCAGCCGGGACGTGCTGGTGCTGGCGGCGGCTGCGGTGATCCTGCTCTCCGTCGGTTACCGGCCGTTTCCGCCGAGCATTTGGGGCAAGGCGACGACGTTCTTCGAGCTGCTGCTGATCTTTCTGGTCCTGGTGCTTGCGGTGTCGGAGAATCAGGCGCTCTGGGTCGCGCGGGAAGTGTGCGGATACATCGTCGCAGGGTTCGTCGTGATCTCGGGTTTTCACTACGCCATTGTCGTCTCGCGGCGGCTCCACGCGGGGCCATAGGCGGATGCGGAATCAGGAGATGGTGCGCAGCCAGAGTGCCATCTTGACGTAGCTCGCGACGACGACCAGAGCCGTTGACCATCCAAGGGCGTACGCAAGCTTTCGCTCTTGCGGCGTCGCCGGAGGGCGGTCCGCGATGATCTTTCCGAGCAGGAATCCCGCAACGAAACCGCCGACGTGAGCGAAGTTGTCGATGCCCGGAACGAGCAATCCCCAGACCGCCAGATAGATCAGCCAGCGGATCAGACGCCCGCGGAGCATTCGCATGCCCGCGCTTCGCCGGCCGATCGTGGTGGCGAGCAGCACGCCGATCAGGCCGAGCAGCGCGCCCGAGGCGCCGACGCTTGCGTTGCTGCCAAGGCCGCTGCTGACGAGATAGCCGCAGATTCCCGTGACCACGTAGAGAAACAGGTAGCGCGCCGAACCGTACTGCTCCTCAATTTCGGGGCCGATATCCATCAGCACCCACATGTTGAAGACGATGTGGACGAGATTGCCGTGGAGAAAAATGGCGGTGACAAAGCGCCACGGCTGGATCAGATTCGCGTAGAGAGGCAGCGACGCTCCCAGGCGATACAGGACGTCGCCTTCGATTCCTCCGATGCCGAGAAGCCCGAAAAGCCCGCTGGGCGCCGCCGGAGCGCCCGTCCGGCTGACCGTCGAAAGCAGACAGACGACATAGAGCACGCAGCTCGCGGCGAGAATGGCGTACGTGACGGGAGACGTCGCCGGCATGAAGCGGCCGAGCGATTTGCTGGCCGCGGCGAGAGAGAAAGTCAGATTCGCTCCGCACTGGTGGCAGTGCGTGGACGTGGCGCCCACTAGCGTGCCGCAGGAAGGGCAAAGCTTCGGCCGCGGCGGTTCCTTTTCGCTGCTGAAGGCTCCGCCGGTCCTCCTTCGGATCTGGTCGAGTCGCCAGCGCAGACGGGGTGAGAGTGCCAATCGAGTGCGATTCCTTGCGAGAAGATAAGCGCGTTCCTATAATACCGAAGTTGAGTCCAAACAAGTGAGTCAGGACGCTCCTTGACGCTCCTCCGCTGGCCTGCCGTTCTCCAGGCAAACGCGCAACCGGCTTCCTCTTCCGGGCAGAGCACGTTCCCGGCGAGGCTGGCCTTCGCACTGGCGCTCACGCTGACCGCCGCGGGATGCGCCCACCGAACGCGCACGACGCAGCCGCCCGTCCAATTGCCGCCGGAGCAACCGGCTCCAGCGCCGGGGGCGCCTGAAACAGCGCCTCCCGCGCCTGCTCCGAAGGCGCCACCTGCCGTTGTGAAGCCCGTTTTGCCCGGCGAGTATGTGGAGGAGGGCGTGGCCTCGTGGTATGGAAACCCCTTCGACGGCCATCGCACGTCGAATGGCGAGATTTACGATATGCATCAATTCACCGCCGCGCACCGGACGCTGCCTTTCGGCGCCGTCGTTCGCGTGACCAATCTCAACAACGGCAAACAGACCGAAGTGCGCATCAACGACCGAGGTCCCTTCGTCGCGAACCGTGTGATCGATCTTTCGCTTTCGGCCGCGCAGGCGATCGGAATGGTGGGGCCGGGGACCGCTCCGGTGCGCCTGGAGGTGATCGCGGGACCGAATCCGACGGTGGGGTTCTTCGGCGTGCAAGTCGGAGCGTTTCAGCAGCAGGAAAACGCGCAGCGGCTTCGCGACCGGCTGGCGATGAGCTATGCTCCGGTCAATATCGCGCTGTACGATTCGCCGAATGGCCTGTTCTACCGCGTGCGCGTGGGGCGAATGACGACGGAAGGCGCGGCGCAGCAACTGGCGAGCCAGTTGCGGTCGAACGAACAACTGACGACATTCGTCGTGCGGCTTGACGATTGAGCTGGTCATGAGAATCGCGCGGGAAGTTGACGAAGCCCTGCGTTCGGCTGCCGCTCGCCGTGCGAGGGCGTCCTTCTGCATTCTGACAAGCGTGCTGTCTGGTGCCTTGGCTGCAGCTTCGCATGCGCGCTCTCCCCAGGAGCGGGCGAATCCGCTTACGACTTGGACGGTGACGGTCGTCCTTCCTCCCAAGCTGATGGCGGGGCATCCGGCCACACTGGCCGTACTCGGCGTCGACGGAAAACTGGCGCCGGGCGTTCGCGTCGACTTGAGCGACGGCGAAAGCCTGACCACGGATCGCACGGGACGGGCGGTGTTCACCGTGCCGGCTGCGGGCGACTATCTGCTGGTGAAAGGATCGGGCGCTTCAGCGGCGGCGCTGATCGATCCGGCCGTGGCGGAGAGCGAGCCGAAGGCGATCACGCTTCCACCGGTGGTTTCTACGCAAGACCGGTTCTGGATTTGCGGCGCCGGCCTGCGAGGCGAGGCGGACGCCAACACGGTGAAGATCAACGGCAAGACGGCGCTCGTGATGGCGGCGTCGCCCACCTGTCTGGTCGCGCTGGCTGCGCCGGAGACGAAGCCGGGTCCCGCATTGCTGTCGATCGAAGCGCCTGGAGTGCAATGGAGCGCGACGACCACGCTCGTCTCTCTGGAATTCGAGCCGCCGAGCCCCGTGCTGAAGCCCGGGGCAAAGGGCCAGCTTGCCGTGCGCGTGCGGGGCTCAAATCTGAAGCTGGGGATCGCCGTACAGAATCGGACACCGGGCGTGCTCAGGTTCGCGCGAGGGGATGTGCAGGAGCTGGTGACGAATGGCGGCGCGCAGAATCTCGCGACGATTCGGGTGCAGGCGCTGACGTCCGGCGACTTCTCGTTTGGCGCAAGCCTTTTGCCCGCTCGCGATGCAGGCTCGGCCGCGCGATATCTGCGGGCGGCGGCGGCGCTGGCGCCCCAGGAACTGCAGCGCGAGATTGGCGAAATGGCACGCGACGTGGAGCGGCGCCCGCGCGACGTGGAAAAGCAGCGAGCCGAGCTGCGGCGGATTTCACAGGGCACAATCGCCGGAGATTTCCGCACTTTGCTCGACGCGGCGCTCGCCGCACTGTGACGTGCGCGAAGCGGGCTACTTCCCCGTGGCGGATTCGAGGGCCTTCGGCGCGGAGTCGGGCAGCGCTCCCTGCGACATCTGCTCGAGCGAGTTCCGCGCGCGCGTCAGCTTGCTGTCCGCGTCCTCGTAACTCTGCTGGGCGTGGCGCAGGTGCGTGCCCATTTTTTCGTAGACGTCGGCGAAAGATTCGAACTGCTTTTGCACGCCCGCCAGATTAGCCATCAACATTCGGGCGTTTTCTTCAATCTGTTGACCGCGCAGGCTGATGGCGATGGCGCCCAGGCAGGCGTAGAACGTGTTCGGCGAAACGGGGAAGACACGCTTGCTGCGGCAGTATTCGTCGAGGCGGCCGTATTTCGAATCCTCGGTCATCAGCAGCTCGTAATAGACGCCTTCGGACGGGACGAACATCAGCGCGTAGTCGAATGTGTGTTCGTCCGGAAGAATGTACTTCTCCGCGATCGAGTCGGCGTGCTTGCGGACGGCCTGAGAGAATTGATTGCGGGCGTCCTCTCCGGTTTCGAGCAGGCGCCTGTAGGAGTCGAGCGGGAATTTCGAGTCGATCGAGAGGATGTGATCGGAGCTGCGCACGATGGCATCGACGATCGCGCCGGTCGAAGCGAAGCGGTATTGCGTCGAGTAAGCGCCTTGCGGCAGGGCGTCTTCGAGAATGCGGTCAAGGGTCACTTCGCCGAGCGTTCCGCGCGTCTTGGCGCCGCCGAGCACGGACTGCAGCGTCTGCGCGGCCTTCGACAAATCCTGGCTCGTCTGATAGACCTCGCCGATTTTCTGGCTCATTTGGAGCAGGACGTTCGTGGAAGACTCGAGGCGCTGCGCCACCTCGCGCTGGGCCTGCGTGGCAAGGTTGCCGCTGGAGGCGACGCCGGTCTGCAGCTCCTGCCGAACCTGTCCGAGCTGCTGGGTGACGGACTGCATCAGATGATTGATCTGCGCGGACATGCTCTGGTTCTGCGTGGCGAGCGAAGCCTGCATTTCCTGGCGAACGCTCGAAAGCTCCGCGGTCGAACGCTGGGTGGCCGAGCGCACGATCACCGCCACGACCGCGGCAACGGCCACGACGGCGGCCACCATCCAGGCAATCGCGATCATCGATTTCCGCCTCTCATGACAGCGCAGTCACGCTCGACATTTCCTTCACTTTAGCGCGAACGAGGCGCGCGGAGAAGCACCGGCCGAGGCTGAAACCGGGTCCCGGTTTCGCTATACTGTATGCCCTGGCGCGGTACCCAAGTGGGAAGGGAGAGGTCTGCAAAACCTTCATTCGTGGGTTCGATTCCCACCCGCGCCTCCAAGCTCCCCTGCCGCAAATCCGCCGAAGGAGCATGCCCGAGAGAACGTGGGCACTCGGAGGGGTGTCGCAGCGCGGCCCTGAACGGAGCCGCGCCGCAAGGGAATCGAGACGCTAATTCCCGGAAGTTCCCTTCTGCTGCATGGCTTGCCGCATCTGCGCGACCATCTGGCGGAAGGCGGCCGACGATCCGGGCGCGCGCTTTTCGCGCCAGGCTTCAAGCCGTTCGGCGTGCTTTTCGAGGTTGCCGTACTGATGGGGATTCTTGCTGCGCTCGCGCATCGCCGGCACAAAAGCCTTGATGCGCTCCCAGACGAGCCACTGCTCGCCGGTGTTTTCGAAGAAGAAGTCCTCGTCGATCAGGCCGCGATTGACCATACTCGCCGCCATTTCCCAGTAGCTGATGACCATACGCATCGAAGCGTTGGCGGCGCTTCCCGGCGGCGTTTGCTTTCCCAGCTCCTCCAGGGACGACGGATTGAAATTCGCGAAATACCAGTCGCGGGCCTCGCGCATGCGCGGTTCCCGGCGCAGTTCGTACAAACGGAGCAGAAGATTTGCCTGATCGTGCGTCACGTCTCCCATCGGTTCCTCCATTGGAATGGTTGGATGAAAATGCGAAATATGCGCTGCCACCACAAACTACGAAGCCTGCGGCGGCGCGGCGGGCCCATGCAGCTCCACCTGATGCGCCTGCCGCAGGGGTATCCGCGACTCCTCGAAGCCGAGCTTGATGCGGCGGCGCAGCTCACGCGCCACGTCGTCTTTGCGATTGAGAGCGGTTCGGACCTGCAAGCGAAGAACCGTGCCGTCCAAGGAAAGCGATTCTACGCCGAGGACGCGAGGACCGTCCAGCAGCGCGGGCGACCAATCGGGATCGTTGCGGAAATCGCCGGCGAGTTTTTCGAGCGTCGCGAGCGCGCGGCCGACCAGCTCGTCCGACGGCACGGTGACGTCCACGAACGCCTGCGACCAATCGCGGCTCAGATTCGCGACTTGGCCGACCAGCGAATTCGGAATCGTGACGATCGCACCGGCGACGTTGCGCAGGACGGTGCGGCGCAGCGTGAGGTATTCGACGCGGCCCGTTTCGCCATTGAGCTGGATCAGATCGCCGACGACGTATTGATCCTCGAAGACGATGAAGAAGCCGTTGATCAGGTCTTTCACCAGAGTCTGCGCGCCGAAACCGAACGCCAGGCTGGCGACGGCCGCCGCCGCAGCGACCGGCTCGATGTTGAAACCGAATTCGGGCAGCGCCATGAGGATCGCCACGGCCACGATGAGGGTGCTGCCGACGCTGTAGAGGAGGCCGGCCATCGTGCGCGTCTGCTTCTCGCGCATCTGGGCGCCGCGGGCCTGGCCTTTGGCGATCTGGACAAGCCGGGCCGTCAGGATTTTCAGGATGCGAGTGAGAACGAAGGCGATTACGGTGATGACCAGAACGCGCGTGCCGCGCGTCCCCGCAATTTCCAGCCAATGTGCGAGCGATCCTGTCATGGAGCGTGAGGAGCGGGATTATACCATTCGGGCCGCGGTTCACCGCGCCGCAGAAAGGGGAACCGCGCCCGGCGGCGTGCGCCGGTTTGCTTTGCTAGGCTGCGCAGGGCAGGATAAAATGAGTGGAATTGCTGAAAACGCGCCCGTAGCTCAGTTGGATAGAGCGTGTGCCTCCGGAGCACAAGGTCGGGAGTTCAAATCTCTCCGGGCGCGCCATTCCCTCTTGTCTCATCCGTAGGAATTCGTTTGCGCGCCCGCGAGCCGGGAGCTGCGGCGCAAGCCCGCCTCGCCACGATCTCCAGCGCCCATGAAGTCGCAGGCGCGGACGCTCGAGTCGGCGTCCGCGCCCCGGCAAACTGCGCTACCAGCCGAACCCGAACTTGCGGAACTGCTGCGGCACGAATACCGAGCCGCCCAGGTCCGAGTCCTTGACGCCAAAGACGAAGAACTGGTTCGGATTCAGGATCGGGTTTCCGTTGGAGTCGTTCACGTTCTGGACGAAATCGTTGTCGTTCGCGATCCAGAGCGTGTGTACCGTGTCCGTTCCCACCTTCACGTCGGGGCCGAACGCGACGCCTTCAATCTTCGAAGGAATTTCGTCCAATGCGATACCGGCCGCGGTGAGCGATTTGACGATATCGAGGAAGAGCGTCTTGGGGACCGCGTTCGCGGCAGCCGTGGGTCCATCCATGGCGCTGACGTCAACCGCCCCATCCAGGTCGATCTTGAAAAGCTGTTTGACCTTGGCTTTCGTGCTGTTGCCGGGGGGCACGTTGGCTTCGCGTCCCGTGCCGTCGCGCTCGTCCACCAGGAATTCGTGATTGTTGAGCGCGGCGATTTCGCTGACGCCGGAGCCGGCCGTGAGCAGGTAGCCGTATTGGTGCGTCACTTTGCCGGAAGGGATATCGATGGTAACGATCCGCAGCAGCTTCGTGGCGCCCTCGTTGGCGTCCTGGATCAAGGCGTTCTGGACGATGCCGACCAGCGTGCGCCCATCCGGCGTGATGGCGAGGCCCTCCATACCCTTGTTGGCCACGCGCCCGGAGACGTTGCCGGCGATTTCGACTGCGCCCATCGAGGACAGCGTGGTCACGTAGAACGAGTCCGGCAAAGCAAAGGAACGGAGCCGCACGCCGAGCAGGCGGTCGAACTCGTACACATAAGGACCGTACTCATCGGAGATGTACACGCGCAGCCCATCGTTCGACAGGCGCATGCCCTCGGAGTCAAACCGCGCGTCGCGCGGATCGCCGGAATTACGGTTGGGATCGAAGTTGTCGGAGCGGCCGGTGAAGAAGTGCACGAAGAAGTTGTTGAGCGGCGGAGCGCCCGATCCGACGATGGTGTCGCCGGCGCCGTAGACCAGCGGAGTCAGGCTCCACAGAAGGGTTGTAGCGCGCAGCTTGGGCGTCAGCGTGAACGGCAGCCCGGTGCCGGACGTGTTGGGCGCCAGGTCCATCGTGATGGTGTGGAATCGGTTGATGTAGCTGGCGGTGTCGTCGATGTTCGAATCGTAGGATACGGCGTTCGGCCCGCGGTCGGGCAGCGCCAGAAACGTGTTGCCCGACGCGTAGCAAAGGGCTGACCCGAAGCCGCCCAGTGAGTTCGCGGGGACGCCATTTTCAAGCGTGTAGGTGAGGCCGGAAAGATCGGCGAACGAACCAGCTCGCGACTGGTCGAGCGTACCCTGAGCGAGCAGCGGCAGAGTCTGCGCCTGGGAGTGCGTTGTGGCAAACAGGCCGAACGTGACGGCAAGAAGAGCAAAACGGAAAGCTTTAGTTTTCACGGACTCGTGTCCTCCGAAATTTACGAGCAGAGAGCCTCACGCTATGTCGGGGACACAACGATCAGGTTACGATTCCGTGAAAATTCCGAAAAACGGGCCGTCGCCGTTCGTTCCGTCGCGCCGCGGTGGCGCAATTCAATGGTTCGCGACGCGCGAAACGTCCTGAGACTTCGACCCGCTCGTCAGAGGAATGGGCGGGAAAGGATCGACGATCATTCCCAATTCCGCCCCGCTTGTTGCTCCTCTGAATTCACTTGGGAGGCCCGGGACTATGCGGGTTTCTGGGTCCACACGCGAATGGCTCTGACGGGCGTGGTCGGGCAGACGACTTCGCAGGCTCCGCAGCCGATGCATTTGTCGTTGACCGCCGGGTAGGCGATGTACTGATCCTCATCCCACGTGATTTTCACGGCGTCATAGGGGCAGGCGTGCTCGCACGCGTTGCATTCCTTCTTGCCCAGCGCAGTCAGGCAGACGTTGTTGTCGACGAGCGCCTCGCCGAGGATGTACTTGTTCTTTTGCGGAAGGGGAAGCGCCGTCAACGCGCCAGTCGGGCAGACCTGCGTGCAGGAGTTGCACGTCTCCAGACAATACTGATAGTCCCGGTCGAATTTGACGACCGGCGCGCCGAAGCCCGCCAGCCCCGCCTCATGACCCGTGTCCGGATGAATGATTTTCGAAGGGCACGCGTGCACGCAATTGTTGCAGCGGATGCAAAGCCCGCCAAAGCGATCCTCGGGCACGGCGCCGGGAGGACGCAGAAGCGTGTCGCTGTTGCGCTGGCGCGCTGCTCCGGCTCGGCGCGCCCACAGCGCGAGCACCGCGCCGCCCGCGCCGGCGAAGAACACTCGCCGGGCGACGTTGAATCTTCCGGACGAGGCGCTCGCAGCCATTCGAGTCCATAGTGCCTTCCGTGTCGCGTACAGCATGTCCTGCAGGCCGCTGAGCGGACAGATGCGCACGCACCAGAGCATCCCGAAGATGAAAGTGGCTCCGACAAGAACGCCCAAGCCGAGGCAAACCAGGAAAACGGAGACCGGATTCGTGGCCTTATTCATGGCGAACGGACTGCTGAAAATGCAGAGAGGATCCATCCACAGCAGCACCGGATAGCCGACCACCGATCCTACGAGAGTAAGTATCGCGACGTATCTGCCGACCGGCGGACACTTGCTCCACCAGCTCGTTTTGCGCAGGCCCACGTGGTTGGCATTCTCGAGCAGAAAACCGGTGGGGCAGAGATAGAGGCAGAACCATCGCTTCTTGAAGGAACTCACGACGGCGACGACGAGCGCGAAGACGGCTCCCACGCCGATGGAGCGCGCAGCGATACTCGATGACAATGTGACGAACGGGCTGACTTGTTGGAAGAATCTCGGCGCAATCGCCCAAGGCAGCACCGGCCAAACCAGCACGACCGCGCCCACGAAGCACGTCAGCTGAATCAGCCGCCGAGGCACGCGCCGAAGAAGCGTCATCCCAAATACGCCCCCTGCCGGTGAAGGATGTCCTGGAGCTTCGTCACGTTTACGTTGCGAGGCTTGCACTTGTCCTGAATGCACAGCGCGGCGGCCACGCCCGCGGCCTGTCCGGTCACCCAGCAAACCGGAATCAGCCGGGTAATGTCCGCAACGTCGAACTCGGCCGATATGCATCGTCCAGCTGCCAAAACATTCTCGACTTTCGCAGGGACGAGGGAGCCGTACGGAATCTGAAACTCGGGAGCGTTCGCATACGCGCCGGAATAGCCGATCACGTCCTTGAACTTGGCGCCGCCGCGAATGTCCTGAACGGTAAGCTTCTGCACGCCGTCGAGAAGCCTGCTGAGCCGCACGCCGAGCTGAGGAGCGGTCTCAGCCAAGTAGACCTGTTCGTCCCCCTGCTTTTGGCGGAGCTTTTCGACATTGCTCCACGTTCCGCGACGGTGCTTCAGCTCCATGGAGGTCAGATCGGAGACGTCGAGGGCATCGCCGACCGGGCCTCGCATGTTCAGCCAGTTCATGTGAGGCGCGGGCGTCGAGTTTCCGGCGTGGCCGTTGAAGTCGTTCACACGACCCTTTGAGGGCCGCGCGTCGCCGGTCCCTCCGGGCTTCCCCGTTTGAGCTTTGCTCGGATCTTCCGATCCGCGTCCCGGCGCCATATCGACTTCGTCGATGTTCCCGATCCGGCTGATCAGGCCGATGTTGGTCTTCACTTTCTCAAACGCGGCGCCGGCGGCTGCGTAGATATCGCCGTCGCCCGAACAATCGATGACGATATCGGCCAGAATCGCCTGCCGCCCGGATTTGCTCTCGAATACCGCGCCCTTCACGGCGCCCTTTGCATCGACGATCGCGTCGACGCCCCAGCAATCGAGATAGGCCGTGACGCCCGAGTCGAGCACCATGTCCGCCAGCACGAATTTGAAGGCCTCGGCATCGATCGTCGGATACGTCGGCGCCTTACCGCGGTCGATGATGCCGTACTTCAGCACGTCGAGTTTCTTCATCAGCTCTTCGCCGATGCCGAAGATCACCTGCTTGTTGCTGCGGTCGTAGAGAGGAAATATGCCGAGCACGAGGCCGCCCGTCGCGAGGCCTCCCAAATACCCGTACCTTTCCACGAGAGTGACGTCGACTCCCATCCGCTTGACGGTGAAAGCGGCCGCCGTTCCCGCCGGGCCGCCTCCGACGACCAAGACGCTGGTCTTCTGCAGGACGGGCAGTTCCCGGCGCGGCTGCACTACCTTGCCGTCAACGAGCGTCGCGGGAACGTGAGCGCCGGTTTGCACGGCGGATTTTTCGGTGGCCTGGCCGGCCAGCGCCGACGAGACCGGCATCAGCGATCCGGCCGCGAACAAACCGCCCGCGGCGAGCGAGCGGCGCATCAATTCTCTTCGTGTCAGGTCTTTTGGCATGTTTTGACTCGTCTGGCGGTGGCCGATTCGAGCCCGACTCCCGGGTTCTCGATCCATTCGGCGCAATACTATCCCAACGCGAACGGGCAGCCAACTCCCGGCGGCTGGAGTGAGCGGAGAAGTACCCTGGCGACTTGCCCTGACTTTTGCCGACGTGAACGGGCGTTT
>Ga0335079_10004755_pt1 | contig 15624 bp, 9 predicted proteins | sample Lox_Sample_33_FD_206719 | JGI IMG/M metagenome (GOLD analysis project Ga0335079, IMG submission 206719) | Soil microbial communities from Loxahatchee National Wildlife Refuge, Florida, United States - Lox_Sample_3.3 | ecosystem: Environmental > Terrestrial > Soil > Wetlands | place: USA: Florida... | reverse complement strand
CGGACATAGAGCTCGTCGAGCCCCGTGCGCAGCAGGCGCTGCGCAAGCTCGACGAGCTCGCTGAGCCGAAAAAACCCGAGGTGCCCGAGGCCTCGGGCGGCGGAAGCCTCTCGATGGAACTTCGTTCTCCTGATGATCTCCCACGCCTTTTCGAGAAGATCTCCGAGGTAGCCCAGAAGGAGCTCACCCGGCCACGGTGCGTTCGGATCACGTTCGAGGACCCAGAGCGATGATCAAGGAGCGTCGCGATCACTTGCGCGGTGTTGTCGCCCGCGCGCGCCGGTTGGTCGAGACAACGATCCAGCAGCAGCTCAACGGATTCGGGCTCTTTACGGATGCCCCGCCGCTCGAGCGTGATGAGCTTCAACTTACGCCCGCGCGCGAGGCCGACTACCGGCGCCTGCTCGACGCGATCAGGCGCGAGGCTCGCGCCATGGGTGAGGGCGACGCTGTCACGCCAGGGGCGGTAGAACGGTACGTGCGTGAGGCAGGGGGAACTTGGATTAACCGACTTGCTGCCTTGCGCACGCTCGAGGCACAAGGTCTCCTTCGACCTGCCGCGACTCTTCTCGCTGATGAGTACGGAGGGCTTACCCCGCGTGCCCATCAGCTTCGTGAGCGGGAGGCCAGCCTCAACGCCGACGAAGCACTCCGGCGCGGCGTCGAGGATGCATTCCGCGAGCTTTCCGAAAGCGTTCGCGTACTATTTGACCTCACGGATGAGCAAAGCCTAATTTGGCCGGACAAGGTGGCGCTGCGGGAGTTGCTGCGGGTCCTGTCGACCGAGGTCTCCGAGGATGACTGGCGCCAGCCCGACGTGCTCGGCTGGGTGTATCAGTACTACAACGCCGAAGCGAACCAAGCGCTCAAGAAGCGCAAGAATCGCTCCGCCGGTTTCAAGTACCGTCCAGACGACATTCCCATCGCCAACCAGTTCTACACGCCGAACTGGGTCGTGCGCTCCCTCGCAGATAACACGCTGGGCCGGCTCTGGCTCGAGTCGCGAGGGCGCTTGCCCCGACTGGTCAGCGATGGTGGAGGAGGGGTAGGCCAGCCTCGCTGGCGACTTGACGAGCGGCGCGTCGGCGTGCCGAACGCAAGCGAGGCCGCCGCGGAGTTCAAGGCGTGGATCGCCGAAGATCCGGCTCCGCTTCACGACCTTACGGTCGATCGCCTTTGCCGTTTTCTCGTGCCCCTCCCGTCGGAAGCGCCCCCCCGCCCAGAGAGATCGGTCCGTTCCATCCGTGTTCTCGATCCGGCGTGTGGCTCGGGCCACTTCCTTCTCTATGCCTTCGACCTTCTATTTGCGATGTATCGGGAGGCCGAGCCGGAGCTCGATCCGCGTGAGATTCCAGGCCTGATCCTGGAGAACAACCTCTTCGGGATCGACATCGATCTCCGCGCCGCCCAGCTTGCTGCGTTCGCTCTTTATTTGAAAGCCCGGTCGATCGTGCATGCAGTGGATTCGGCTGCGGCATTCCGACCGCGTCGCGTGAACATCGTCGTCGCAGATGCGCACATCGGCAGCGATGCGCGGAAGGAGGCATTTCTCGAGCGGTACCGCGAGGAGCCGGAGGTCCAAGCTCTCTACCGGAAGATCTTCTCCGATGTCGACAACACGAACGTCCTCGGTAGCCTGCTGAAAGTACGGCCACTGTTCGAGGAGCTTTTTGGCCGGATGACTGACGCGCAGCGCAAGCGTGCGATTGCCCACCGCCGGGAGTGGATCGGGAGCGGACAGCAGGAGCTGATCGCGGGTTCGCCGCAGAGACAGTTACGCGAGGTCTTCCGTGCCAGTTCAGGGAGGGAGTTTCGTATCGATGAGATGCTCGACGAGCTGCGCCGATTCGAACGGGAGGTGCTGCCCGCGCAGGACATCGGGGCGCTCCTTTTCTACACCGACCTCGAGCGAACCGTCGGTCTGATTGGCCTTCTGTCGCAACGCTACGATGTCGTGCTCATGAATCCGCCATACGGGGACATGCCCCCTGAGGCGAAGGACTACCTGAAGGGTAATCCGAAGCGGAAGATCCCCGCGCACTACCCGAGGACACACAGCGACTACGCGACGGCGTTCCTTGAGCAGGCGATCAACCTACTCGACGAGAACGGCTTCGTCGGGATGCTTGTGTCCCGCTCATTCATGCACTTAACGAGCTTCGAGGAGGTGCGGACACAGCTCCTCCTTCAGGAGAGCCGGCCCGAACTGGTCCTCGACCTCGGCCGCGGGATCCTCGACCGCGCGGACGTGCGGGTCTGCGCCTCGGTGGTGCGTGCAGTGCGCGGCGATCACTCCGCCTCGTCGGTGGTGTTCGACCGCCTTGCCTATTACCGTGATGCCCAACGGCCTGTACGTTTCCGGGAGACATTGCCGGGATTCGTCGGCGGTGGCCCTGACGCGGAGAACGACTGGTTCATCGCGCGACTCGGGAGCCTCCGGGACGTTCCAGGGATGCCCTATGCCTACTGGGCGAGCGACTGGCTGCGTGCACTATTCAGAAGGCATCCTCCTCTTGATCGCGATCAGAGGAACGTTCTGTTTGGCGATCGGCCCGGCGTGAAGCTTGCCGATGTGAAACAGGGCCTCGCCACCGCCGACGATCCGCGATTCTTGCGATTTCATTGGGAGGTTCCACGGTCTGCAATTGGCCAAGAACGCCGTTGGATTCCATTCGTGAAGGGTGGCAGCGAGGTACGCTTCTTCGCGCGGACCGACCTAGTAGTTAACTGGGACCAGGACGGGAAGGAACAGAAGGAATTCGGAAAAGGACGTTATCAAGGTCAAGACTTCTATTTCAAGCCAGGGATTACCTGGCCTCGGGCGAACTGGCGCATACGCCGCTTTGGGTTGTTTCCCCGAGGCTGCATATTTGCGGATAAGGGTCCTTCCATCTTCCCCTCGACGACCAGGCCAGAGATCGTCCTGGCTGTGTTGAACTCGTCTCTCGGTACGGCAACGATGCTGCTGCAAACGCCCGAGCGTATGTGGGAAGTTGGGCACGTGGGGAATGCTCCCGTCTCCCTCGAGGCGCTCTCTGGGCCTGTTTCATCAGCCCTCGAAAGCTGCGTCGCACCACTGGTCCTGCTTCGCCGCTCCATGCATGAGGGCGATGAGACCTTCTGCGATTTCTCAGGTCCGGACCTTCGACGCCTGTTTCTTGAGGGGCGAAAGGAGGATGTGCCGCTCGACCTGACCCGATTGCTCGCGGCGTGGTCCGAGCGCGGCCAACAGTTGGCGGCTAGCGAGGTGTTACTACTGGACGCGCTGGATGATACGGTCCATGGGGTGTACGAGACCCCGGCGGAAGACCGCATCCTTATCGCGCGCGAGTTGGCTCGTCGCCCGAACGCCGAAGGAGGCTACAGCGGGGAGGAGACAGAGGGCGCCGACGACGATAGCTCCGACACCGAAGAACCGGGCGGTGAAACTGCAAATGGAAGAGACGGGGTCGAGGAGGAGGTTGCATCGTCTCCGGTCATTGAACAGCGCGACGTGGTGGCGCGGTGGATCTCCTATTACGTAAAGCAAATTGTGGAGTCAGACGACGATGGGATCGTCCCCCTTATGGCGACCCGGAGTGAACCAGGCCTAATTGTACGGGTACGCCAGGCGATGGCGGGGGATCTCGGTTCGTCAGCAGCTCAGGCGCTGGAGGCGCAAGCCGCTACGTATCTCGGCACACCGGACCTTGACGAGTGGCTTTGCGTGTCTCGCGAGGAGACGCTCACAGTCGACGGCAAGAAGAAGAAGCTGCCGGTAGGCTTCTTGCCGTGGCACGTGGAATGCTACCGGAGCCGTCCCCGCTTTTGGGTTCTATCATCGGAAAACTTCGAGAGCGGCCCAACGCGTGTAACGTTTCGTGTCCTCCTCCATTACCTTCGTGTGACGAACGATACGCTCTCCAGGATCGTTTCCTACTATCTGGAGCCCCTCGCGACTTGGGCCAATAGCGAGTGGGATCGTGCACGGCTCGAGGTCGCGCGAAGCGAAGCGGAGGAGCATTCGCGAGCTGAGGCGAAGGCTCAGGAGTGGAGCAATACTGTCGGTGCCCTCGGTCAGTTCCGCTCGGCGCTTGAGCGTGTCATCGAGGGGCCACAGCGATCTGAGGCGGTTCCGCGGAACGCTCGCTGGCTACAGCGCACGATCGCGGCGGTTCGTGGTGGGCGCGACCTGGGGCACGGCTACCGGCCGGACATCGACCTCGGCGTACGCGTGAACATCACACCCCTCGTCGAGGAGCGACTGTTGCCACGGGTAGTCCTCGCAAGGCTCGGGGGTTAGCCGTGTTCCATCAAATGGCACTCAAGAACTTCAAAGGGTGGCAGACCACTGGCGGTGAACCGCTGCGTCTTGCGCCCATCACGCTCTTCTTTGGATCGAACAGCTCCGGCAAGACCAGCCTTCTCCAGTCGATCCTCTTGCTGAAGCAGACCGCTGAGTCGCGGGATCGCCGTCGAGTGCTTCACCCTGGAGACAAGCGTGCACTGGTCGACCTTGGGACGCCCCGGGACCTGATCTTCAAGCACGCCCTCGACCAACAGCTCGAGTTCCGATTCGCCTGGGACCTGCCGGGCGGGATCAAGCTCCACAAGGACTTCTTCACGGAACTGACCTTTACGCTCAAGGTCGGATTTCGTAAAGAGGGTCAGTCGTACGTCGAAGTGATGCGCTATTACTTGAATCAGATGGCCAATGTGGCGATGCTTCGTCGGAAGGATGGCACTGGCTATGACCTCGCCTGCACGGGCCTTCAGGATGTGAAGAAACTGGAATTGGATCCGCCGGCCGTGCTACCAGACCCTGTACGGTTCTACGGATTCCCCGACGAGGCGCGCAGCTTCGTCGACCCTTCAGCTTGGCTCGTCGACCTTGGACTCCAAGTCGAGAAGCAGCTTGACAGGGTGCAATACGTCGGACCACTTCGCGAATACCCTGAGCGCTCGTACCTGTTCGCCGGGGACGCTCCGCCCGACGTCGGCATTCGTGGGGAACAGGCGGTCCACGCGATCCTCGCGGCGGGTTCCGAGGGAAGGCAGATCGTACTGGGCCACGGTGCGGAAAAGCGCGAGGTCCCGTTCGCTGCGGGCATTGCCGAGTGGCTGAAGGCCTTCGACGTCATCGACTCCTTCAAGCTTGAGCCGATCGCGCCAGGAAGTCGAGACTACGCCGTGCGTGTCAAGCGAACCCCCGATGCGGCGGAGGTGTTTATCACCGACGTGGGCTTCGGTGTGTCGCAGGTGCTCCCGGTCTTGGTTCAATGTTACTACGCCGCTCGTCACTCGACCGTGTTGTTCGAGCAGCCAGAGATCCATCTTCATCCGTGTGTCCAGGCGAGGCTCTCCGACGTGTTCATAGACGCGGCGAAGAACTCAGGCGTCCAGTTCATCATAGAAAGCCACAGCGAGCATCTCCTGCGCCGGCTTCAACGACGGGTCGCGGAGGGCGAGACGGTGCGTAGCGACGAGGTGGCGCTCTATGTTTGCGACATCGACGGCGGACGTTCACGAATTCGTCCACTGGAGATGGACGAGTACGGCAACATCACGAACTGGCCAAAGGACTTTTTTGGCGACGAGGTGGGCGACCTGATCAAGATGACCGAGGCGACGATGCGCCGGCAAGGAGTGGAACCGTGACGTTGGTCGTCGACACCAATGTTCCGCTCACAGCGAATCGATGGCCCCTGGAGAGGCAGGGCTGCCCGGCGAAGTGCATTCGTGCACTCAGGCCGATCTTCGAGGGCGAACGCTTTGCGATCGACGACGGCTTCCTGATCATCAAGGAGTACCAGAAGAAGCTCCGGCAGGACCAGCCGGGCGTGGGCAATGAGTTCCTCAAGTGGGTTCTGACCAATTATGCAAACCCCGCGCGGTGTGACAGGATCCCGATAAGACCGCGAGTGACCGACGAACCAAATCCGCCGGAGGACTATGAGCAGTTTCCTTCTGCCGAGGATCTGCGCTACTTCGATCCACCCGATCGGAAATTCGTCGCCGTCGCAGCGACGCACTCAGAGCGACCGCCGATTCTGCAGGCGATGGACTCGAAGTGGCTCGGGTGGTATCAGGCCCTTCGCGCGGCGGGAGTCAGGGTTCGCTTCGTCTGCTACGCGGATGTGGTGCCGCTCTTCCTAGATAAGATCGGCGGTGCCCTGCCGGACGTCCACGAGAGCGATCGTGCCTGAAGGGTTCGTCAAGTTCCCTCGCACGCCGCACCTCACGTGGCTCGGGGCGGGCTCGCCGCGGGGCGACAAGCTCCTCGCCTCGGATGAGGCCGAGAGCTTGCTCCGACGGCGCGTCGCGGTCGAAGAGAAGATCGATGGTGCGTGTATCGGGTTCTCGATCGACGCACAGGGCATGCTCCGTGCGCAGAGTCGGGGAAGCTACATTGTCCCTGGTCTGCAGCAGCAGTTTCAGCCGCTCTGGCGCTGGATCGCCGAACGGGAGGAGCGCCTCCGGCCCGCCCTGGGCGCGGGGCTGATCCTGTTCGGTGAGTGGTGCTACGCTCGCCATACGGTCGGCTATGATCGGCTGCCCGACTGGTTCCTTGCGTTCGATATCTACGACCGCCACGCCGCGCGGTTCTGGGCGCGTTCCCGACGCGATGACCTAGCTGCGCAGCTTGGATGTGCCATCGTGCCCCTCATCGCCGAAGGCGTGTTCGAGAAGTCGGCGCTCGCGCCGCTCATGGGCGTCTCGAGGGTGGGATCGGAGCCGATGGAGGGCATCTACCTGCGCGCCGATGACGGGTCTTGGCTCGAGCAGCGTGCGAAGCTGGTGCGAGCGACCTGGGTGCAAGCAGACGAAGGGCACTGGTCGCGACGTCCGCTTGCACCCAATCAGCTCGCGAAGGGCGAGCCGCAACAAGGACGGGAACAATCGAAATGAGCGACCTTCTGCGACAGCGACTCGCCCGCCGTCTCGGTGATCTTTTCGAACGCCATCCTGTCGTCGTGTGGAAGGATCCGACGGGCGTCATGGGGCCTGTCCTTCGCGAGTCGCTGCCGAGCGGCGTCGAGATGCCCGCTTTCGAAGGCAATCCCCTCTCCCTGCGTGCGCAGATCGACGCTGAGGATCCGTGGATCGAGAGGCGCTGGCTGCTTTACATGCCGCGGCTGCCCGACGGAGTGGAGTGCGAGTGGCTGACAGACTACGAGGCAGGGTTCTGCTGCCTGCCGCAGGCGACGCTCGCGTGGGCCCTGAAAGAGTTCTTTGGCCTCGCCGAAAGCCTGGAGCTCAGACATGTGCTCGATAGCGATGCTGCCAAAGCCCTAGCGTTGCAATTCGGGCAATACTTCCCGGGCGACCGGGGCTCTCTTCGAGCGGAAGACGTGTACTTCGCGCTATTGCGCGCGGCCGTCAGGGCGCCCGCCGCCGATGAGGTAGAGCTCGTGCTCCGGTACCTCTCGTCGGAGGGCGATGTCGCTCGCTGGAAGGAGGAAGGGCTCTTGCCGGTGCTGACCGCAGCGGTGAAGGCGCGACTCGGACTGCGACGACACCTCGTCGACGGGCATCCTCCTGACCGCGGTGCGTTGTGCCGATGCATGGTTGCCTCCTCACTCGTGGAGACGGGAGCGACCGATGCCAAGCCACTGTTTAATCACCTTCCGCAGGAGGAGTTTCGACCAAGATGGAAGGCGGCTCTCGAACGCGGCCTCCAGGATCACCAGCGCCGCGAAGCGTTTCTCGCCAGTGTCGAGGATGCGCTGCGGTCTTCGGATCTATCGAAGGCGCTCGACAATCCGATGGCTCTTGCTCTTGGGCCCGCGCTTCCGTTCGTCGATCGCAGGATCGAGCAGCTCCTGCTCGATTCGCGGCCCAGCGACGAGGCCCAGATCCATTCGTGGTGGGAGAACGTGTCCGCGGTCGCTGACGAGCGCCTGAGGCTGCCCCTACTTGACCGGAACGCCCGACAGCGTTGGTCGGCTCTCTCGGCCGCGGCACAGTTGTGCAGCCTCGCGCGGCGGCGCCTCTCGGAGCTGGTCAGTTACCCGGCGGGAGCGCTCGAGCGGCTTGCGAAAGAGTACGTGCGCAGCGAGGGTGGCGACTGGTGGATCGATGCGCTCTATCGCAAATTGCCACAACTCGATGGTGGGCTCAGCTCGGAGTGGGACAAGGCGCTCCTGATGATGGCTCGGCAAACCTACCACCAGTGGACACGTACGCTGACCTCTCGCTTCACGAAGGCGGTCGAGGCATCTGGCTTGTATGCCGTGTCGGGATTTTTGCCGCAGGCGTCCTTCTGGGAGGGATTGGACGGAGACAGCAAAGGGACGGCGGTGTTGATGGTCGATGCGCTGCGTGCCGATCTTGGATACGAGTTGGCGCACCGGCTTCGCGATCGTGGGCTCACCGTCGAGACATGCCCCACGCTGGCCCAGCTCCCGACGCGCACCGAAGTGGGAATGGCAGCTCTTCTCCCACGCGCCAAGGGGCAGTTTGGAGTGAAGGTCGAGGGTGGCAAGCTCGTTTCCTACATCGGGGCGCGTCGCCTGCCCGGGACCAGCGAGCGGAGCGCGCATCTGGAATCCGCGCTTGCAGAAGCCGGGAGAAAGGTCAGTCGCCTGGAGATCGACGACTTCCTTCGTGATGGAGGCGCCAAACTCGTCCACTGCGCGGCTAAGGGTATGTTGCCCGTTGCATACACTACCGAGCTCGATGACAGCGGTCCCGCTGCCGCTAAGGTGACGTTTGAACTGTTCGTCGAGATCCTTGAAAAGTGCTCCACGTTTGTTGCTAGCGCGCTGGAGGCAGGTTTCTCTCGCATCCTTATCGGCAGCGATCACGGCTTCTTAATAGGAAGTCCGGTTGCGGCCAAAGGTGGCGTGCCTGGCACTGCCGCTTCGGGCGGGCTGCTCGCCCGGGGGCTTCGGTACGCTGCCGGTGCGGGCGAAGTGGGAGGCGAGCTGCTGCACATTACGGCAGCCACTCTCGGGCGAGACGGTGACGATGTATACGTACCGCGAGATACTTCTTGCCTCGCGATCCAAGGGGGCCCAAGTCTCTTCGTTCATGGAGGCTTGTCCCCCCAAGAGTGCGTGCTCGTCTCTCTACTGGCCCAGCCTGGGACCGTACAGAGGAGCTACGTTCAAGTGCGGCTGGACGTGCCTGCCAAGGTCATCGGTCAGACGTTCAAGCTGAGTGTGGTTAACGAGCCTGTAGACATGCCGCTGCTCTTCGCCCCCCGCAAGGTCGTTGTGCGGATCTACGATGCGGGTGGCGGGATGGTGTGGGAGAGCGCGGAGTTGCGCGCCGATCCGCACGCTGGCGGGCCGCTGACCGAGACGCTCATGGCCAACGTGCCGCGGGGCGGGCCACATACGGTTGCGCTTCTCGACGCGGCCACAGCATATTCGATCGACACGAAGGCGCTGATGATCGAGGTTCTAGGTGACGACTTCGACTTCTGATGAAAGAAATATGGGAGACACCGCGCACCAGCTCGACGCGCTCGACCGGAAGCTCCTTGCACACTTCCAGGGGAAGGTCGTTCGGAAGGATCTGGTCACACCGCTGAAGGGCGAGTACCAGGTCCCGAGTTACGTGCTCGAGTTCCTGCTGGGCCGCTATTGTTCGTCAACGGACGAAGAGGTGGTGGCCGCGGGAATGAAGGAGGTGCAGCGGATACTCACCGAGCATTTCGTTCGAAGCGAGCGCGCTCCGCACATCCAGGCGCTCATTCGCGAGCGGGGGAAATACAAGCTCATCGACAAGGTCAAGGTGCGGCTCTCCTCGAAGGAGGATCGCTACTGGGCAGAACTCGTCCAGCTTCGCGTCCCGGACGCCACCATCCCAGACGAGCTGGTGACGCGCTACCCTCGGCTGCTCCTTGGGGGGTGCTGGGCCCAGGTCGAGGTGTCGTACGTCCCTGAGAACATCATCAGGGGAAACGTATTTCCCTTCTCGATCGACCGTCTAAGCCCGATCCAGGTTGACGCTGGCGGTCTTGAGGAACTGAGTGCCAAGCGGCCGGAGTTCACCGCGGCCGAGTGGAAGCGGGTGGTGTTGCGCAGCCTGGGCCTCGATTCGGATGAGTTCAGCGAGCGGCAGCTCGATCTGAACCTCCTGCGCTTGATCCCTTACGTCGAGGATAACTACAACCTCGTCGAGTTCGGCCCTCGCGGAACCGGCAAGAGCTACTGCTACCGAGAGTTCTCCCCCTACGCGATCCTGATCTCGGGCGGCGAGACGTCTGTGGCGAACCTCTTCGGCGCGAACGTGGGGCGAGCGCTTCGCACGGGTCTCGTTAGCCAGTGGGATGTCGTTGCTTTTGACGAGGTCGCTGGACTCTCGAAGGTAAGTGACCCACAGCAGATCCAGATTTTCAAGGACTACATGGAGTCGGGAACCTACTCGCGCGGCAAGGACCCGATCTCAGCGAACGCCTCGTTCGTATTCGAGGGCAACCTCGACCTCGACGTTGAGGTCGCCTTACGGACGACGCACCTCTTCTGCCCGTTCCCGCACAACGTGCGCAACGATCGCGCATTCCTTGATCGTGTACACGCGTACCTCCCGGGGTGGGAGATGCCGCGGATGCGGACCGAGATGATGACTCGGCACTACGGATTCATCGTCGACTACCTCTCGGATCTGTGGCGCATTCTGCGGGGGTCGTCCTTCGCCAACGCAATCGATCGCTTTTTCCGATTGGGCAAAGCAATCGACACGCGCGATGACAAGGCTGTTCGCCGGACGGCATCGGGACTCCTGAAGCTGGTGTACCCGCATGGCAAGTTCGAGCCGGCGGACGTGCAGTGGGCGCTCGAGCTCGCTCTTGAGATGCGACGACGTGTCAAGGAGCAGCTTAAGCGCATGGGGGGCCTCCAATATTGGCAGACCTCCTTTACCTACACGTCGCTTTCGGACGGGAAGGGCGAACAAGAGGTCACTCTGAAGGAGCAGCCGACGGAAGGGCTGCTTTCGACCTCTGAACTTCCCCCCGGTCGTCTGTATGCCATCGGTAGGGACGGGGTGGATCGCCGCCCGTGTGTTTTTCGTATCGAGGTCGAGCAGGTTCCTGGCTCTGGCCGTGCGACGCTTTCCGGCGTGAAGGCGAAGTCTGCTTACGACGCGCTCCACACGGCGCACGACCACGTCCGCAACCACCTCTCCGAGCTCGGGATCGCGAGGGCGTCACCGGACCGGGACGTCCACGTCCAGATCCTGAACCCGATGGAGGCTGACGATCCAGTCGGGCTCGGGCTCGGCATCTTCGTTGCGCTTGTGTCTTCGCTGCAGGGACGTTCCGTCCCGCCGCGCGTGGCGATTCTCGGTGACATGAGCGTCCAGGGGAGCATCCTTGAGCCGGACGCCATCGATGAAATGGTTCTACTCGCCCGAGAGAACGGCGCCAAGACGCTGTTCATCCCATCCGCCAGGAAGGACGACATCGCGGACCTTCCGGGCGGACTTGTGGACGGCCTACGCTTCGAGTGCTTCTCGGCGCCGGCCGAACTGGTCTTGCTCGTGTTGGGTCACCCATCCGGCGATTCCGCAGGAAGCCATGCTGACATCGGCTGAGTGCCGCGTGCACTGCGCGAACCCATCGCGACCTCCTCATCGGGCACCAGCCTTCCGGCCGACGTCGCAAGTCACGGTCGGTAGTGTCTCGCCGACCAAAATACGACCAAATCTCCAGGACCCTGCGCTGGACTCGCAAGGACTCCATTGGACTCGCGATCCTTCCGGAAACCTCCGCGAAGCCCGCTGTTTGAAGTGAAAGTAGCGTATCGTGGCGTAGTTAGGTTAAACCGCTTCGATTCTATTCAAATCCCTTTTCCAGCCCATCGAATTTCGTGAGCCAGCGGGCATTGAGTGCTCCACCGGAGCTTCGGCCATATGGTAGCGCCTCGGAGGTCACGATGGGTCTGAGGAGCGGAGTTATCCACGGCCATCTGGTAGCGGCCATGTCGCAAGCAAGTAGCGATGGTTGGGTCAGGAGCTTCGGCCTTCTGCCAGCGTTCGAGGTTCGGTCAGCTGGTAGCGCTTGCGCGGCCCCCAATCGCAGGAATCCACAGCACTTCCCGGGCCTTAGCGAAGTGATCCTAGGCCGCCCATATTGTTTCTGTTGAAAGATCATGACTCTGTACCTGTTGTAGCCACCCAAACCGTCGTGAAACCTGACCCGACGTTCACCGACTCCTCCCTTCCCCACGACGGTGCACCCGTTCGCGGGGCGGTTCTCTTTCCCCGAGGCGCCCTGTTGGGTTTCTCATGCTCTTCCCGCTTGAATCGATGCCTCTTGAGCCGCTCCTCAAACTCGGACATCACGAACCTCCCCGCCACCCTGACCGAACAGCGCCAAGGATGCGAGGTGGTCGCCTGCGCGAACGTCGCGAGCAAGCACGGTCCGCTGCACGCGGCCCATGCTACGGGCGGTGTGACCACAGAGAGCCGCTGTCGCAAAGGACCTTCGATTGCCAGGGATGAAGGACGCGGGAAAGGCTTCGTCGCCGGCCGAGCGAACTAACGCCCGAGCTCGTGCTCGGGGGCCCTCTTCGCGAGTCTGTCGCGGTCGCGAGCGAGATCGAGCGCGGCGTGCTTCTCGAAGGCTCGCGCGATCGCGGCCGGCAGGCGCTGGGTGTCGTTCGTGAAAATGATCGCCTGTTCGCGGGCCCGCGAGATTGCGACGTAGTAGACGTCGCGGGTGGTCGTGCGGCTCGTGGTGTCGAGGTCGACGAGAACGCGGTCGCAGGTCTGCCCCTGGGCGGAGTGCACTGTGGTCGCGTAGGCGAGGTCGAGGTGCAGAGGGGTTCTGGCCGGGAGCGAGACCTCGCGCTCCTTGAACGCCAGGAGCACGCTCTCGGCAGAGACTTCCTTGACGACGGCGCGGTCGCCGTTCGCGAGATCGCGGGTAGCATCGTTGCGCGTGACGCGGACGCGGTCGCCGATGGAGAGCTCGATGCGGTCGGGGCGGTAGACGGAGAGCTTCCGGCTCAGGTGGGGATTGAACGAGAAGGCTTCCCCGAGTCTCCCCTCCTCCGCGATCTGCCGGACGGTGAGCTTGTCCCCGGGTCCGTTCTCCTCAACCCGATAGAGCTTGCCGCGTTGGAGCCCGGTCCTCTTGTAGTCGCGTTCAGGCTGGACGACCCACCCCGTGTCGTAATTCTTCGAGTGCTTGCGCATCTCCTGGGTCGTGTCGATGCGCGTGAGCGTGTCGTAGAGGGTGCCTTTCCCGGCGGTACCCACCTTCGCGCGGATGAGATCGTTGATCTTGCGGCGGGCCTCGTTCGTGCCGGACACGACGATGGTCTGGTCGCGCGCCGCGGGAGAGAGCCTGGCGAAGGCCTCGGCGACCGCTTCCCGCCGCCGGTCGTGGTCAGCGATCTGGCGGACGTCCTCGATGTGCAGGAGCGAGCGTCGGGGATCGCCGCGGGCAGCGAGGGTGACCGCCCACCGGAGCATGCGTTCCGTCTGCCGACGGACGTCCTCGAGCTTGGCGGTGAACGTTCCTGCCTCCTGGAGCTGCGCGAAAGGCCTTCCCGCCTCGATGGCCTTCGTCTGCCCGGTGTCGCCGAGGTAGACGACTCGGGTTCCGTGCCTCTCGGCGAGGGTCTGAAGGCGGGACATGAGCCGGGCGGGGAGGACGCCGGACTCGTCGACAAAGAGGACGGTGCGAGAGCCGAGGTACTTTTCAGGGGTCCGGGAGGCGAGGATCGACGCGACGGTGCTGCACGGGAGGCCCTCGTCGCGGAGCCGGCGCGCCTGGCCCGAGTAGGGCGCCGCGGTCTGCACGGTGTAGCCTGCCTCCTCGAGGAGGCCCTTGGCGGTGAGGAGCATGTGGCTCTTGCCGGTTCCGGCGAAGCCCTGTACGGCGATCACTCGATTCGTGGTGCCGGTGATGATCGCGATGGCCTCGCGCTGCTCCTTCGAAAGGGTCGTCTCTTCGAGACGCGCGCGGACGAGCTCGGGCGCAATGGCCGGAGTAACGCTGCCTCTGCCGTCACGCTCGATCCGGAGGATAGCCTCCTCGCGATCGATCGCGCGGGGCGTCGTGTAGCGCTCTTCACAGAGGACGAGTCGCCGTGCGGCGATCCCCTGGCGCACCTCTTCGTCGGCCGCCCCGGGAGATAATCCGCGCGAACGGTGGAGCTCTGCCGCCCAGGCGGTGGGGGTCATGACCGGCCCGTTCCTCGAGTAGGCGGGGTGGTAGACGGGCGCCTCCTTGACGAGGAGCCCGCGCTCGACGCGGCGGTCGATCTCGCGCTCGATGTCGACGAGCGTGGCGCGCCCCATGGCGTGTTCCACGGCAATGTTGAGGAGCTCACCGCGGCTGACGATGGCCTGCCGCTCGGTCAGGTGCTGGGCCGCGAACTTGACGCAGTCCCTGGCGGCCTGGGCGCGCGGGGCATCATCGATGATGGCGCGCGCCTTCTGGAGGGCGGCGGGCGAGAGCCTTCCCGCGGGTGGCTCGAGTGAGATCCTCAGCTCGGCCGCGCGCTCGCGCCACAGCCGGTGAAGCTCGTCACGGTCGGCGGGGGTCTTCGGCTTGCGGGTCTGGAGCGTGGCGAGCTGCTTCTGGGCGGTGGAGGCGCTCTCGCGCGTGAGCCCGCGGTCGGCGAGGGCCTGCTGGATCTGAGCTGAGCGCACCGAGAAGGCCGCGAGCTCGTCGCGGGAGACCCGGGCGAGCTCGAACATTCCATCGCGCTCGAGGCGGAGCTCGTAACCGAGCTTCGTGAGCTCGGCGGCGAGCTCGGCGCGGTAGACCGCGCCCAGGTACTTCGTTGACTTCACGAGTTGGTCGTTTACGAGCGCCCGCCAGGCGCCGTCCCTCCGGCGGGTGAGGTTCATGACGATGGCGTGGGTGTGGAGGTGGGGGTCCTTTTCGCGGCTCGTCTCGTGGCGGAAGCGGGCCACGACGAGATTCGCGGTCGTCTCAATGCCCTTCTTCCGGCGGACCTTGACGGACGCCTGGGCGAACTGCTCGGCGACCTTCATGGTACGGGCGACCGCGGTGTCGTGGGCGCGGATGAGCTTCGGGTCCCGGCCGACGAGAGCCTGGATGGAGACGCTCTTCGGGGCCGAGAACGTGAAGTCGATGCCAATGCGCGAGTCGCGGTCGAGGCGAGTGGAGCCGCGCACGGCCTTCTGGCCCGGCTGGACGCGGCCGGCGAGGAGCTGGCGAAACCTCTCCGGGTCGACCTCACCGCTGAGGCCGAGCGCGTGGGCGCCCTTCCCCTGCCAGGCCGTGGCTCCGCCTTCCTTGGCGTAGTAGTCGTCCGCGTCGCTGTAGTACTGGACGGTCTTCCCGACGTCCTCGCGCTTCAGGACCTTGTGGCTCAGCACGCCTGCTCCTTCGGGTCAGCCTGGAACTGGAAGGGGGAGCGTTCGGAGATGGCGGGCTCGCGTTCCTTGAAGCGGAGGATCTCGAGCTTCACGCGGGCGATGGGGTAATCCCCGGCGAAGGCCATGTACCCAGTGAGGTCGGGGAGGGTGGCGATCTGGGATGGGAGCACCACGCGTTCCCGGGTGCGCTGGATGTACTCGGTCGTCGAGCCCCCCCGCAGCGAGTGGGAGCGGCTTCGATTCTCTCGCTCGACCTCGTGCTCTCCGAGGCTCTGGCTCATGTCCTCGCAGGTGCGAGGGTCGGTCTTGGCCCCGCCCAGGACGACGAGCGAGCGG
>Ga0335079_10004754_pt1 | contig 15628 bp, 7 predicted proteins | sample Lox_Sample_33_FD_206719 | JGI IMG/M metagenome (GOLD analysis project Ga0335079, IMG submission 206719) | Soil microbial communities from Loxahatchee National Wildlife Refuge, Florida, United States - Lox_Sample_3.3 | ecosystem: Environmental > Terrestrial > Soil > Wetlands | place: USA: Florida... | reverse complement strand
TATCGCGGAGGCGCCCCCGCGACACTGTTGAGGAATTCACACGCCAGGGGCCCACGAAGGCCCACTTGACGCACTGCGTATGAGCAAGTTGGGCTTAGAGGCAGTCGGCCCCACTCGCACGCGCTTGCCACAGGCCTCACATTGCTCCACCAACGGCTCCTCACGACGGCCTCTCAGCAAAGTTGCGATCACCGGCAGTAGTCCGCGCCGGTCCAGCGCAACTGCCAGCCTCACCGCTCGACGCCAGGAATCGCCCCAGCCAGCGCAGCGCCGATCGGGCCACCAGCGGCTCGCTGGCTGGCGCCGAGAAGCGCCCGCTCTTCAGCGCCTCCAGGTAGTCGTCCACGAGCCTGTCGAGCTTCGGGCCGATGGGCTCCTGCACGTCCTGGCGCGCCAGGTACTCGAGGAAACGCCGGACCGCGCGCGGGTAGCTCTTGAGTGGCCCGCCGCTGGCGAGCCTCTTTCGAGCGGGCTCCTCGTGCAGGAACCGCTCGAAGCGGTCGATCAACTCCTCGTAGCCCTCGGAAAGAGTCGCGCGCGAGGGCACGCCCGGAGCGGCGGGAGGCGAGGGCTCGTCCACATCGGAGTCGGTCTCCTCCCCGCTCGCACCCGACTGGATGAGCGCCACGAGATCGTCGGGGCTGAGCTTCCCGGCAACGTCCATCCCGTCAAGAACCCCGGCCACGAGATCGCGCTTGTCGGCGTGGAGCGTGACGATGGCGTCCTCGATGGTCCCCCTCGCGACGAGTCTGTACACGGTGACGGGCTTCGTCTGCCCGATGCGGTGAACCCGGTCGGTAGCCTGGTCCTCCACCGCCGGATTCCACCAGGGATCGAGATGGACCACGTAGTCGGCAGCGGTGAGGTTCAGGCCCGTGCCGCCCGCGCGTAGCGAGATGAGAAACAGATCGCCCTCGCCCGCCTGGAACCGCTCCACGAGCCGATCGCGCTCTGCCGCTGGCGTCCGGCCGTCGAGGTACAGGTAGCGGGCGCCGGCCGCGTCGAGCGCTTGGCGCACGAGAGCGAGGTGGCTTGTGAACTGGCTGAAGACGAGCGCGCGGTGGCCACCCTCCTTCAGGTCGGAGGCAAGGGACAGGAAGCGGGCGAGCTTCGACGAAGGGACGCCCGTCTCCTCGTCGTAGAGCTTCGGGTGGCACGCGAGCAGGCGCAGCCTGGTGATGGCGGCGAGCACCTGGAACCGGCGTTGCTCGGGCGGGACGCCACCCTCCCGGCCGAGGCGCGCCACGGCAGCGAGTCTGGCCTCGTCGTAGAGCCGGCGCTCCTCGGGGGCGAGCGCGACGGGGAGGTCGATCTCGGTCCGGCTGGGCAGCTCCCGGGCCACCTCGCCCTTCGTGCGGCGCAAGAGGAACGGGCGGAGGACCGAGGCAAGCGCTCGCTGCCGGTCGGGATCGCGATCGCGCTCGATGGGCACCGCGAAGCGCTCTCGGAACAGCTCCCAGCTTCCAAGGAGCCCCGGGAAGACGATACGCATGAGGCTCCACAGCTCGCCCAGATGGTTCTCGAGCGGAGTCCCGGTCAGCGCGAGCCGGAACTCCGCCCCGAGCTCCCGTACCGCCCGCGCGCGGCAGGTGGCGGCGTTCTTCACCGCCTGGGCCTCGTCGAGGACGAGCGTGGCAAAGCGGACGGCCTTCAGGCGCTCCACGTCGCGCGTGACGAGGCCGTAGCTTGCGATGAGTACGTCTCCCCTCCCGAGCCGCGAGACGACGTCCTCGCGATCCGCCTCGCGGTAGAGGGTCGCGGAGAGCGCGGGCGCGAAGCGCTTCGCCTCCTTCACCCAATTCGCGCAGACCGAGGTCGGCGCCACGACGAGCGCCGGGCCCTCGCCCGCCCTCAGGCACAGGAGCGCGAGCGCTTGCAATGTCTTCCCGAGCCCCATGTCGTCGGCGAGGCAGGCGCCGGCGCCCCACCCTGCGAGCCGCGCCAGCCACCGGTAGCCGTCGACCTGGTAATCCCGGAGCGCGGCGGTGAAGCCCGCCGGCACCGGCGGAGCCTCCGCCGAAGCGGTGCGCATCCGCGCAAGGAGATTCGCGAAACAGCCCTCCACGCAGAGCAACGCCCCGTCGCGCTCGAGATCGTCGAGCGTGCGCAGGGCGGCCGGGCCGATCTCCGCTCCCTCCTTCCCCGCGTGGGAGAGATGAGCGAGCGGCGCGAGCCGCTCCGCCAGCTCCCCGGCGATGGCAAGCCACGCCTTGCCGTCCCGAAGCCGGATGCAACGGCGGCGCTGCCGGATGCTGTCGAGGAGTAGCGCGAGCTCGACCTGCTCACCGTCCAGGTCGATCTGGCCAGAGAGGCCGAACCAGTCGTGACGGTCCCTGACCTCCACCCGCAGATCGCGGGGGCGAGCGGCTCGGATCAACCGCGGCGGCTCGCCCACCCACTCCACCACGACGTCGGGCCGCTCCCAGGCGCTCAGCTTCTCGACGAACTCCATGGCCTGCCCGTCGTCGGGGACGACGAGGTGGAAGGGTGGATCCTCGAGGGCCCCCTGCACCGGGAGGGAAGACAGGATCTCGCGTGCCAGGGCCTCCTCTGCGGCCCTGTCCCGGCAGACGAACACGCGCGCGCCGTCCCGGATGGCGGTGAGCCGCGACGGCCCCTCGCCAGGAGGATGCGGCGCAGCGCCCTGGAGGGGGCGCGCCAGCGCGAAGAGCTCCAGTCCCGCCTCGAGGAGGCGCAGCCGGAGTACCACTCCCCCCTCGGGCGGCGCCTCGGCGCCGGCGAGCCGCACCGGAAGGTTCACCGGCAGCATTTCTTCGAGTATCCCGAGCCGTTCGACGAGAGCTGCTTCGGCTTCAGCGGGGAAGACCTGGCCGTGGGCCACCAGCGCCGACAGGACCGCCTTCGCGTCCTCGGCGTCGGACATGCGCACGACGTGGCAGAGGCGCCTCTTCCGGTCGATGCGGGCGAAGCGCCCGGCAGGACCTGCGGCATCAATGATGCGGAGGGCATCCTTGGCCTCCACCCTCTCGCCCTCGATCGCCGCGGTCAGCTCGAACCCGCCCTCTCTCTCCTGCAGCTCGAGCCCCATTGCCGCCTCGCGCACCGACACGGGCGTGCCCAGGTCGTCCTCGAAGAAGACGCGGGGGTGGCCGACGAGCCTGTCCAGCACCTCGGCCTGGGCGCCGGACGAGACCGGGCCATGGGGCGACAGGTAACCCATGAGCTCCAGGGTCGGACGATCCTCAGGAGCGATCGCGGAGGCGCGTTCGGCGAGGTCGCGCGCATGGGCGCGTGTTCCCGGGCCGAAGCCTCCCCGCTTGCGGAGCTTGTGAACGTACGGGACGACGCTCAGCCGGCCCCCGCACCCCTCGATGCGGAACGAGACGAGGACGTCTCCCGAGCGCGAAAGTCGATCTCGTCGCGTCGCCGCGGCGAGATCGAATGCGCGCAGTGCGCGCGCCCATTCGGGCTCGTCGAGCGCGCGCACCAGCTCCATCCACTGCTCGGTGGCGGCCGGGTCGGTCATGCTCGCGAGCGCGGCATCGACGGCGGCGACGGCGTGAGTGCAAGCATCGCCGCCACAGGAGCACGCAGGGGACGTGAGCGGCACCTCACGGCACCCGTGGAGCTCCAGCGTGATGGTCGGGCTCACGGTATCGTAGCTATTCTCGGAGCGTACCCTGCGACTCTCGCGGTACGTGATCGCCCACGCATCCCGGTCGAGGCGGAGCTGCACCTCGGGGATTCGAGCCAGGGCGCGCGGTGTGGCGCCCCTCTTTCGCAACCGCTCCCTGATCTCGACGAGCCTCGCCGCGACGGGCGCCACTGCGGGATGGGCTGGCGCGGATCGAGGCCTCGTTTCGGCTGCGATGCCCTCCCGGACGGACGCTGCCTCGCGCTGGAGGAACGCCCACGCCACCTCGCGCAGGCGTGCGAGTCCGTTTGCGCGATAGGGGAGGAGCTGCTCCGATGCGATCAGGTCCAGGACCGTCTGGCGGCGCAACCAGGATGGACAATCGATTCGCTCCTCCCCCTGCTCGTCCAGGATGTCGCCGAACACGGTCCGCAGCTGATCGCGGACGCCGTGCGCGCCCGCCCAGAGCGTCGCCTCGACGGGCGACCGCGGCAACCGTGGCCCGGTCGCGCCGCAACACTTCTTGTACTTGCGCCCGCTGCCACACGGGCAGTAGACGTTCCGCGCCACGCTGTCCATGGTGCTCATGATGCATGAGCGGGCTGACAAAGCGGGCCGGGGGGGTACCCCGAGGCCCCGCCGGGGGTTCCCCAAGCAGGGCCTGGCGGGATCGAAGCAAGATCTTGGCCAGATGAACTACTCCACCTGAGCAGGAGTTCCAGGTGGAGTTTCGTGCTTCGACGGGACCGCTTCTGCCGTCCCTCCACACCTGGCCGGCTCCCGGGAGCGCCCAGTTCAGCATCACCGGCGCTGCGTTCTCGTCCCCGCTGGGAACCGTCCCGCAGGCGCAAGCGATGGACTCGCTGCGCCAGAGATTTGCGCTCCTGCCGTCCGCAGGCCGAGCAGGTCTGGGACGGCTTCACGGTGCGGGTGGAGCCAGGTTTCTTCCGCTTTGGCTCGCAGCATGTGGAGGAACAGCGCAGGGGACGTGGCGAGGATCTCGCGATTCAGGCCTTCTTCCGGGCGCCGCGTCATGTTCTTCACCGCGAAGACCTCGGTGGCGATGAAAGCAAGCACGCTCACCAGGGCGGCTTTCTTGTGCAAGAAGTTGTCGGCGATTGGCGATCTTCTCGTGCAGGGAGGCGATGCCTGACGGGCCTTGGCCCGGTTGCGCGAGCCCCGCCGCTTGCGAGCCAGCTCTCGCTGGTGCGCAATTAGCTCGCTCCAGAGAGCGTTCTTCAGGTGGCGGGGGTTCTCCACGCGCACCGTCTCGCCCGCTTCAGTGGCGAGCGTAGCAAGGGTATCGACACCCCAGTCGAGTAAGGCGCCCCGCTGGCCGCGGCAGCGGGCACTACAGGCTCAAGAACCATGAACCAAGGAGGCTGAAGGACTCCCCGCTCCGGCGCAGGCGCCCTTGGATCCTGGCGCGCCGCATCCCGCCATCGGACTGACGTCCGAGCAGTGCGAGGACCACCCCGCGGGACTCGCCGATACCTCGGGAAGGCGGAGACGTCCGCGACTTCCAGCCCGCTCGTGGCCTCCGTGGCAGGGTTTTCGGCCCTGGGTGATTGACTTGACCGAAGGATGGGACGCCCCGTCTCAGCACCGTGGTAGGGATGGTGGTCGGGTTCGTGAGCTTCTCTACGTGCGCCCTGCGACCCACAAGGAAGCAGCGAGGTCGACCGCCGCTCAGCGTCGCGGAGGACGAGCGTCAGAGATAGGGTGACAGCAACTTGGCCGTGCAGTCGCGCATCCGTTCCGGCAGGCTCCACCCGTCGATCTCCCCCATCGTCACAGCTCGGGACCGGGCGAAGCTCTCCTCGAAATGCCGGACCAGCAATCCCGTGGTCGCCGCGTCGTAGATCTCGAGATCGAACTCGAAGTTGAGTCGCAGGCTACGCGGGTCGATGTTCGCGGATCCGACGAGGCTCCATAGATCGTCCACCATGAGGAGCTTGGTGTGGACGAATGGCGGCGGCTGATACCGGACACGGATTCCGAAAGGCAGGAGCTCCCAGAGATACGACCTCGTGGCCCAGTGCATGAAGAGGAGGTTTGTCTGGCCGGGGAGCAGCAGGCTCACTTCCACGCCTCGGAGGGCGGCACTCCCCATGGCGGCGATGAGAGCCTGGTCGGGGATGAAGTAGGGAGTCATGATCTGCACCTTGCGGCGAGCACAGGCGAGCGCCCCCAGCACGACCCAGTGGAGCTCACGGAGCTCCTCGTCGGGGCCGGCGTCGATGGCCCGCGCCGCGCAGCTTCCGGCCGCGGGGATCCGAGGGAAGCACTGCGGGTCCTCGTGAAGCTCACCGGTGGCGAAGAACCAGTCCTCGAGAAACACTCGCTGCAGGTCGGCCACGACCGGACCTTCCACCTGGAAGTGGAGGTCGATCACCGGCCCCCGCAGGCTGGTCCGGCCTGCCAGATGACGATCGCCGATGTTCATCCCGCCCGTGAAGCCATGCAGGCCGTCGGCTACCAGGATCTTCCGGTGGTTGCGCAGGTTGATGTGGCCGCCCCGGTGCAGGGGAACGAAGCGGCCGATACGAGCAGCGGTCCGCCGGAGGAGGCGTCGGGCGGAGGGTCGCGAGTACTTTTCGCCGAGGCCATCGACGAGCAGGCGCACCTCCACGCCGCGCGCAGCCGCCGCCGCAAGCGCGTCCGCGAAGCGCCAGCCGGTCTCGTCGCCGTCGAAGATGAACGTGGAGAGATGGACCGAATGGCGTGCCCGGGCGATGACCTCGAGCATGGCCGGGTACGCCTGTTCGCCGCAGTGAAGCGGGACGATCCGGTTCCCACCCATCAGCACGCGGTGGGAGACCTGGTCGACGAGACGGCACAGGGCCGCGAGATGCTCCGTCCCGGAGCCCGCCGGCAAAGCCACCGCGGACGCGGCACGGAAGGCTCCCTTGCGGGTGAGCCGGCGTCCGGCAGCCGCCCACTGCAACGCCGTCCGGCGCACGCGGTTCACGCCGAAGATCAGGTAGAGCGCGGGGCCGAGAAGAGGCAGGGTGCAGCAGATGCCGATCCAGCCGAGGGCGGCCCGGGGGTCCCGCTTCGAGACCAGCGCGTGGCCTGCGCAGACCACGGACGGGCAGGCCGTGACCAGCGCGAGTGCCCCCCAGACCAAGGTCCTCACCCGTCGTTCCCCATGGGTCACCGTAAGGCTTAGCGGAACTGTGCCGTGACGAGGACGCCGATGCCTCTGCTGGCGAGGACGACTGCGAGCGCGGCGGCGCAGTGCTTGCCCAGCTCGGGTACGAAGCTGGCCTTTCGCTCTCGGGCGAGAACCCATGTGAGCGCAACCAGCAGCGAGAGCCCCCAGGCTGCCGAGGCGACGACCGCGCTGGCGACCGGCAAGAGGACGACGAGCAACACGAACGTCAGCGCGAGCAGCAGCCTCGTGACGAAATTGCTCCACGTCGCGATGAATGCTTCTCGTGGCCGAAGCCGCCTCTCCGATTCTTCATAGACGTGCATGCTGAGCGCGTCGGTGAGGTTGTCCGCGAGCGCGACGACCAGCAGACCGCTCACGATGGTGGACTTCTTCGCGGTCGCCGCGTCGAGGCCGAAGATCAGCGCCACGCTGGTCACGATCGCCGCCGTACCGCCGAAGCTGACGTTCCCCATCTTCATTTTGCATCCCCGACTCCCCGCCGGAACCGGCTGGGGCTGGGCCCTCCTCTCGGCGCAGAACCCGCCTGCGCAGACATTCGTCCTAAACCTCCCCAGGGATGAATCCCGGGGGTTCTGATCTACTACTCCGCAAAGTCATCGTGGCGCGCGCGCGACGGCACGCGATACTCCGCACCCGGAGGAGCGGACCGCAACGGTGGGCGCCTGAGGGAGTCCAGGAAAGTGTAGCACAGGGGGGCCAGCGCGGCCCCGAACGTTCGGGTCTTCGGGTGAACGTTCGCGTTTCGCCTCATGAAACCAGGAAGGGGCCTGCGGGGCGCTCGTGGCACACGGGCGAGCTTTGGTTTTCAAGGATGTCATTGTCACGCGTCGCACGGCGCTGCTCTCACGCAAGCGCGGTGAAGGCCGCGGCGGGGAGCCGCTCCCGCGCGCGGCATCGAGAGGGCGCGCAGCCTGCGAACGAAGGCGAAGCCATCCTCGCCATGGCGATGTCGCACAGGATGACGTCGGGCCAGAAGGTCTCGACCGTCGCCAGGTCGGCCTCGGCCTGACCAGGCCACCCTCGCGCGTGAGCAACTCGGCGATGGCTCCCGAACGTCATCGTCGTCCACGATGGGGACCCGGACCGCAGCGAGCCGTCGGCCGTCCGGCACGGCCTGGACGCCCCCGCGGCCTCGCTCCCCACGGAGTCGTCGGGCAGCGGCGCGACGACCGCGTCGCGCAAAGGAAGGGTTGCCGTGAACGTCGCGCCGAGGTCCCTCCCCGGGCTCTCCGCCCGGATCCTCCCGCCGTGCAGCTCCACGATGTGGCGCACGATCGCGAGGCCGAGCCCGCCTTGACGGTCCTGCTCGGCGATCGCGCGGCGAACGAGGCCATCTTCGGTCACCTCTCGACGGGAGCCGCCGACCACCTCCGGCATCGTCACGCGCCATGGCATGTTCCCGAGTCTGGGTCCTCTCGCTTACGTACGAGGCCGATCCGAGCACCTTCCTCGCCGGCATCCAGTTGACGCCGGCGGAGGCTCTACAGCGATGAGACGGCGTAGATCGACCTGGCGAGCCTCGGGCTCGTGGAGGCAGCGCACACGCAGGCACACCGGATCCTCGGAGACTACCGCAGGCTGCTCGAGGAGGGAGCGATGCAGCTCCTCGGCGAAGGAGACGCTCGCCCGTGCCGAGCTTCAGGCTCTGTTGCGGAGAGTGGTGATGTCGACGGTCGCTGAGCGCTGCGGGCGCGAAGATGGCTTGAGCGCGCCCGGCTACCACTTTCGAGCTCCGACACCAGACCGTGAAGTCACTTCTCGCCTGCTGAGGACCCTGAGCGTTTCGCGACGGCTCCGCAGCGGTTCATCGAATCGACGAAGCCGGCACGCGGCGTTCGCGCGGATTTTGCAAGACCGCGTGGCGGATGGCCGGCTGGTCCTCGCCCACCCGGGAGACTGAATGCGCGGCGCTCTCCCGCGCTTTCACCAACAGAAAGGAGTTCGAACAGCACATGGCAACTGGCGCCGTGCTGTGGTTCAACGACACGAAGGAATTCGGCGTTATCACGCAGGCGGACGGGGGGGCGAAGACGTCTTCTGCCACCATTCTACGATCCAGGCCGATGGGCTCCGGTCCTTCGCTGAGGGCCACAACGTGGAGTTCGACGCGACGAAGAGCCCGAAGGTTCTGCAGACGGAGACACTTCGCCCGGTCGCCTGATCGCGCTCCATCGCGGTCGAGGGAAAGAAAGCCCGACCTGGAGGAGGCCGGGCTTTCGCCTTTTCGTGGTCGCGTTGGCCCCAGCAAGACTGGCAGGCGCGCTGCGAGAGGGGCAAGCGAGGGCCCCAGGCTGCTGGGGAATCCCTCGCTCCTTCGCCGGTCTGTGAGATACACCCGGTGGGTCAGTTCACCTTCACCTGAATGCTCTTGGGCTTCGCCTCGGCCTTCTTCGGCAGGGAGACGACGAGCACGCCATTCTTTGACTCGGCCTTGATCTTCTCCCCATCGACCGTGGGCGGCAGCCCGAAGCTCCGGTTGAAGGTTCCGTAGGAGAACTCCACGCGGTGATAGTTCTCCTTCTTGTCCTCGTTCTCGAGCTTCCGCTCCCCCTTGATGGTGAGGACGCCGTTCTCGAAGCGGATGTCGACGTCCTTCGGCTCGACGCCCGCCAGCTCGAACTTGAGGCTCAGGCCCTCCTCGTCCTCGTAGATGTCGGTCGCGGGCGTCCAGCCGAGCGACTCGCCAACCCGGGAACCAAAGCGATCGTCGAAGAGCCTGCCCAGCTCCTCCTGCGTGCGGTTCAACTCGCGCCACGGATCGAACCTCATCAGCATCGTCATGTTCTCTGCTCCTTCATTCGCAATGTCTCAACCGCTGGCAACATAAGGCTGGTTTGCACACTGTCAAATCGAGAACCCGGCGGCGTCCGCCTCCGCGCAGGAAGGCGCGGCTGCACCCGAATCCGTGGCGCAATCTTGGACATGTCCTCGACCGCAACACCCTCAAGCGCATCTTGCTCGAGCACGGCCCGAACCCCGGCCCTGCGGAATACGGATTCCTTGGAAGACCTTCCTCAAGACCCATCCTTGGGACAACTGCAGCTACCGATTTCTTCACCGTTGAGGTGCTCACGCTCACGGACTTGGTCCGCTACTGGGTTCTCTTCATCACCGACATCAAGACGCGGCGCGTTCAGCTCGCAGACAGTTTCCAGGCGACAGAGGACTGCGCTCAGTGATCGGCAACTACGGCACCCATGGGACTCCGGAGGTGCAGGCATGGCGGAACAACCATCGGCGTTTCATCCCGCCCCGGAAACGAGGGCCATCCACGAAGGCCTCGACCGACACAACGGGATGACCGTAGGCACCTCGGCCCCGGCCCCAGTTCAGCAGGGCAACCGAGTCCCGCTGATACCGGGACTGCGGGGTTCAGAAGGGCCGCAGCCTCTTCGACCACCTTGTGACACGGGTCGACGATCCAGACAGGCGGAGAATGCCAGCCCTCTCCACCCGGACGAGCAGATGCAGGGAACCGCCCACGCTCCGTTGGGGCGGCACCAGCCGTACCTGCGACAGACCTTTCGCGCGAGATCGTGGCGGGTTGACTTCCCGTCTCTTGTGGGCGAGCTGATTCGGGCCGAGCTTGCTGCCCGACAGGACATGCGCAGTACTTCCATGAGCTGGTTCGAACGATTTACCCCTGAGCGTATGGCACAAGGCATCAAAGGTTCTTGGCCTTATCCTACAATGCCAGGGCCCTGGTCCCTGGAATGAGCGGTAGCTTCGACGCTCCGCTCTCCCAGGACCAGCCCCAGCTCGTGAACCGCACCGTCCTCGACGAGTGGCACGGCGCGAGGATCGACCGGCAGGCCATCGAGCTGCGCGGACGCGATCCCGCGGCAACGGCGCTGGGGATTCGCCACGGAGATGTTGTAGCGCGCTCGCCCGACGCGCCAGGCGATCGCGTACTCCGGCCAGGAAGCCGGGATGCACGGATCCATCTCGAATGATGCGCCGTGCCGCCGGAGTCCAAGGATGCTCTCGAGCCCGGCGCGGTACATCCAGCCCGCTGATCCCGTGTACCAGGTCCAGCCGGCGCGCCCGGCGTGCTCGGGGTGGGCGCTCACGTCGCCGGCGACGACGTAGGGCTCACCCTGGTAGCGCGCGACGTCCGCGCCTGTCCTCGTGTGGTTGATGGGGTTCAGCATATGAAACAGCTCGGCGGCCTCGTCGCCACTCCCGAGTCGCGCCAGCGCCATGACAACCCACGCCGCCGCGTGCGTGTACTGGCCTCCGTTCTCTCGCACTCCGGGTGGATAGCCCTTGATATACCCCGGAGCCTGCGCCGACCGATCGAAGGGCGGGTCGAGCAGCACGACGACCCGGGCTGCGCGCCGGACGAGGTGCGTGCGAACGGCATCCATCGCGCGCTCCGCTCTCCGCGCTGGTCCCGCGTCGGAGAGCACGGCCCACGACTGCGCGATGGAGTCGATCTTGCACTCATCGTTCTGGGCCGATCCGAGAGGCGCGCCGTCGTCGTAGTAACCGCGCCGGTACCACTCTCCGTCCCAGGTCCGCTCGAGCGCCGACGCGAGCCTCCTCGCCTGGCTTCGGTAGCGGTCCGCGCGAGCCGCGTCGCCGCGTACCTCGCACCGCGGCGCGAACTCGACCAGCGCGCTGTAGAGGAAGAAGCCGAGCCAGATGCTCTCGCCGCGCCCTTCCCGCCCCACGCGGTTCATGCCGTCGTTCCAGTCACCGCTCCCCATCAGCGGCAGGCCGTGAGCGCCCGCGGTCGAGGCCCGGTCGATGGCGCGGACGCAGTGCTCGAAGAGCGACGCCCGCTCCTCCGAGAGGCGAGGCTGCGTGTACGAGTCCTGCGCGTCGGGGGCGAGTGCGGCCGCCTCGAGGAACGGCACGGGCTCGTCGAGGACCCCCGTGTCGTCGGTCGCGCGGACGTACTGCGCCACGGCGTACGGCAGCCACAGCAGGTCGTCCGAGCAGCGCGTCCGGGTACCGCGACCGCCCGGCGGATGCCACCAGTGCTGGACGTCGCCCTCCAGGAACTGGCGAGACGCAGCGCGCAGGAGGTGCTCGCGCACGAGCGCGGGGCGCGCCAGAACGAGGGCGAGCACGTCCTGGAGCTGGTCCCGGAAGCCGAATGCACCGCCCGGCTGGTAGTAGCCGGAACGCGCCCAGACCCGGCAGCTCAGGTCCTGATAGAGGAGCCACCCGTTCATGAGGTGGTCGAACGAATCGTCGGGGGTGTGGACCTGCACCGCGCCGAGGATCTCTTCCCAGGCGCGCCGCACGGCCTCGAGATCGCCCTCGACGGATCCGACCCGGCCGTGCCGCCGCACCAGCTCCCGGACGTGCGACGCGTCCCTCCCCTCGCCGACGAGGAAGGCGAGCCGCTGCGTATCGCCCGGGGCGAGCGCAACGGAGACCTGCAGCGCGGCGCATGGATCGAGCCCCGCCCCGAACTGCCCCGAGAGCGCCTGCCGCCCGAGCGCCGCGGGATGAGCCAGAGAACCGTTGCGCCCGAGGAAGGCGGTGCGGTCGCCGGTCGCCGAGCGCGGCCGCTCGCTCGCGTGCGCGAAGGCCACGCGACCCGCGAACTCGTGGTTGAAGGCGTTCGTGGCCAGGACGGCCCCCGTCTCTGCGTCCTGGCCGGTGATGACATGAAGGTGCTGACCCGCCTGCGGCGGCCCCAGGACCCACTCGTTGTAGGCGAAGACGCTCAGGCGGCGCGCCGCGCCGCTGTCGTTGGTGAGCGTCAAGAGCGACAGTTTGACGGGGTCCGCCGCATCGACGAAGACCTCCAGCGTGTGCCGGATCCCGCTCGTCGCGCGCGCGAAGGTCGTGACCCCCGCCGCGTGGCGGATCATGAAGCGACCGCTCGCCGGAGTCCGGGGAAGCGGGCCCGGCGTCGGCGACCAGGCCGCTCCGGTCTCGTCGTCGCGGACGAGGATTGCCTCGGCGGTAGGATCGCTGACCGGGTCGTTGGCGAACGGCGTGAGCCGGTTCTCCCGGCTGTTCTCCGACCACGTGTAGCTCGAGCCGGAGGCCGTAACAATGGTCCCGAGGCCGGGGTTCGCGATGACGTTGGCCCAGGGCTGCGGCGTCTCCTGGTCGCCCTCGAGGACGATCACATACTCTCGCCCGCCGTCCGCGAACCCGCCGATACCGTTCGCGAAGGAGAGGGGAGGCACCGTGGGCTGCGCCGCCGAGCGGAGCACCGCGCGCGGCCTGCAGGCGACGGCGGCGGCCTCCAGCGCCGGCGCGGGAGCACCAGGGCGGTCGAGCTGCTGCACCAGCGCGCCGCGGTCGTCGGCGACGACGGCGCGCGCCACTCCCGCGAGAAGCACGCGCTCGGCCTCAGGCGTGCGGTCCCCGCGCAAGAGATATGCGCCGCCGGGCCTGTGCCTCCACGTCCTCCACGGCCCGTTGTCGAGGAGCGCCGCGAGCTGTGCGTGCACCTCGTCGAGGTAACTGACAGGGTGCTCGTTCAGGATCACCACGTCGGCGCTGAGCCCCTTGAGACGCCAGTACTCCTGCGCCTGCAGAACCTGCCGCACGAGGCCGAGGGCGTCCGCCCCGACGACGCGCACCAGCAGGATCGGAAGGTCGCCGGAGATGCCGTGCCCCCAGAGACCTTCCTGGCCCAACGCGTTGCGGGCGAGGACCTCCGGACCAGCTCGGAGCGAGGCGTCGCCGTACACGACGCGCGAGGCGAGGCGCTCGAACAGCGTGGCTTCCTCGCTCGAGACACCGAGGTGGCGCAGGGCGCTCTGAACGTGCGCGAACGCCATGGCGAACGTCCGCGGCATCGCGCTGGGATCGCGGTACCGCTGGGCGAGAGCCAGAGCCGTCTCCCGGCTCGAGGCCATGCCGGTCGCGAAGGACAGTCTCGCGACCGCCCCGGGCGCGAGCCGCAGGCGCTGCCGGAGGCTCACGATGGGGTCAAGCAGGACGCCCGTCGTCCCGGTGAGCGGGCGCCCGTCGAGGGCCTGGGGGTCTTCCGGACCGCGCCCGCGGCCGAGGAAGCGCCCGCGGTCGGTCTCCCACTCGACCGGGCCTTGCGTCCGGCCCTCCTGGCTGATGACGTGAACAGCCCACACCGCAGCGTCGTCCTGTGCGCGCGGGCGCCGACGGCAGAGCAGCGCATTGCTCTCGGGGACGTACTCCGTCTCGACGAAGAGCTTGCCGAACGCGGGGTGGGCGAGGTCGTCGGCGGGTGGAGAGAGGACGATCTCGGCGTAGCTCGTGACCTCGATCTCACGCGAGCGATCGCCCCGGTTCGTCACCGCCAGCCGCCGCAGCTCGACGTCGTCCTCCGGCGAGACCGCGACGTCGAGCTGCGTCGCGAGGCCGTCGAAGCGCCGCTGGAACGTCGCCCTCTCGGCAGTGAACGTGACGACGTCCTCCTCGGCGTCCTTTCCGGTCGGGTGATGCGTGGCGGACCAGACGGACCCGCTCCGCACGTCGCGGAGGTAGAGGAACTGGCTGCCCGGGTCGCGCGTGGAGTCCTGCCGGTGCCTCGTGACCGCGCGCCCTCGGCAGACGCTCGCGCCCCCGCCGGCGTTTGTCACCACCACCGTGTAGTTGCCGTTCGACAGGAACTGCGCGTGCGGAAAGTCCGTGTGGGGCGAGCGGAAGCGGCGAGCCGAGATGGCCGGCACCGGCGCCGCAACCCGCGCCTCGTCGTCCGGCCGTGGCCGCATCACCGGAACGTGGCGAGGCGTCCTCTCCTGGAGGAGCAGCTCCGTCGCCTGCACGCGTGGGTCGGCGTGGAAGCGTTTCACCATCCGGAAGCCGTCGAGGACGTTGGCGATGGCCGCGAGCGTCATGCCCTGGTGATGGGCGAGGTAGTTCCGCACGACCTTGCCTCGGGGGCGGCCGGAGCCCGTGGCGGCATCCTCGCGATCCTCGATTGGGTCCTCGGGATGGTCGGTCCGCCGGCGCGTGTAGTCGATGGCGTCGAAGGCACCGTACAGGCCATCGAGCCCCTCGGCCGCGAGATCCCTGAAGTTCTTCGCGGCGGCGACGGGGTCGATCATGGCCGCGAGCGCCGTGGCATAGGGCGCCACCACGAGATCGCTCGCCAGTCCGCGCTTGAGACCGAGGCCGGGGACACCGAAGGCCTTGTACTGATAGTTGTCGTGGCGGTCCACGGCGTCGTAGGCAGACTCCGACACCCCCCACGGAACGTGGCGCTGCGACGCGTAGTCCCGCTGCCGGCGCACCGCCATCCTGCACGAGTCGTCGAGGAGCGTGCCCGGATAGCTCCTCATGACGAGCAGCGGCATGAGGTACTCGAAGAGCGTGGCGCCCCAGGAGAGGAGCGTGGGGACACCGTGCACGCCCGTGGCGGTCCTGCCCAGGTGGAACCAGTGCGCCTCCGGGAGGTCGCCCTTGGCGATGGCGATGAAGCTGGCGAGCCGCGACTCAGACGCGAGGAGGTCGTAGTGGGAGGCGTCGAGCCGCCCAGGCCCTTCGGCGTTCGCGCCGCGGTACCCGATCGCGAGCAGCCGGCGTTTCGGATCGTACAGGAACCGGAAGCTCATCCGGTCTGCGAACGCGCCGGCCCGCCGCGACAGGCCCTCCAGCCCCAGCTCCCGGAGCCCCTCGGAGAGCACGATGAGAGCGCCGGCGAGGTTGCCGCTGTCGACGGTGGAGACGTACCGGGGCGGGAGCGGAGCTAAGCTCAGAGTGTCGTACCAGTTGAACAGGTGCCCCTCGAGCCCTTCCAGGCCCTCGATCGTGGTGAGCGCGGAGTCGATCCGCTCGGCCAGCTCCGGCTTCTGGATGAAGCCGAGGTCGTGCGCCGAGAGCGTCGAGAGCAGCCCCATCCCGATGTTTGTCGGCGAGGTCCGGTGCGCCACCCTCGGCTCCGGCACCACCTGGAAGTTGTC
>Ga0335079_10004752_pt1 | contig 15632 bp, 15 predicted proteins | sample Lox_Sample_33_FD_206719 | JGI IMG/M metagenome (GOLD analysis project Ga0335079, IMG submission 206719) | Soil microbial communities from Loxahatchee National Wildlife Refuge, Florida, United States - Lox_Sample_3.3 | ecosystem: Environmental > Terrestrial > Soil > Wetlands | place: USA... | reverse complement strand
CGACGCGCTGGGTAAGCAAATCGCCGCTGTTTTCGAGCGCAACCGGGGACCGCAGGCTTCGTCGGCCAATTGCTAGCTTTTCTCAAGTCTTGCAAATGTTCCAACTAAAATTTCTGGTTTATCCGAGATGATTCCATCAGCTCCCCGCTTGGCCAATCGGAGCATAGCTCGGCTCGTGTTCACCGTCCAGGCAAACAATTTCTTCTCTGCCTGGTGAACGTCGGAGATGAGCCCTGGCGTGATGAGCGAGTGCTTCGCGATTACATATTGGATTGGCAACTCCCGCCAACATGCAAGTTGCCTGCGCGTCTCACAGATCAATCCCAAGGGTATCGACTTGTCACATTCATTCAGGCTGCTGAGCACATCCGGAAGGAAAGACGAGACCACATAACCACGCTGTGGAGGATGCCGGTTGAGCGCCTCCCGAAGGCATGATTCGAGCCCCGGCACCTTCAGCTCGATATCGAGGAATGCGCGGTTAGCGTAACGCGCAAGAATTTCTTCCAGGCGTGCAAGACGCGACAATCTTTCTGCGCGAACCCTGGCAATCGTTATTCCTGAAGATTTGGGGCCGTGGCAGACTACGGCGCATTCATCGGCTGTAAGCCGCACATCAAATTCAAATCCATCGCAGCCATGTTGAAGCGCCAGATCGAAGGCAGGGATTGTGTTTTCACGAACGCCGCAGCGGCGTCCGCGCACACCTCGATGACCCAGAAGGAGTGGACGCGAAGTCATGGCGAATTATTTTATGCGATGATCTCTCGCGAGAGTGCATGGCCTGGTTTTTAAAACCTTAACCACAGGGCGCACACAGTTATACCGAGCAGATCACAGAAGGAACAGGATCAGAATCCGAGTTGCAACCGCGCGGCTTCCGACATGCGGCTCATGTCCCAGGGAGGATCGAAGACCACCTCGACGTGGACGTCCTTGATCGATGGCAAGCGTGAGAGTCGGTTCTCTACGTCAGCTTTGAGCACATTGCCCATGCCGCAGCCGGGAGCGGTCATCGACATTTGGATGTCGATCTTGCGTGAGTTCTGATCGACCGGCACAATCTTGCAAGAGTAAATTAGTCCGAGGTCAACAATGTTGACGGGGATTTCAGGGTCGTAAACGCTTTTCAGAACGTCCCAGACCATCTGGTCGCTGAATTCGCGGCTGTCTTGTTCGGCCTGGGCGGTTTCCGATGAAGTCTGGATGCCAATCGCATCCGCATCCCTGCCGTCAATGCGGTACATCTGGCCGTAGTCGGTCCAAACGGTATAGCTATCGCCCCGCGATTGCATGATTCGCACGGGCGTTCCCTCGGGCAGCGTGCTAACCATCCCGCTGGGAATCTCGATCACTTCAACCGTGCGGCTCAGATTGGTGTGGCTGGCGGTCATGATTCTTTCATTCTGTCGAAATGGTGTCCTGCTTACCTTCGAGCGCGGCTTGCAAAGTATGCCACGCGAGAGTCGCGCATTTCACGCGGACGGGAAACTCGGAGACGCCGGAGAACACAGCGAGCTTACCGAGGTCGTCGCGATTGCCGTTTGTTTCACCGGTTGTTACAAGTTTGTGAAATGTTTCGAACAGCTTCCGCACTTCTTCCCGGCTCTTCCCTTTTACTGCTTGGGTCATCATCGAGGCTGAGGCTTTCGAAATTGCGCAACCCGATCCTTGAAAACCAATGTCGCGAATCTCATCGCCTTCAACATCTAAATAAACCGTAAAGCGGTCTCCGCAGAGCGGATTGAATCCCTCCGCCTTCTGGTTCACCGTCGCAGGCTGACGGTACTTGCGCGGGGCCTTGCTGTGCTCGAGAATTACTTCCTGGTAAAGTTCGCGCAGCTCAGGCATTAATTAAAGACCTCCTGAACCCTTCGGATTCCGGCAGCGAGCGCGTCGACTTCGTCTTTTGTGTTGTAAAAGGCAAATGAAGCACGTGCTGTCGCAGGAATCCCGAAGCGGTCCATGATCGGCTGCGCGCAGTGGTGGCCGGTGCGGATTGCAATGCCTTCCTGGTCAAGTATGGTCCCGACATCGTGCGGGTGAACACCGTCAATGATGAACGACAACACGCCCGTCCTCGCCTTCGCAGTACCGATCAGCCGCACGCCGGGAATCGGCGAGACTTGCTCGATCGCATAGGCAAGCAGTTCGTGCTCATACTCCTCGATCTTTTCCATTCCGATCTGGTTCAAATACTCGATCGCCGCACCCAACCCGATCGCGCCAGCAACGTCCGGAGTACCGGCTTCGAATTTGAAAGGAAGCCTATTGTAGGTTGTCTTCTCGAATGTGACCGAGCTGATCATATCTCCGCCACCCTGGTATGGCGGCATGGCTTCGAGAAGTTCGGCTTTGCCATACAGCACGCCAATTCCCATCGGCCCGAACATCTTGTGGCTGGAAAAGGTGTAGAAATCCGCGCCAAGCTCCTGCACGTCAACCTTCATGTGCGGAACGGCCTGTGCGCCGTCGATCAGCACAGAGATGTTTTTCGAATGCGCACAATCGATGATCTTCTTGACCGGATTAACAGTTCCGAGGGCGTTCGAAACATGCGCCAGAGCGATGATCTTCGTACGCGGCGAGATTAATTTATGAAGTTCGCCGACAAGAAGCTCGCCGTCGTCATTAATTGGAGCAACTCGTAGCTGCGCGCCTTTTTCTTCGCAGAGAATTTGCCAGGGGACGATGTTCGAGTGGTGCTCCATCGCGGTGATGAGCACTTCGTCTCCCGCGCCTACATTTGCGCGGCCGTAAGTTTGCGCCACTAAGTTGATCGCCTCCGTCGTCCCGCGAACGAAGATGATTTCGCGCGTGCTGCCGGCATTAACAAATTCCTTTACCGCTTCGCGGGCGCAATCGTGTTCTCTGGTTGCCAATTCAGAAAGGAAATGCACGCCGCGGTGAATGTTGGCGTTTTCCTGTTCGTAGTACTTGACAATCCGTTCGATCACTGCCCGTGGCTTCTGCGAGGTTGCGGCATTGTCGAGATAGACCAATTTTTTTCCGCGCACATCGCGGGCAAGGATCGGAAAGTCGCGCCGGATTTTGTCTATGTCAATCCTGGCGGAGCGCGACGTTGATGCTTGTTCAGCTTGGGGGAGTTTTGCCGCTGTTGTCATCCAACCTCCTCAAAACTTCTCCCCAAGTCGTGCTCCGCGGCGACTCGTGTCCGCGCTGACCCCGCCAACGTCGCGAGATGATCGTGAATTAAAGCTTCTACGTGATCGCGGGCAGGACTTGCGGCCATGCGATCCAAGCACTCATTCGCAAATGCGAGCAGAAGCAATCTTCGAGCGGAGATTTCATCGATTCCACGCGAGCGTAGGTAAAACAATGCATTCTCTTCGATTTGGCCAATGGTCGCGCCGTGCGTGCACTTCACATCGTCGGCATAGATTTCAAGCTGGGGCTTGGTGTCGATTCGCGCGTCATCAGAGAGCAGCAGGTTGCGGTTGGTCTGCTTGGCGTCGGTTTTCTGCGCGTCTTTGTGAACGATGATGCGGCCGTGAAAGACACCGTGTGCGTGATCATCAAGGATGCCGTTATAGAACTGGCGGCTGCCACAATGCGGGCTGGCGTGCTCGACCAGCATGTAGTTGTCGAGATGCTGGCGGCCATCTCCGATGAAGAGTCCATTGATGAGACATTCCGACCCTTCACCCGCGAGCACAGGATGCACATTGTTCCGTACCAGTCCGCCGCCGAGCAGAACCGAGTGCGATGAAACGTTCGCGCTTCTTCCCTGCTGAATGCGCAGCGTAGAAACATTGAAAGCCTTCTTGTGCTCGCGCTCGATCATGTAATGCGAGACAACCGCGTTTTCGCCGACTACGAGTTCGGTCGCGGTGTTACAGAACGCGACGCTCTCACCGACCGAAACGTAATCTTCCACGATGGTTGCCTGCGCTTCGTGCTCAATTACGACGAGGTTACGGGGATGCGTCATAACCGGCTGCTCGGTCGCAGTTGAGACGAAAAGAAGGTGTATCGGAGTTTCGGACACCACGCTCTTACGAACGTGAATGTAGGCGCCGTCTTCAAGAAAAGCTGTATTCAGCGCAGAAAAAGCATCGCGCTGAATATTCAGATAGCGACCGAGATGCGGTGCCAGTCGGTCTGCATCTGTCTCAATTCGCTCAGCCAGACTTCCCACCGTAATTCCCGGTTGCAGAGCCTTAAGCGATGAAAGTTCGCGATTCAATCGCCCATTCACGAAAACCAGCCGATGCGCCAGGCCGTCGGCTTTGAATTGGCCGAACTCCCGTAGTGAAACAAAACCCGTGCCCGGCAACTCAAACGGGGTGTTCGCGATGGCGGAAACGTTGGTAAAGCGCCAGTCTTCGTCGTGAGTGGTGGGAAATCCAACTTCACAGAAGCGGGCGAATGCATCTTCGCGCAAATGGCGCAGCCACAAAGTCTGTGCTGCCAGGCGCTTCTGCAGCTCGGTGAAGCTGTCGAGATAAGTTCGTAACTGCTCGGTCGCGGTAATCACAGTCTTTTTTTCCTTACGCCAACGCCGCCTGCCGAGTTTCGCCTTCTACTTCGGCGTAGCCCTTTTCTTCGAGCTCCAGTGCAAGCTCAGGCCCGCCGGAGCGCACAATGCGGCCGTTGACCAGCACGTGCACGAAATCCGGAACAATGTAATTGAGCAACCGCTGATAATGGGTGACCACGATCATCGCCCGCTCCGGACTGCGCAGCGTGTTCACACCTTTAGCGACGATCCTGAGCGCGTCGATGTCAAGACCTGAATCCGTTTCGTCGAGAATCGCGAGCTTCGGCTCGAGCACCGCCATCTGCAGAATTTCGTTCCGCTTTTTCTCGCCCCCTGAGAAGCCTTCATTGACCGATCGATTCAGCAGCTTCTCGTCCATTTCGAGCAGCTTCATCTTTTCGCGGAAGAGCGGCAGAAAATCCATGGCATCCATTTCGTCCTGGCCGTGATATTTGCGGATCGCGTTCAATGCTGAGCGCATGAAATATGCATTGCCAATTCCGGGGATCTCGACGGGATATTGAAACGCCAGAAACACGCCTTCGCAGGCCGCGTCTTCAGCTTTCATTTCGAGCAGATCTTTGCCGTTGTAGAGGATCTTGCCTTCGGTCACGTCATAAGCTTCGCGGCGCGCCAGCACTTGTGCCAATGTGCTCTTGCCCGATCCATTCGGGCCCATGATCGAATGCACCTCTCCGGCATTTACCGTGAGGTTAATTCCCTTCAGGATTTCGTGATTATCGACCTTGACGTGCAGGTTCTTGATTTCCAGCAGGCTCATAATTTTGTCTCACGCCTCAAAACTTCCACTGCGTCTACAATCTGGCAAAGCTTTAACCTCTTCGACAGTGCAACCACAATCATGGCACTGAATGCGCCGCGCGTTGGGATGGCTGAACAACCAGTGTCCACCGCAGTTCGGGCATGAAACCACCTCGCGTAGGCTCTGAACCTCCACTCTCGAATTCGTACGTGCAGCGGTACTCTTCACCTTCAACCTACGCATTACTCTGCCGTACGTTCCCACTATCCCACACTGCCTTCGAGGCTCACGCTCAGTAGCTTCTGCGCTTCCACCGCGAACTCCATCGGCAATTCGCGAAAGACGCGCTTGCAGAATCCGTTCACGATCATCGAAACCGCGTCTTCGGTCTTCAGTCCGCGCTGACGCAGGTAAAAGAGCTGGTCCTCGCCGATCTTTGAAGTCGAAGCTTCGTGCTCCATGCGCGCGCTCGAATTGCGGACATCGATGTAGGGGAATGTGTGTGCGCCGCACTGATCGCCGATCAGGAGCGAGTCGCATTGTGTGTAATTGCGCGCGCCGCTCGCGCCTTTCATGATCTTCACCTGGCCACGGTACGTGTTCTGCCCATGTCCGGCCGAGATTCCCTTCGACACCACTGTGCTCTTCGTGTTCTTGCCAATGTGGATCATTTTCGTGCCGGTATCGGCCTGCTGGTAGTTGTTGGTTAGCGCGACGGAGTAGAATTCGCCGACAGAGTTGTCGCCCTGCAGGATGCAGCTTGGGTATTTCCAGGTGATTGCCGAGCCCGTCTCTACCTGCGTCCACGAAATTTTCGAGTTCACGCCGCGGCAGCTACCACGCTTGGTGACGAAGTTGTAGATTCCGCCTTTGCCATGCTTATCGCCGGGATACCAGTTCTGCACGGTTGAGTACTTGATCTGCGCGTCGTCGAGCGCGATCAACTCAACAACGGCAGCGTGCAATTGATTCTCATCACGAATCGGCGCGGTGCAGCCTTCAAGATAGCTGACGTATGCGCCTTCGTCGGCAATGATCAGCGTGCGCTCGAACTGTCCAGTTTCAGCCGCGTTGATGCGGAAGTATGTCGAAAGCTCCAATGGACAACGCACACCTTTCGGAACATACACAAACGAGCCGTCGCTGAATACTGCCGAATTCAGTGAAGCAAAGAAATTGTCGGTGTAAGGAACGACCGACCCCAGATGTTTCTGAACGAGACCAGGGTGATTGCGAACCGCCTCTGAAAACGAACAGAAAATAATTCCCAACTCCGCGAGCTTCGCCTTGAACGTGGTTGCGACTGAAACGCTATCGAACACTGCATCGACCGCGACTCCGGCGAGCATCTTTTGCTCTTGCAGCGGAATGCCCAGCTTTTCGTAGGTCCGCAGAATCTCTGGATCAAGCTCGTCCAGGCTCTCGAGCTTTGCCTTCTGCTTGGGCGCGGAATAGTAGTAAATGTCCTGGTAATTGATCGGCGGGTAGTGCACGTTCGCCCACTTGGGCTCAGCTTCGGCCTTTTCGAGCGACGCCCAGTGGCGATACGCCTTCAACCGCCACTCCAGCATGAACTCCGGCTCGTGCTTCTTGGCCGAGATCAGGCGAACAATATCTTCGTTCAGGCCCTTCGGTATCCGCTCGGATTCGATGTCTGTGACGAAGCCCCACTTGTACTCCTGCTGGGCTAGGTCGCGAATTGTATCAACGTTCGTGCTCATTGCGTGCTCCCAGAAATTCGGCTGAGGCCGGGGACCAGTCTGCCGCGTGCGTCCCGGATTGCAATCAGTTGCAAAGATGGATGGATCAGGTCCGCGAGGGTCAGCTTCTCTAGTGCGCCCCGCACAACCTGGCTGATCATCTGCTGATTTCTTTTGATGGGGCAGGAGGGCTCCAAGTCGCACAATCCGGAAACATCGGTGGTGCATTCGGTCAAGCCGATCGGGCCCTCAAGCGAAGAGATGATCTCCGCAACCGAAATCTCGCGGGCATCACGGGAGAGACTGTAACCGCCTTTAATGCCGCGGTGTGAAACCAGGAACCCACTCTGCAGAAGAATCTTCAAAAGTTTGCTCACCGTAGGCAGAGGCAGCTTGGATTTCGCGGCCAACCCACGCGCCGTGTGCAGACTGTGCTCGTCAGCTTTGGCGACATAACTCATCAACACCAGCCCATAATCCGTCAATTTGCCTAGTCGAATCATGCGAGAAATGCCCGGAAAACCCGCTTAACCGCGTCCAATCTTATATAGGACTGAATCGGTACACTTTTTATTATAGATAGCAGCGCGGCCGCGCGCAAGCTTCGAAGGGGACTTTTGGCGGACTTGCGCGCTAATCCAAGGTTGCGTACCAAACGCGGAGAGTCTTTTTTGCCCTAAGTCCGGCGCGGCGACGCAAGCATCGAAGCAGGAAACTAAATTTCTACAGTTGAAAAACTCCGCATACCCGAGGTGATGAAAGCCCGCCGCATTTGCGGCGCTTGCACGCCAGCATCTCAAACCAATTCAGCCATTTGCAATGCTCTTCCAGATAAGCACCCATTGGCATAGAATTTGCATCTCGCTCAAGTGGGGCTATGCTATCGGCTCATAAGCCGCAGATTTCTACCAGCCGTCAAATCTCCCTTGACGCTCACATGAGGGGGATTTTGCCGAAAAGCTTCGGATTGATTTTTATGCTCACGCTGGCGAGCAGCCTCGCTTACCCAGCGGACACTCCCGCCCCGACCTCCGCTCCCAGTTCTGATCGAGCCATTGTGGTGGGTTTTGTTGGCGGATTCGTTCACCGCGACGACCTCCGCCACTCCGAGGTGCAATTGGCGGAGAAGCTTCGCGGCGACTATGGCGACCGTGCTCACATCGCCATATTCCAAAATCATCATTTGCGGGATGCTCATGCAGCCATTCTGAAATGGCTCGACGGCGACCGGGACGGCAGCCTCTCCGATTCTGAAAGGCGCGATGCGAGGATCATCATTTACGGCCACAGCTGGGGCGCTTCGGCGGCGTTGGCGCTAGCGCGAGATCTCCAAAAGGACCACATCCCAGTTCTGCTCACCATTCAGGTGGATAGTATTTCCAAACCCGGGCAGGATGATCACCTAATTCCAGCCAATGTGGCCCGGGCCGTGAATTTTTATCAGACCGGGGGCGCGCTCCATGGGGAAAGAACGATCATTGCGGCCGACCCAGCTCACACAGAAATTCTTGGCGACTTCCGGTTTAACTATGCCAGGCAGCCGGCCGCTTGCTCAAGCTATCCCTGGTTTGCCCGGCATTTTATGAAGGGACACACATCCATCGAGTGCGATCCGAAAGTCTGGTCGAGAGTTGAGGCGCTCATCAGCCAATATCTTTTCCCTGGCGAGAGTGAAGTTCCAACCGCCATTAGCAAAAATTTCCAAAACAACTGAGTAACATCACCAACTAAAGATTCGAATGATGTCATCCCGAACACGCCGCTGTAGCGGTCGCGAGAAGAACTTGCTTGCATTTTAAAAGTTAGTTTTGCTAAGGTGTTCGGCAGTGGCGGCGAAGTCGAAAACCAAACCACGATCCGGTTGTCCGGTAAGCATGTCGCTGGAGATTTTCGGCGACCGATGGTCTTTGCTTATCATCCGCGATCTCATGGTGCGCGGGCTGCAAACCTTCAAAGAGTTTCAAGAATCCGGTGAAGGGATAGCGACAAATATTCTTTCCGAGCGATTGCAGCGCCTGGAAGCGGCAAGGATTATCACGACCGAGCAGGATGAATCCGACGGTCGAAAGATCATTTACTGCCTGACCGAGAAAGGCATCGATCTCGCGCCCGTGTTGCTGGATCTTCTCATCTGGGGTGCGAGGCACGAACCGACGGCTGCACCCTGCGCCGTAATCGACAACATGGAAAAGAACCGTACGCAAGTACTGGCAGAGGCAAAGCGACGCTGGCGCGAGCGCGACCACACGCCGCTTCTGCCGCCATTTTTGAAAACGTCTTCCAGCCGGCGCCATCCTCTAGCAAAAGGATTTTCATGAGCACTGACATCCAAACCACTGCAAATCAGTTCAAGTTCAACAACGGCTTGTTCGACAGGATCGTTCAAGGCATCCCGTCGGAACACTGGCTGACCCAGCCCGCTGATGACTGCAATCATTTGCTTTGGGTGACGGGCCACATGACCGTGGTTCGCGCGGTGGCACTCAATATTCTGGGAGCACCGTGGTCAGCACCTTGGCAGAATATGTTCAAGCGCGGCGTGAAGCGGGTAAGCAATGATCAATATCCGCCAGTTGCAGAAATTGAGAATGCGTGGCGAGAGGTCGCCGAGCGGCTGTTGGCAACTCTGCCGCAGGCCTCACCCGAACTTCTGACCAAGCCAGTCGAGAAAAACCGGCCTTCGATCGATGGAACGGTCGGCGGCACAATTGGGTTTCTTTGTCTGCACGAAAGCTATCATCTGGGCCAAATGGGATTTATCCGGAAGATGCTTGGATACGGGCAGGCGATTGGCTGATCGAATTTTCCAATCGATGATTGATTCTTTCAAGGAGATTTATGGTGCAGAAAATCACGCCGTTCTTGTGGTTCGATAACAATGCTGAAGAAGCTGCCAATTTTTACGTTTCCATTTTCAATAGCTCAAGAATTGTAAGCATTCGCCGTTACGGAGACGCAGGCCCTGGTCCCAAGGGAAGCGTAATGTCTGTGGTCTTCCAGCTCGAGGGACAGGAATTCTTCGCGCTGAATGGCGGCCCGCACTTTAAGTTCACTCCGGCCATTTCCCTATTCGTAAACTGCGAAACCCAAAAGGAAGTTGACGAGCTGTGGGAGAAACTTTCCGCAGGAGGGCGTAAGGATCGCTGCGGCTGGTTGCAGGACAAATTTGGCCTCTCATGGCAAATTATCCCGAAGCAGCTAATGGAGATGCTGGGCGATCCAGATCCGCGAAAATCTCAAGGCGTCATGCAAGCCATGTTGCAGATGTCGAGGATCGAAATTGACAAGTTGAAAGATGCTTACGACAAGGCGGCTTGAGGAATATGGCTACAAAAACATTCCGCACCAAGCTCGAGGACGGTTTCATCGCTTTGCCGTTCGACGTGAGAGAAGAATTCGGGCGCGCGCGCCCTCCGGTGCAGGTGTCAATTAACGGTTACACGTACCGGTCGACGGTTTCGGTTTATGGCGGAAAATATTTCATTCCCGTCCGCAAGTCGAATCAAGATGCGGCAAGAATTAGGCCGGGAGATAGTGTGCAGGCAAGCATTGCGCTGGATGAAGACCCGAGGACGATCGATCCACCGGCTGATTTGTGGAGAGCGTTGACGGATTCTCGTCTTACAGCGGATTGGGAGATGCTTAGTTACACGCAGCAGAAAGAGTTTGCGAACGTTCTTCTTGCTGCGAAAAAACCTGAAACCCGCGCCAGACGCGTAGAAAAAGTTCTGGCGGAGATAAGAGCAAAGAAAAAATAGATAATGATTGGATTGAGATCGCTTTCATAGTCAGCACACACAATTTAGGAGCAGAAATGAGCAAAGTTCGCGTTTTGGTAGGCACCAAAAAAGGCGCATTCATTCTTAGTTCAGATGGCAAGCGCGAAAAATGGGACGTCAGCGGCCCGTTCTTCACCGGCTGGGAGGTGTATCACCTGAAGGGCTCGCCGGCGGATCCCAATCGCATTTATGCTTCGCAAACCAGCGGCTGGTTCGGTCAGATCATCCAGCGCTCGGATGACGGCGGCAAAAGCTGGCACCAGCCGGGAACACCTCCGGGCGAGTCGACCACCACGCCGCAGGGCTGGCCGAAAGGTGAAAGCAATAAGTTTGTCTACGACACCAAGGCCGCACCGCTTACCACGCATCAGTTCTACGATGGCACGCAGCATCCGTGGGAGTTCAAGCGCGTATGGCACGTTGAGCCGTCGCTCAGCGATCCTGACACGGTTTACGCCGGAGTGGAGGATGCGGCCATCTTCCGCTCAATCGACGGCGGCAAAAGCTGGCACGAACTGGCCGGCCTGCGCGGACACGGCACCGGCCCCAAGTGGCAGCCGGGTGCAGGCGGTATGTGCCTGCACACCATCATTATCGATCCTTCAGATCCCAATCGCATTTGGATCGCGATTTCAGCCGCCGGGGCATTCCGCACCGACGACGGCGGCAAGAACTGGAAGCCGATCAATAAAGGGCTTTACTCCAAATACATTCCGAACCCGACGGCTGAGATCGGCCATTGCGTTCACCACATCGCGATGAATCCAAGAAAGCCGGGCACACTCTTTATGCAGAAGCACTGGGACGTGATGCGTTCGGACAACGCCGGCGACGAATGGACGAAAATCAGCGGCAATCTGCCGACCGATTTCGGCTTCGTGATCGATGTGAACACAAACGAGCCCGAGACGATTTACGTGGTTCCGATCAAGAGCGACGGCGAACACTTCGTGCACGAAGGCAAGCTTCGCGTGTTCCGCAGCAAAACCGGAGGCAACGAGTGGGAGCCTCTCACCAAAGGCCTGCCGCAGGCGAATTGTTTTGTAAACGTGCTACGCGACGCAATGTCTGTGGACACGCTCGACAAATGCGGCATTTACTTCGGCACTACGGGCGGCCAAGTGTATTGCTCAAACGACGCGGGCGACAGCTGGAACCCGATCGTGCGCGATTTGCCTGCAGTGCTGAGCGTGGAGGCGCAGACGCTGGGGTAAGCTGTACCGTACTCTCCTCTTGACTCTGGATATACAATGGACTCGTAGATCATTTGGGTCTGGGAGGAGAGATGCAGGTCTCAAAGTGGGGAAACAGCCTTGCGGTGCGGTTACCCGCGGAAGTTGTGGATGCCCTCGACTTGAAGGAAGGCGATCAAATCGAGATTCGAGTCGCCGGTAGTCGGGAATTCGCCGTACGTCGCGACCCCGCGCGGGAGCGAGCTCTAGCGCGCCTCCGTCGCCTGCGACGTCCATTGCCGGCCGGATTTGTCTTTGATCGGGCAGAGGCGAATGCCCGCTAAGGACTTCTTCGATACAAACGTACTGATTTACGCCTTCGGTTATGACCCTAACCGCACTCCGAAAGCTGAGCGGCTTCTGGCATCCGGTGGTCTCGTCAGCGTTCAATCGCTGAATGAGTTTGTTGCTGTTTGTCGGCGCAAACTTAAAATTTCATGGACGGACGTTAAGGAAAGCCTGAATTTAATCTGCATTTTGTGTCCAAACCCTCGTCCAATCTCACTGGATACGCATAAATCAGCAATTAAGATTGCAGAGAGTTATGGATACCACATTTATGACGCGCTAATAGCCGCGTCAGCGATTGAGGCGGGATGCCGGATCCTCTATTCCGAGGACCTGCAGGACGGCCAGGTAATCGACCGAGAGCTGACAATCCGTAATCCGTTCAAGTGAGCGGTCTTCAGTAAATCACCCTCAGCGAAAACTGGATCTGCCTCGAAGTCCCCGCCGTCCGGCTGATGATTCCGAAGCCGCTGCCGCGCAGAATGTTGTCCGGCAGGCCGAAATTAACGTAGTTAAATACGTTAAAAAACTCCGCGCGAAATTCCGCAGTGGCGAGTTCGGCATTGCCGCGGTGCCCTATCGGTGTGTCTTTGATTAACGCGACATCGAAATCGTAATAAGCAGGCCCGCGAAATGTATTGCGGCCAAGCGTGCCGAACCGGCCGTCATTGGGGCCGGTGCCACCGAGAACATTGATCGGGATAAAAAAGAACGACGCATTAGCAGCGCCACGTCCAAAATAATCTTCCGGAACTTTACCGTGAGTTGAGAGATGAGGCTTCTCGATTAGATCCGGGCGATCCGTTCCCCCGGCGCCCGCGCCGGTCTGCTGAATCCCGGAAAAGACCGTAAATGGCGAACCGCTGGTGAGCGTTGTGAGGTTGAGGAACTGCCAACCTGAGGTGATCGCCGTCGGCAGGGATCTGAGAAAGCTGATGCGATCGAGATACAACAACTGAATCCAACTGGCACTGAAAACATGTGTCACATCGAAGGTCGATGGGCCTTTTTCCGCGCCCGGGTCCCAAGGATTTTGCGGTTGGGTTTGCAGAATTACGCCCGCCGTTCCCAGCAAACTTCCGAGAACTGCGCTGGTGTCATCCAGAGACTTCGAATACGTGTAGCTCGCCTGCAGACCTATGCCACGACGCGCCGAATTCTTGGTCAAACTTGTTTGCAGCGCGTTGTAGCTGGAATGCGAGCCGCTGGTCATCAGACTTTCGACTCCATAGCCGCCGAAGGCATGACCACTGGAATCAAAACGCGTGTACGGTGCAAATGCCGGGCTCGCACCCACGTAGCTATTCGGGGAATAAACGCGCGGAAGGTCGATTCCAACTGTCCCCACGTAAGCCGCGCTGAATTTCACATCGCCAAAGTCGTGATCAACTCCTGCGGTAAAGCTTCCGATGTAGCCGTTGCGGAAATTGCGATCGATGCCGGCAATACTGACGAGCTGAACCTGATCGCCCGGAGTCAGCGCGGCGATATCCGCCTGCCAGCGATTCAAATCCACGATGGTGTTCGGCTGAACGTCAGTTGTTGTTCCCGCGGGAAAGACGAGTTGCCCATTGGTCGCGTACACGGGCGGCAAAGTAAGCGGCGTGAATGTGTTGCTGAAGGGCGCGGGAAAATTTTTTTCTGCCGTGATGTTGGGCGTAAATGTGAATGGCGTGCCCGCAGTAAGAAAATTATCCTGCCAAAGGTTCGGCAGGAGCGTTGTGATGCCGCCGCCCGCGTGCAGTACGGTATGAACCGACAGCGCGTAATCGATCGAGAGGCGCGGGCCGAAGCCAGACCAATCCTGGTTATACGGCGGCTGAGGATCGACAAGAAAAATCTGTTGCGCGTTATGGTCGCGATAGTCGGCATAGCTTCCGTCGGGATTAAGGAATCGGGGCGAGGACGTGCGTTTCGTGGCTTCGTGAATCTGGCTGTTCACTTCATAGCGCAAACCGTAATTCACGGTTAGATTCGGCATTGCCTTCCAGCTGTCTTCAAAATAAAAGTTGTAGGCCTCGCGTCGAACGCCGGCTTCATCGAACTTGCTTCCCGTAGGAGTAAATGCGGCGGGAGCGGTTACCGTGTAGGAATACGGAGTCGCCGTGAGGAGTCCGACGAGCGAGTCGGGCAACGGATCACCGACGTTAAGGTTATGCGTTCCGCTGGCGGACGGAATGAATACCGGCGAATAGGCCGTACCTCCGCCGAATGAATACGCGCCGTTAGGAGTGATACCAAAAATTGTGGAGTCGCGGTTAAACCGGATTTCGGTTCCCCACTTGAACGTGTGTTTCCCGCGAACCGTGCTTATGTCTTCTCGAAATTGATAAAGATTCGAGTACGAACCATAGATGGACCCGCCGGGAGCGTTATAGCCTTGAAATAGACCGTCTCCGAAAGCAAGCGTAGGCTGCGTGTGATTTACGGCAGGGAAAAATGGCGTACTGCGAATGTAGCTGAACGACGTTTGCGAACTTGTCCGGCTGGAAAGATCGCGCGAATAGCGCACGGTTGCGTTGCGCTGATGGTCGAAGAATTGAATCCCAAAGCTGGGATCGATGGCAGTTTGGTCCGGGTTTGTTGTGGGTCCGGTTACCTGGTTCAAGCTGAACCGCGTGAGCAGGTTCGCCTTGTCGGAAATCCTGTGATCGACGCGAATCGAGAACTGGTCGGTGTTGGTGGTGACTTTAGAGAACGCTTCGTAGGTGCGCGCGCCATAAGGACCATTTGGCACGTTCGGCAGTGGATAGTGGTCCAACGCCGGAACGATTGCCGGGTTCACAGGCACGGTAAGGGTATCGCCGGGAAAACTGGTCGTATCGATTCCTTGCCGCTCCGCTGCAGTTGGAACCGGCAACACCTGCGTCGTACCGAGCACCTGTCGGAAACCTTGATACTCGCCGAAGTAGTAGGTTCGATCGTGGCCGTCGTAAATTTCTGGGATCACAATCGGGCCGCCGTTCGTGAAACCGAACTCATTGCGCGCAAACGGAGGAATGCGGCGCTCACTGATTGCGGTTGGCCGGTCGAAGTAATTTCGCGCGTCGAAGGCGGCATTGCGGACGAACTCGAAAACGCTGCCGTGAATCTGGTTGGTGCCGGATTTTGAAATCACATTCGTGTAGCTGGCTGCGCCATGCCCGATATCGGCTGGCATTACGCCGGAGCTGGCCTGCAGTTCCTGAATAGCATCGACGTTAAAATTAGAAAACGTTGCGCCGCCCATCTCGGGGTCGGTGGTGTCTGCACCGTCAATCGCAAAGACCGTGGCAGTGCCGCGTTGACCATTCACCGCAAATTGTTGCGTAAAATTTGCGGCGCCATTTGTGTCGGTCATGGTACCGGCGGCGAGCAGCAGCAGTTTGC
>Ga0335079_10004751_pt1 | contig 15633 bp, 13 predicted proteins | sample Lox_Sample_33_FD_206719 | JGI IMG/M metagenome (GOLD analysis project Ga0335079, IMG submission 206719) | Soil microbial communities from Loxahatchee National Wildlife Refuge, Florida, United States - Lox_Sample_3.3 | ecosystem: Environmental > Terrestrial > Soil > Wetlands | place: USA... | reverse complement strand
ACGAGGTCTACTACCCGCGCTCCGACTGGGCCGAGCAGGACCCCGACGAGCTCTGGCGGGCCTTCGCCGCCACGAGCCGCGAGGTGATCGAGGCGGCCGGCATCGACCCGGCCGAGGTGGCCGGTGTCGGCGTCTCGGCCCAGATGTTCAACCTGCTGCCGGTCGACGAGCAGTGCCGCCCGGTGAGCCGCATGCTGAGCTGGCAGGACGTGCGCAGCGTGGTGCAGGCCGATCGCCTGCTCACGCCGGAGACGCGCGCCTTCCTCTACGAGCACACCGCCAACGTGCCCACCGCCAAGGACGTGCTGCCCAAGATCCTCTGGCTCAGGGAGGAGCGCCCCGACCTGTGGGAGCGCACGCGCTGGCTGTTCGACTGCAAGGAGTACATCCTCTTCAAGCTCACCGGCGTGGTGGGCATCGACTGGCACGGGGCGAGCGTCTTCTTCCTCTTCGATCCCCACAAGAAGACCTGGGACAAGGAAGTCTGCGACCGGCTCGGCATCCCCATCGAGAAGCTGCCGCCTACCTATCCGCCCACAGAGGTGATCGGCGAGGTGACCCCTGAGGCGGCCGCCCAGACCGGCCTGCGGGCCGGCACGCCCGTCGTGATCTGCGCAGGCGATGTGGCCGTGGCGCAGTCGGGCTCGGGCGCCAACCGCGAGGGCAAGGCTCATCTGTGCATCGGCACCGCCACCTGGGTCGGCGTCTCGAGCGCGACGCTGCGCAACGACCCCGACACGCCCTTCTGGGCGCTCAACCACATCGACCCGCAAAAGTGGGTGATCGCCGGCGAGATGGAGTCGGGCGGCGGCGCCCTGCAGTGGTACCGCAACCTGCTCGGCGCCGAAGAGGCCCGAGCGGCTCGGGAACGCGGCATCTCCACCTACCGCGTGCTCGATGAGCTCGCCGCCTCGGCGCCGGCCGGCAGCGCAGACCTGTACTTCACGCCCTGGCTGGCCGGCGAACGCGCCCCGGTGCTCGACCACTACGCCCGCGGCGCCTTTCTCGGGCTCTCGCTGGGGCACACCCGGGCGCACCTCACCCGCTCCGTGATGGAGGGCGTCGCCTTTCACATCCGCTGGATCATCGAGGCCATGGAGCACGTGGGCTTCTCGATCGACGCCGTGCAGGCGATCGGCGGCGGCAGCGCCAGCCCGCTCTGGACGCAGATCATCGCCGACGTCACCGGACGGCGCCTGAACGTCGTCGAGCACCCGCTCGAGGCCGGCGCGATGGGCGCGGCCCTGGCCGTCGCCGTCGGTCTCGGGGTCTACCCCGACATGGACGCGGTCGACGATCTGATCGTGGTCAAGCGCACGATGGAGCCTCAGACGACCGACGCCGCCGTCTACGAGCGTATGTACCCGACCTTCCGCCGCTTCTACGAGGCCCTGGCCCCGATCTACCGGTCGAGCTCGACCGAGGAGGACAGCGCGTAGCCCGGCTACCGATCACGCTCGTCGCGAGGCACGACGGCGCGATCCACGACGCCTCCTCCAGCGGGTCATCGGCTTCGGCCTCGTGGCCCCGCGGTGTCGCGCGATTCTCAGGATACCCGAAGCCCGCGCTCAGACGGCCCACAAGCAGGCGGGCGATACTAGGCCCGTGAGCACCAGTGCGACAGCCTTCGTCGAGACCCGGGCACGGACACGGACCGTGCCGATCGAGATCGTCGTCTGCCTCGTCGTCTTTGCGGCGTTCTGCGTGGCCGTGCTGACCAGGACCGCCCAGATGCTCGAGCCCGACGACTACGCCTACCGGGCGTCGATCGTGGCCCTGACCCACGGCCACATCCTGCTCACCAACGCCCAGTACACGGCCCTGAACAGCCGGCTCGCCGCCAGCGGCGGCCAGGGTATCCTGCAGTGGCACCACCTCGCTTCGGGCATGTGGGTCAGCGAGAAGAACCCGGGCTATCCCTTCTTCGCCGTGGTCTTCTACCTGCTCGGCCTCTTGCGCGTGACCCCGCTGTTCTGGGGCGCGCTGGCCTGTGCCGGCCTCTTCGCCGGCGCACGCCGCTGGCTCGGCCGTTGGGCGGGCGTCTGGGCGGTCGTGCTGTACTGCTCGTCGGGCGCCGCGCTGGTCTTCGCCTGGCGGGCCACCATGCCGTCGTTCACCGACGCCTCGCTCATCGCCGCCGGCGCCGGCTGCCTGCTTTGGGCGATGCTGGCCACCGACGCTCCCGAGCGGCGACGGCTGCTCGTCGGTCTCCTCGGCTTCCTTGCCATCGACGGCGCGGTCTTCATCCGCTACACGAACGTCGTCGAGCTGATCGTCGCAGCCGCCGCGGTCGTCGTGGCACGCCGCGCCGCCCGCCTCTCATGGCGCACGGTGGCGATCTGGCTCGGATCGATCGGCCTGTTCGCGGCCGGAGTGCTGCTCTTCAACCAGCTCGTCTACGGCGCCGCGACCGCGACCGGCTACTCCGCCGGCGAGATCACCTTCTCGACCTCTGCGCTGCTGCCCAACCTCGAGCACATGCCGGGCCAGCTCCTGCGCGCCATGCCGATGCTGCTCCTCGGCCTCGCCGCCGCCGTCTGGATCGTCGTGCGTCTGCTGCGCAGTCGCTCGGGCGATGCCGACGCGCGCTCGCGGGCCCGCCGCGACGCGCTCGTGGCCGCCACGCTCGTGGCCGGCTGGCTCGCGCTGTGGGCTCTTTATGCCACCTACACCTGGACCGCCCAGATGAGCGGTCAGGGAGCTTCACAGACCGTGCACGTGATCCGTTTCTACGTGCCGGTGATCGGGCTCATCGCGCTCCTCGGCGCCTGGCTGCTCGCGCACCTGCCGCGCCGCCTGCCGCCCGTCGCGCTCGCCGTCATCGTCGTGCTCGGGGTGCTCTCGTTCCACAGCATGGCCGGGCAGGGTCTGGGCGGCGGCTTCGGCGCCGGGCCCGGCGGCGGCGGGCCCGGCGGTGGCAATGCCCCGGGGCTGCAGCAGGCGCCTCCCGGTGGCGGATCGGGCGGATCGGTGCCTCAGCCGCCCTCTTCCTGACCGGCGTTCAGGGCGCCGACGGCCGCAAGCCGAGGTGTCGCGCCACGAACCGCAACGCCGCCGGCTCGAGGCTACGCCAGTAGGCGTTCGCGTGCGAGCCGAACGAGTAGCGGTAGTGATCGCCGGCCGGCAGCCTCTGGCAGAGCTGCCGCACGAACGGATAGAAGGGGTCGGCCGTGCCGCATTCGACGAGCACCGGCGTTCCCGCCAGCCGATCGGCGTGGCCGATCACGTCGTGGGCGGCGAAGTCGGCGGCGCTGTCGAAGGCGTCGCGCGGCCCGTTCATCATGTCCTCGTAGGTCGGCCAGACCGCGGGCGCCGTGGCCACGACCGCCGAAAGCAGTCCGGGGTAGGTCTCCGCGGCCAGCAGCACGCCGTAGCCGCCCATCGACCAGCCCATCGCCGCCCGGCGCGCCCGCGAGCCGCCCAGCCGATAGCGTCGCAGGCAGAGCGGCACGAACTCCTCGACGAGCATCGCCATGCAGTCTTCGCCCGAAGCCCGGCGGTGCCAGTAGCTCTGGCCGCCGGCCACCGAGGCCAGGGCGAACGGCCGGTCCGAACCCCTGGTCACCTCACCCAGGAAGTCCGCCATGTGCAGGCCGGCGCCGAGGACGCTGGCGGGGCCGCCGCCCCTGCCGGGCAGGCAGAAACAGACCGGCAACGGCGTGCCCACGGCCACCCCCGGCGGCAGGGCGACGCCGTAGTCCACGGCGTGGCCGAGCACCCTGGAATGGAAGGCGCGATAGAGCACGGAAGCGCCGGACGGCGGCGGCACGTGACCGCCCTGGAAATGCGTGAGGGAGCGCTCGAGCGCGGCGGTCAGACGGCCGTGCTCCAGATCCAGCCCGACGGCGGCGGCGAGCGCGAGACCGCCGCCGCCGATCAGCACCTCGCGCCGGGTCAGACCCGCAGCGCCGGGTACGCGGCCGTCGCCGGGTCGCGGCGCGGAGTCGGCCCGGCCGGGGATCGTGGTGACAGAAGGACGCCGACAGCCACCGCTCACGATGTCACCTCCCCGGTCGGCTCTGTACCGAGCGCTCGACGGTCGGGCATGGTAGCACACCGTGTGCCGGCCCGCGTGTCAGCCGGCTGCGGCCCCGCTCTTGGCGCGAAGCAGCGGCGCGAGCGCTTCGACCAGCCCGCGCTGCCACTTGACGCCCCCCCAGGGCATGAGATGAGTGAGATCGCGGAAGTCACCGTTGACCACGCCGACGCGGTCGTTGAAATCGACGTAGCGAGCCCCATACCTGGCCGCCAGCCTGCGACAGAACGGCACGTAGACCCGCTTCACACGGTCGAAGCGCCCGCCGACGACGTCGCGGTTCTCCGGCGCCTCCATGAGGACGACCTTGAACCCCCGCTGCCGGGCGAGTCGCACCGTCGCGTCGAGCAGGGCAGCGTTGAAGCCGAAGTACTTGTCGAAGCTGCCTCCTACGCGACCGTCGGTGCGCAGGTACAAGCGCACTTTGCCCTGTTTGTGGCGCAGGGTGTACACCACATAGTCGGGGTGCAGCTTGAAGCGGATGGGCTTGAACTGCAGCGTGCTCAGCGCGCGCTTGTTGTCCTGGGCCCAGCTGGCTATGTACGTCAGGATGCCGCTCTCGATCGTCTGCGGATGCTTGAGGCGCCAGCCGTGGCTCGCCATGAACCGGCCGATCGCCGGGCTGAGCATCACGAGCCGGCTGCCCGAGACCTCGGTGTCGACCACTGCTGGCGCGTAGGCGAACCTCGTCTGGTTGACCGAGATCACGACGATGCCGCCGGTGCGCGGCAGATTGTCGATGACCGCCATGGTCTCGCCGAAGTTCTGCTCGGTGCAACCGAAGTCGTGGACCTCGACCGCGACCCCAGTGCGCCGCGTGAGCGCCAGCGCCACGCTACGCTCGCTGGGGATGCTCACCCGCATGTTCGAACCGCCCAGGAGGTAGACCGGCGTGCTGCGCGGAGGGTGCTCCTTGAGGCGGCCGACCTGATAGGAGATGTGACCCCAGTCGTCGTTGATCTGCCTGATGATGTGGGACTCGGGAAACATGGTGAAGGCGCCGCTGGTCACGAACCACTGCAAGCCGGCCAGCGCGAGGGCGCCGAGTGCCAGGGCGGCGAGCAGCGTCCATGGCGTGGCGGTGAAGATGCCGCGCTTGAAGTTGCCGAACCAGGTCGAAGGCATCGGCAGCGCGCCTTCTGAGGCGACCGTCACCTGGTCGGGCCGCGGTCCACGCGCGGCACCTCGGCCGTTGTCGTGCGGGTGATCAAGGCGGTCATGTGGCTCACCATGCCGGGATTCGAAACGACGACGTCGGTCGCCCTTGACGACCGATTGTACACACCCCTCCGCGGCCTGTCAGGTGACACCACCCGGCAGTGGGCCACGCGCGCGGCCGGCAGCCACGCCTGCGCGGGGCGCACGGCGCGGCCCTGCCCCTAGGCGGCGCCGCCGCCCGCCTTGAGCCTGGCGAGCCCGGCGAGCAGGTGGTCTCGCCAGGCGAGGTAGTCGTCGTGGTCCCTGCCCTGCAGAACGGGGGCAAAGCCGGCTACGGCCCGCTCCACGAAGGTCTCATCGATCTCGCGCACCTCGCCGAGCTCGGCGAAGCCCTGCAGCATGTACTCGCGGTACTTCAGAAGGCCCTCGCCGAGTGACGCCGAGTTCAGCTCCTCCAGGCCGAACGGTCCGGTGAAGGCCCAGCGCAGACCCAGACCGTCGGTGAGGGCCGCCTCGACCGCGGGCACCGAGCAGATATCGTGCTGGACAAGCCAGAGCGCCTGCTCGATCAGCGCGAGCTGAAGCCGGTTGAGGACGTGACCGTAGATCTCCCTGCAGAAGACCGGCCGCTGGCCGATGGCCTCCATCAGGCGCCGGGCAGCCTCCTTTGCTTCGTCGCTGGCCCCGTCGCCGGAGATCTCGACGAAGGGGATCAGGTGCGGCGGGTTGGCGGGGTGGACGACGAGACACCGCTCAGGATGGTGCTCGACCCGGCTCACGATGTCGGCGCGGCGCAGGCCCGAGCAGCTCGAGGCGATCACGACGTCGGCGCTCGTCATCGCCGCGACCGTGGCGAAGGTCGCCCGCTTGAGCTCGAGATCCTCGGGGAGGGCTTCCTGCACGTAGCCGGCGGGGCCGACCGCTTCGGCGAGATCGTCGAAGACGAGCACCCGGTCGAGCGACGCCGAGACCGTGCGCTCGTCGATCACTCCTTCGTCTCTCAGCAGCTCGAGCGCCCCGCGGACCCTGCTCCTGACCGTCGCGAGGCTGGCCGACGGCCGGTTGAACAGCCTCGCCTCGAAGCCGTGTCGCGCGAAGACGACCGCCCAGCTGAACCCGACGAAGCCGCATCCGAGGATGGCGACCGATGCGTACTCTCGCGGCTCTTTCACGATTGCACCCCTTGAGACGACCGTGCGCAACAGCCTATCGGTCATCTGACCGATGGCAAGGCCGGTCGACTGGACGACTCGAGGACCCGCCGCGGGCCCGATGTGCCCGGGCCGGTCTCGTGGTCAGATGAGAGCGGACCGCCGGCGACGCCGGCGGAGAAGGGAGGTCGTCATGGCGTCCGGTGCACAGGAGCTCGTGGGGCTCGAGGCGTTCTCGCGCGAGGGCGACAAGATCGGCAGGATCAAGGACGTGATCTGCGATCCCGGGGCACTCTCCGAGTGCGTCGTCATCAAACATTCGCTGCGCCGCGACCTGGTCGTGCCCGCCGACGTCGTCGAGCGCCGGGGCGAAGGCGTCACAGTGCCCTTCGGCACCTCGTACCTCCACGTCGCGCCACGCATCAGCACGAAGGGCGAGCTGTCGAGTGAGGACAGGGAGCGGCTCGAGCGCTTCTATCACCCCGCCACGGTCTAGGCGGGACCCGGCCTACGATGCGCCGCCGGCGATGGTCGGCGCCAGGAACAGCGGCACCAGGTGGCGCTCGTAGATGTTCTCGGTGACGTTGCGCGCGATCGGCCCGCGGCAGGATTCGAGCGCGCTGGTGAACCGCGCGCCCATGGCGGCGGCGATCTTGTAGCTCACGTGCAGCAGCTGGCGCACGCTGTCGTCGTAGGCCGGGTTTGACCGGTCGTGCCGCACCGCCGCCGCTACCTGCCGGCCCGACCAGGCATGGAACTCGGCGGGCAACGGCAGTCGGGCCGGATCGATGTCGATGACGCTGGCGTACGGTGCGCAGAGCTCTTCGCGGCGCTCGAACGCGGCCTGGTAGAGGTCGCCGACGAGCGCGAGACCCTCGCCGCCGGCCTCGGCCAGGCCGATCACCTCTTCGAGCCAGGTCGTGCCCGACGTCTTCACGTGCACGCCGGCGCCGGTAGCCTGCAGCGTGCGCCGGATCGCGGGAAAGATGGCGAACTTGTCGCTTCCCGAGTGCACGCTGAGCTTGAGCCCCGCGGGAAGCCCGAAGGCCTGCACGGCATACCCGAGGACGGCGATATCTGCGGCGAACTCGCGCTCGAAGCGCGCGGCGTCGCCGACGTAGTCGACGCCCTTGTTGAACCGGCCGCTGAAGCGCGGCGCGACGGTCTGCACCGGGATCCCGGCATCGGCGATCGCGGCCAGGATCAGCAGCAGCTCGGTGGGCGTCTGCGGCGTATCGGTCTCGTCCATCGAGACTTCGGTGACGAAGGCCGACCCATCGCGTGCCTGGAGGACGTGACGGTAGATGCGGGCGGCCTCGGCGACGGCGTGCAGGTAGGTGGCCGCCGTGCGCGCGGCCGCCTCTCTCGTGAGCACGAGCGGGTCGGCCACGCCGGGAACGTCGACCCGTCCGATGAGGTCGGCGTGGCGGTCGAGGAACTCTCCGACGGCGCCGGGCCGAGGTGGCCTGCCGATCGCACCCGCCACGTCGAGCGTGAAGAAGTCGGACGGCGCGATGAAGCGCTCGACCGTCTCGAGGGTGACGTGGTCGGCATCGACGAAGTAGGGCGCCCGCCAGTCGAGCGCGCGAACGGCCCGGTCTGCCGCCGCGCGCACGCCGGCCGGCTCGGAGCCGACGGCCTCGTGCTCGCGGTTGGACTTGTTCCATACGGGAACGACGTCGACCCCGCGTCGTGCCGCGAGCGCGAAGGCCTGAAGCTGCGCCTCGGCCTCGTGGGCGAAGCGGTCGCCCACCCCGAGTGAGTAGCGGCCCAGCGTCACCGCTCGGACGCTCTTGGAAGGCGTCATGGGTCTCTCGTGACCGGGGCCGGCCGGTCCCCTACTTCACGTCCGGGTCGGGCAGCATGAAGTCGCGGATCACGCTCGTGAGGTCGTGATAGGACTCGATGAAGCTGCGCAGCGTGCGGGCCGTCGCACCGTAGGCGTCGAACTCCTCGGGCGTCAGGCCGTCGACGTCGTAGGCGCGCCTGAAGTCGGGGAACCGACGGTAGAGCTGGTCGACCACCTCGCCCGGCACCGGGTCGTCCATGCGCGGCACGACCTCGATGTCGGAGTCGTTGAAGAGCCGCTGCCAGCTGTAGGGGATCGTCAACACGACGTCGCCGCCGATGAACTGCGACCAGTGCAGGTGGTGGCGATACGCGGCGGCCAGCAGCCGCGTGCGATAGCCACGCTCGCGGACGATGCCGTAGGCCTTCTTCATGCAGGCGATGCCGGCCCAGTGCACGACGCCCGGATCGGCCACGACGCCGTCGCGGTTCACGAGCACCTGCATCCAGTCGTCGAGGCGGCCGACCATCAGCGTGCAGACCGGCGTCATCGACGCGACATCCTCGCCGGCGGCCTCGCGGCGACGCAGCCCGCGCTCGACGGCCTCGGCGACCGCAAGCGCCTGGGGCACCGTGAAGCAGACCGTCGCGTTGATGTTGACGCCTGCGGCCGTCGCCGTCTCGATGGCCTGCACACCCGCGCAGGTCACGGGGATCTTGACCTGCATGTTCGGGGCCAGGGTGCTGAAACGGACGGCCTGCTCGGCGATGCGTCCGGCGTCGCGATACAGGCGCGGGTCGGTCTGGATCGAGAGGCGCCCCTTCAAGCCGCCCTCGCGCTCGAAGACGGGGAGCAGCAAGGCGGCTCCGTGGGTGGCCATCTCCTCGATCAGTCGCCAGGTGATCTCGTCCTCGGTCCAGGCCGGGTTCCGGGCGACGATCTCCGCGATCCGTTCGCGCCAGAGATGCATCTCCTTCTTCAGCACCGCGCCGACGATCGTCGGGTTGGTCGTCGCCCCGACGGCGCCGCGCTCGATGGCGTAGGTCAGCTCCTCGACGGAGCACGAGTCGTTCCAGTAGTCAGTGGCCGTCGTCGAGGCCGTCTGGTAGAGGGGACCCTTCTCGGCATCCGCCGGGGCCGGGTCCGGCAGCGATGTCGTAGCCGACTCGGGCGTTCTCTCGGACATCTCTTCTCCTTGCGGACGTGGGGCGGCACAACGGGCGACAGGTGATCGAAGAGCGGCACGCGCCGGGATGGGCGCGCTTCTTGCGTGGCAACGCGGACACTGCGAGACGGGTGCCACACCTGGTCGCAATGCCACCTGCACCGCCGCTCCCGGGTGCTCCGTCGACCCCCGCAGTGTACTACAGTCTCGTGACCCGGTACGCGAGCTCTGTCGGGCCGGCCTCGACGCGGCCGAACGAGCGCGAGGAATCGTGTGCGCCTCGATCGGGTACTCAAAGCCTCAGTCATCGAGTGTCGGAGGGACCGGCTATGACCAAGAGCAGCGAGGAACTCACCTTCGTGGCGATCGAGGGCGGCAGCCTGCCCCATTCGCACGCCGTGCTGATCGAGACGTCGCGGGGCTGGCACGTGGAGCTTGAAGACGTGCCCACCGACAGCTGTCCGTTCGTGAGCACCGAGTGCGAGATCACGTTCGATTCCTGGGACGGCGACCACTACGCCGGGACCGTGACGGCGAGCTTCGCCACAGACGACGCCGGCTATCTGCTGCTCACTGGTGTCGGCGAGCTCCAGCACACCGCCGCCGCCGACGTGGTCTGACCCGCACGAGCCGCTCGGGGAAAACGGGCGCGCGACGGTCGAAGCGCGCCCCCGGGTGCGCGTCGGCCGCGGAGCGCCCTCAGCCGCGAGCCGCCTGTTGCAGGTCGGCCCACAGAGCCGCCACGTGCTCCCGCTCCGTGGCCTGGGCGCCGATGGAGACCCGCAGGAGCTGTCTCTCCTTGACCACCGCCGGCGTGAGGTAGCTGCGACCGAGCCGGTTGATGGCGTCGGCGATCCCCAGGTTATGGACGGCAAGCCCGTCGTCGTCGCCTGAAAGTCGCGCCGGGACGTGACGCACGCAGACGGTCTGTAACGGCACCGGCGCCAGGCGCTCCCACTCGGGAGCAGCGTCGATCTGCCGCGTGAGCCACTGGGCGTTCTCCACGTCGCGCCGCACTCGGCCCTGCAGGCCCTCTACGCCCGAGTCGCGGATCACGAACCAGAGCTTCAGCGCCCGGAAGCGCCTGCCCAGCGGGATGCCCCAGTCGCGCAGGTTCCGCACCAGGCCGTCCTGAGCCGTGCGCAGGTAACTGGGATCGGTGCTCATCACCCGCACCAGATGCTGCGCGTCGCGCACGTAGTAGGCAGACAGATCGAAGCCGGCGCCCAGCCACTTGTGCGGGTTGAAGACGAGCGAGTCGGCCGCCTCGATGCCGTCCCACATCCAGCGGTACTCCGGGCAGATCATGGCGCTGCCGGCCAGGGCCGCGTCGACGTGCAGCCACAGGCCGTCGCGCCCGGCCACCAGGGCCACCTCGCGCAGTGGGTCGAGAGCGGTGGTGGCCGTGGTGCCGATGGTCGCCACCACGGCACAGGGCACGCGGCCGGCCGCGCGGTCTTCGCGGACGGCCGCATCGAGAAGGTCGGCCCGCATGGCGTAGTCGTCGTCGCTCTCGACCAGGCGCAGGTTGTCGGTCCCGAAGCCCGCCAGCAAAGCGGCCTTCGCGACCGAGCTGTGGGCCTGGTCGGAGGCGTAGACGACGAGCGGCGCCGCCTGCGACTGCAGTCCGCCGTGGTTCTGACCGAACCCGGTGGCGCGCTCGCGGGCGCAGAGCAACGCGCACAACGTCGCGGTGCTGGCCGAGTCGTGGATCACGCCGCTGAAGGTGCCGGGCAGCCCGACCATCCGGCGCAGCCAGTCCATGACCACGTCCTCGACCTCGGTGGCGGCCGGGCTCGTCTGCCAGCTCATGCCCTGGGCCCCCAAGCCGGAGGAGACGAGATCGGCCAGCACCGACGAAAGGTCGGTGTTGGACGGGAAGTAGGCGAAGAACCCGGGATGGTTCCAGTGCGTGATGCCGGGCAGGACGGTGGCGTTCAGATCATCGATCACGGCGCCGAGGCCGTCGCCGCGAAGAGGCGGCTCGGCGGGCAGGCGCGCCGCAACGTCGCCGGGCCGCACCCGGCTCATGACGGGCAGGTCGGCGACACCCTCGCGATAGTCGGCGAGCCAGTCGATCAGCTCATGGCCGAGACGGCGAAACTCAGCGGGCTCCATGCATCACGTCCGTTCTTCCGTGTCTCCAGCGTTCGCGGACATCCTATGCCGGAAGGCGTCGCGATGTTTCGGGAAGGTATGCTTCGGCGGGCGCAACCGCACGCCCAGAGTCTCGACGGAAGTCACGACCGAAAGGCGAACCCATGACCGAAGAGCTCGTCGACATCGAGGCCTACCGTCAGCAGCTCGTCGAGAGACTGGAATCGATGCGGGAGTTCCGCTCGACCGAGGCTGAGGACAGCGCCGGCGACGAGCGCATCGCTCACGCGGCGGAGGTGTTGCGCAGGTCGGTCCACGAGGTCGAAGCGCTGCCCGTCGACGATGCCAGGCTGCACGCCCTCGCCGTCGCCGCCGAGAGCGGCGACGACCACAGCCGGTCCCGCAGCATCGAGCTGCAGGACCACATGATCGGCCGGCACGGTCTCGACGACGGCGGCACACAGACCACCGACGAGCTCCTGGCGGCCCTGATGAAGGCGACGTCCGGCGCCGACTGAGCGGCCGCGGCCGGACGTCGGCCGAGCGGCTCGAAGCCAGCGTCGGCCGCCGGACCCTGCGTCAGTCGAGCGGCTCGAAACGCGCCTGGAAGAAGCGCAGGTCCCTGGGCTCGTAGATCATCTTCAGACCCCTGATCGCGGCGCGCTGCTCGTAGACCTCGGCGACCGACTCGGCGACCACGTCCATGTGGGCCTGCGTGTAGACGCGTCGCGGGATGGTGAGACGCACGAGCTCGAGCCGGGGGCGCCGGTTCTCGCCGGTCTCGGGATCTCTGCCCGCGCTCACGTTGCCGCGCTCCATGGCGCGCACGCCGCTGTCCAGGTAGAGCTCGGCGGCCAGCGTCTGCGCCGGGAAGGCGTCCTGGTCGATGTGCGGCAGGAACGCTTTCGCGTCTAGGAACACGCCATGGCTGCCGATGGGCACGACGATCGGCACACCCCAGCCCCGCAGTTTCTCGCCCAGGTAACGGACCTGGCCGACGCGCGCCCTGATGTGATCGAACTGCACGCTCTCGCCGAGCCCGATGGCGACGGCCTCCATGTCGCGTCCGGCCATGCCGCCGTAGGTATGCAGGCCCTCGTAGACCACGACCAGGTTGCGGCAGGCCTCGAAGACCTCCTCCTCGTTCAACGCGAGAAAGCCGCCGATGTTGACGAGGGCGTCCTTCTTGGCGCTCATCGTGCAGCCGTCGGTGAGATCGCAGAGGGCGCGCACGATCTCGGCGATGCCCATCTCAGCGCAGCCGGGCTCGCGTTCCTTGATGAAGTACGCGTTCTCGGCCACACGCGTGGCGTCGTGGATGATGCGGATGCCGTGCCTGGCGGTGAGCTCGCGGACCTGCCGCAGGTTGGCCAGGCTGATGGGCTGCCCGCCGGCCATGTTCACCGCGGTGGCGATGCAGACGTAGGGGACATGGTCGGCGCCGACCTCGTCGATGACCTTCTGCAGCTTGGCGAGGTCGACGTCGCCCTTGAAGGGGTGCTCGCTCGCCGGATCGTGCGCCTCGTCGATGATCACATCGACGAAGCGCCCGCCGGCAAGCTCCTGGTGCAGGCGGGTGGTGGTGAAGTACATGTTGCCGGGGATCACGTCGCCGGGCTTGATGAGCGTCTGGCTCAAGAGGTGCTCGGCGCCGCGGCCCTGGTGCGTAGGCACGAGGTGCCGGTAGCCGTAGATCTCACGAACGGCCGCCTCGAGGTGGTAGAAGTTGCGGCTGCCGGCGTAGGCCTCGTCGCCGAGCATCATGCCGGCCCACTGGCGGTCGCTCATGGCGCTCGTGCCGGAGTCGGTGAGCAGGTCGATGTAGACGTCCTCGCTGCGCAGCAGGAAGGTGTTGTAGCCGGCCTCGCGGATGGCGACCTCGCGCTCCTGCCGGGTGGTCATCTTGAGCGGCTCGACCATCTTGATCTTGAAGGGCTCCGCCCAGGAGCGCCTGCGTGTCTCGATCACGGTTCCTCCCTCACGGCCGCGGCGAGCTGAAACGACAGGCCAACCTTCCTGTAAAAGTGTACTTAGGTCAAGTACTACAGGACCTGCCTGCGTAGAGGTAGTTTTTGGCGGCCGCGGAAGGACGTCTAGTCGAGGAAACCCCTCAGCGCCTCGGTCTCGCGATAACTCGCGAGCTTGGCGAGGGTCTTGGCCTCGATCTGGCGGATGCGCTCGCGGGTGACGCCGAACTTCTGGCCGACCTCTTCGAGGGTGCGCGGGTGCTCGCCCTTGAGGCCGAATCGCAGCTCGATCACCTTGCGCTCGCGGAAGGGGAGCAGGGAGAGGGCCTGCGTGAGCTCCTCCTTCTGCATGATCTCGCTCACTGTCTCGACCGCCGTGACGGCGTCCTGGTCTTCGATGAAGTCGCCGAGCTCGGAGTCTCCCTCGTCGCCGATCGGCGACTCGAGGCTGATGGGCTGCTGACTGACCTTCAGGATCTCGCGCACCTTGGCGGGCGAGACATCCATCTCAGAGGCGATCTCCTCGGGGGTGGGCTCGCGAGCCATGCCCGACTGCAGTCTGCGCTGCACACGCGCGAGCTTGTTGATCTGCTCCACCATGTGCACCGGCACGCGGATCGTGCGCGCCTGGTCGGCCATGCCACGCGTGATGGCCTGACGGATCCACCACGTGGCGTAGGTCGAGAACTTGTAGCCCCTGCGGTAGTCGAACTTCTCGACGGCGCGGATGAGCCCCAGGTTGCCCTCCTGGATCAGGTCGAGCAGGGACATGGTGCCCCAGCTGTAGCGCTTGGCGATCGACACGACGAGGCGCAGGTTGGCCTCGACCAGCTTGCGCTTGGCCTCGCTGTCATGGTGCTCGATGCGCTTGGCCAGCGAGACCTCTTGTGCGGCAGTGAGGAGCGGCACCTTGCCGATCTCCTTCAGATACATGCGCACCGGATCGTAGGAGGGCGTCCTTTCCGAGAGGTCGAGCGCGGGCGCGGGCTCCTCCTGTTCCTGCCGGGCGACTGCCTCGGCCGCCGGCCGGGGGCTGCCGGGCAGCTCGACGCCGTCGACGATGTCGATGCCCAGCTCGCCGAAGAGCGTGAAGATGTCGTCGATCTGCTCGGCGGTGAGCTCGACGTCCTGCAGCAGGTCATGGACGTGCTCGGCGCTCAGGTAGCCCTGTTCTCGACCTTCGGTCAAGAGGTCCCGGACCTCGGCGAGCTCGAGCTCGGGCGGCTCACCGGCGTGGCGTTCTTCTACTGTGTCACTCAACGTCATTGGCTACTCCTTGGCGCAGAGGGCCCCAGCTTCCCTTGAGTCCCGGCGCTTGAGACGAAGAGAGAGCCCCACGGGGATGACGTGGGGCTCTCGAGGAGCCATGGGGTACTTGAAGAGGTACCGCAACAGTCCAGGCGGGGCTGGACCTCCAACAGTGTACCGCTTCTGCACGGCAAAAACAACGCCTGAGCAGCGTTGTTATCGCTTTTGCAGTGCGAACCCGAGGAACAGCCGGCTGCGCCTGGCCCGGGCCGGGTGATAGACCGGCCTGAGGCCGGGCTATGCCTGAGTCGCTATGCCTGAGTCGAAAGCGCCTCCATGTACTGCTCCTTGAGGTCGCGCAGCCGGGTCGAGATGAGTCCCGCGATCCTCTTCATGATGGCGTAGCCGGCCGCCGGCTCGCGCAACAGGACCCTCTCGACGTCCGCGGCCGACAGCGCGAGCACCACGCCATCCGTCAGCGCGACGACCTCGGCGAAGTAGGCGTGGGGAGCCGCCAGGGCTGACCAGCCGACGAGCTGGCCTGGGCCCGCCTCGGCCACCGAGACGACGCTCCCGCTGCTCACGGCCAGCTTGACCGTGAGGAGGCCATGCTCGACGACGAACAGCTCGTCCGCCTCGGCGTTCTCGCTGAGGAGCGCCTCCCCCGCGACGAGAGGCCGTCGTCTGCAGCACGAGGCAAGCTCTTCGATCTGGGCGTCGCTCAGCGGCTCGAAGAGCTCGCAGCGGCGCAGGCCCCGGCTTGATGTGATGGTGACGTTCGGCATCTCGACCCCCTCCTTGAACAAGTACGGCCCTCTCGTCTGCCGTGCACCCCTTGTCACGACTGGCTCCCGCAAACTCAGAGTACGCGTGCACGAAAGCCGCGGGCATCGGCCTGGCAGGCGATTCGTCCGTGGGTCAACCGGCCGACCTCGAGATCCCGCGCCCGGCCGATGTGGGACGCTGGTCTGCGGCCGTAGAGTCATCTGGTGACAGGCCATCACCCGACGCGTAGCGACAAG
>Ga0335079_10004750_pt1 | contig 15635 bp, 15 predicted proteins | sample Lox_Sample_33_FD_206719 | JGI IMG/M metagenome (GOLD analysis project Ga0335079, IMG submission 206719) | Soil microbial communities from Loxahatchee National Wildlife Refuge, Florida, United States - Lox_Sample_3.3 | ecosystem: Environmental > Terrestrial > Soil > Wetlands | place: USA... | reverse complement strand
CGCAATTTGCAATTAAAGGCCTGACCTTTCCGCTGACAATTCCCGCGGGGCAAAGCATTCAAGCCACGATCCAGTTCACTCCGAACGCGGCGGGAGCCGCTACAGGGCAAGATCAATTTATTAGCAACGCCAGTAACTCTTCTGTGGCGGAACTCCTTAGCGGCGTCGGTGTTGCGAGCAGTCAGCTCACGCTAACCCCCTCCACACTTAACTTTGGCAACGTGAACGTTGGGAGCAGCGCCAGCCTGTCGGCAACTCTTACCGCTTCGAACGGCGCTGTCACCATCTCTTCCGGAACAACGAGCAGTTCCCAATTTGCCATTAAAGGACTGACATTCCCGCTTATCATTCCCCCCGGGCAAAGTATTCAAGCGACCATCCAATTCATTCCAAGCGCGGCCGGCACCGTCAGCGGACAAGACGCATTTGTCAGCAACGCGAACTCCCCCGCGCAATCACTGACAGGCACCGGGGTCTCAAACACCGCGTCGAGCCAGCTCACCGTGAGCCCATCCACGCTTAGCTTCGGCAACGTCAACGTCGGCAGCACTGCCAGCTTGCAAGCGACTCTCACAGCTTCCGGCGGTCCAGTCACTATTTCGTCCGACGCAACCAGCACCTCCGAATTCGCCATCACCGGGGTGTCGCTGCCGGTTACGCTTCAGGCCGGACAAAGTGTTCAGGCTACGATCCAGTTCACCCCGAATGCTGCAGGCGCCGCATCCGCGCAGGATCAATTCGTCAGCAACGCCGCCAACTCACCGGGGCGCGAGCAATTGACCGGATCCGGAGTTGCCTCAACCTCCCACTCCGCCACCCTAAGCTGGCAGGCAGGCGCATCGGGAATCAGCGGTTACAACGTTTATCGTGGCGTTGCGAATGGTGGACCTTATAGCCAGATCAACTCGGGATTGGTTTCGGCGACCAGCTATACAGACTCGACCGTGCAGGCAGCCAGCACCTATTACTACGTGACCACCGAAGTTAACAGTCAGGGGCAGGAGAGCGGCTACTCCAACGTTGCCGAAGCGCAGATCCCCTGATGGCGCCACTAGCGAAATGAGCACGACATGTCGGGATGACGAAAACGGCCCAGCATGCCAGAGTGGTCTAGCATTTTCGCAGGAACTGCGAGGGCTAGAGATCTCGTTTGCTGGGGGACTCCAAGAATACTGCTGATCTCGCCTAGAGACAGCCAACCGAAATCGGTCCTAATTATTTGCCGTCGCGTTGACCGATGCGGTACCTCGGCCCGGAACTCGCCTCCTTCAGACTATAATTTCAAGCAGGGGATTATTTCTACACGATGCATTTGTCTCTCGTCCTCCTGTCTTTCGTCAGCGGCGAAATCGTCGATCTCGTCCTTCAAACCGGTCCGGTTGCCAAGGTTGTTCTTCTCTTGCTCCTTGCTTTCAGCATAATTTCCTGGGCCGTGATCCTCTCCAAGTGGTGGCTGATTCGTTCGGCGCACTCCCAGAGCGGAAAATTCGTTCGCGCTTTTCGCAGAGCCCAACGTTTGCAGGATGTCGTCTCCGCTGCTGACCAGTTCCGTCCAAGCCCGCTCGTCGGTGTTTTTGAGGGTGCAGTCGCAGAGTTCAAGCGGCAGATGGGCAACACCGGTGGGATCAACAATCCAACGTCGATTCAGCGCGCGATGCAGATCGCATCGTCGGAAGAAATCACCAAGCTCGAGCGCAACCTGCCATGGCTTGCCATTACGGGAGCCGTCACGCCTTTTATAGGGTTGTTCGGAACCGTCTGGGGCATCATCGACGCCTTCCACGGCTTGGGCACCGCAGGAGCCGCGACCTTGCGTGCCGTCGCTCCCGGCATTTCTGAGGCTCTTATCACAACCGCCGCCGGCCTTGCCGCTGCCATCCCCGCCGTTATCGCCTATAACCTGATTCTCGGCTCCATTCGCGAATTGGCCACACGCAATGACGATTTCGCGCTCGAGATGCTCAATCTGGTCGATCGCCAGCAGGCTCAGCCTGTGGCGGAGGTTCGGCGCTGATGGCATTCACTGCTGCCAACGGCCGCACGCAGACCGCGCTTTCCGATATCAACGTCACCCCGCTGGTCGACGTCGTCCTCGTTTTGCTCATCATCTTCATGGTCACGGCTCCCGTTCTTCAATCGGGCATCGAGGTCAATGTTCCGCATACCCGCACAGTCAAGGAAATCACCGAAGAACGCCTTGTCATCAGCATCGACAAATCGCAGCGCGTCTTTCTTGGAAATGATCCCATTAACATCAACCAGATCGGAACGACTCTGAAGCAAAGGATCCGCGACCCCCGGCACCAGTCGATTTACTTACGCTCCGACGAAGATGTTCCGTTCGGGGCATTCGCCACTGTCATGGACGCGATCAAACAAGCAGGGATCAGCAACGTCAGCATTGTGACGCAGCCGATCGATTCGAATGGCAGCAAGCGCTAGCAATGATCTCGCGCAGGGAAGCCTCGGCCGACCCATTCTGTGGTCAGCCGGATTGCACTTGGCCTTCGCGGTTTTCGTCACGGTCTATGCGGTCTACTTCACTGGATTTCGCGGCCAGGGCTGGGGCGCTGGCGGCGGGGGCGATGCCATGGGAGCAACGCTGGTGACCACGGTTCCCTTGCCCGCCAATCCTGAGCAAACCAGCAGTGTGCTGGCAACCGAATCCAAAGGTCTTTCGCAGTCGCAGCCAAAACCGCAGGAGCAACCAGAACCCGAAGCGATTCCGATTCCCGACAAAACCGCGAAACTGAAAAAGAAACCGGTCGTCACCGCTACGCAGCGCAAGCCGCAACCGGAACCGGAGGAATCGAACCAGATTCCGTACGGCGAAGGCGGTCCGGTCAGTGGTCCTTACGCAATGTTCAATGCCGGTGGTGCAAAGGGAGGCTTTGGATTTACGGGTGGGGGCGGCGATTTCGGCAGCCGATTCTCCTGGTATGTACAGGGCGTACAGCGCAAGGTCTCGGAGAACTGGCTGAAATATGAAGTCGATCCCAGTATTCGGGATGCCAATCGCGTTTATCTTACCTTCGATATCGCGCGTAGTGGACATCCCTCGAATGTGCAGATCGAGCAGTCCAGTGGCGTTCCGTCACTCGATCGTTCGGCGGTATATGCAATTCAACGGATCGACACGTTCGGCCCTTTGCCCCCCGAGTACACAGGCGGCAAGGTTTCTGTAGAATTTTGGTTTGACTATAAAAAATAAGTTAGTTGTCGGTTGTCGGCCCGCCAGCACGGCCGATTGCCGAGGCGAATGACGAACGGCTACGGGGTGAACATTGAGCAACTGGATGTATCTTTTCGATCATCATATAGATGGATGTCAATTTTTCCCGCCACGAAAAGGGATGTCGCCGCGCCACGAACTACGATCGTGTTTCGGTAGCCAACTGGCGTTGATTGCATTGCTCTTCTTCCTGCTGGGCGCGGTTAGCCCGGCCCAGGACTGGATTCGCACTGGTACCGGCCTCGGCGTTGAAAAAGTTCGCCTCGCTGCCGCCGACTTCAAAGCTTCGACCTCCGACCCAAAGAACACTGATCTACTGAAGGTTTTTAATGACACCCTCTGGAACGATCTCGATAACGCTGGCATTTTCGATCTCGTGTCGAAAAGCTTCTATCCACTGCAAAATCCCAGCCAGCCCTCTGAAATCAATTTCTCCGCTTGGAACTCGCCTCCACCCAAGGCTGCTATGCTGGCCTTCGGCAATCTCGAAGTCAGCGCCGACAAAGTTACCGTGCAAGGCTGGCTTTATGACTTGAGCAATCAGGCATCGCCGCAGGTGCTTGGCAAGCAATACAACGATTCAGCCACCAATGATGCCGTGCGCATCATCGCTCACAAATTTGCCGACGAGATTATCTTCCGTCTCGGCGGCGGCATCCCCGGCATCGCCGAAAGCAAAATCTTTTTCGTCAGCGATCGCAGCGGCCACAAAGAAATCTGGATGATGGATTATGATGGCGCCAACCAGACCCAGCTCACGCATCTTGGCGCGATCTCTCTTTCGCCGCGCATCTCGCCTGACGGTTCGCGCCTAGCCTTCAGTTCGACAACCAAGAGCGGCTGGGAAATCATGATGTACTCTTTCGATCTCAACCGCATGGTCGCCTTCCCCCGCTTTGGCGGTATGAATCTATCTCCCTCATGGTCCCCCGACGGAAAGATTGCTTTTTCCTCCTCACGCAACGGCTATCCCAACATCTTCGTGGTCGATGGCTCCGGGGGGAATTTACGCCGACTCACGACTGACAAGGGGCCCGACGTCGCACCCACCTGGAATCGCAAAACCGGATCGCAGATCGCCTTCGTCAGTGGCCGCAGCGGACTTCCGCAGATTTATACGATGGAAGCCGACGGCACTAATCTTCAGCGCGTCACCGATCAGGGCTATGCCGTTTCACCCAACTGGTCGCCCAACGGGCAGTTCCTCACCTTCTCATGGACTCGCAAATATGGCCCCGGTGAACCTGGCTCTAACGATATTTATCTGATGGATATTGCCAGCAAGCAGTGGGTCCAGCTTACCCACGACGCTGGAAGAAACGATTTCCCATGCTGGTCGCCTGACGGACGGCACCTCGTCTTCCAGTCGCATCGAACTGGCACGGACCAGATCTTCAGCATGCTGGCGGACGGCTCGAATGTGAAACAACTGACGACCAAAGGCAATAACACGCAGCCCAACTGGAGTTGGAAATGAAAGATCCGTTTTCAGATATTGGGCGGAGGGCATTAGCGAAGGTCTTTGCACCGCGCGAGTTAGCTTTTTTGATACCTGAGACCTGCGTCGTTTTTCTTGCGGCCGGCGAAACGTGCGCTCCGCCGCAATGCTGCAAAGTTGCACGCACAATTCGGGCGCACAGAAATGTGGAGGAGTCAGTGAAGCAACGAACTACGATGACGAGATGGGGCATTCTCGTTCTTGCACTGGGTATGATCATGTTACTGGCTGCATGTGGGAAGAAAAAGCCACCCCCACCGCCTCCGCCGCCACCGGCGCCCACGGCTCCTACCGCGTCGCTCTCCGCGAATCCGAATACGATCAATCAGGGCGAATCGACCACCTTGACCTGGCAAACCACAAACGCTACCGATGTCAGCATCGACAGCATTGGTCCGGTCGACACCAGCGGATCGCGACGGGTCACGCCCGCCGATTCCACGACTTACCATCTGGTCGCTAAGGGAGCAGGGGGCACCCAGGATGCCACAGCGCGCGTTACCGTTAATGCCGCGCCCCCTCCGTCCGCCCCGGCCGCTGAGAATCTGACGGAGCAGGAGTTATTCGCCAAGAATGTGCATGACATTTACTTTGCATACGATAACTCCGAGATCCGGCCCGATCAGCAGGCCTCCGTTCAGACGGATGCCCAATTCCTGCAGCAACATTCCAATATTCACGTCACCATTGAGGGACACTGCGACGAGCGCGGTTCTACCGAATACAACCTCGCGCTCGGAACCAATCGTGCCGACGCGGTGAAGAATGCGCTCATTCAAGCTGGAGTTAGTGGCGATCGCATCAAAACCTTCAGCTATGGCAAGGAGAAGCCATTCTGCACCGAATCCAACGAAAGTTGCTGGCAGCAGAACCGCCGCGGTCATTTCGTCTACGAGAAGTAGAGAATTGACGGATGTTCAATCCGGGACGGAGTCGCACTCGCTCCGTCCCGCTGTTTTAATCCAGATTTGTTCTGCCATGGATCAACTATGAAATCGAATCGCTTTACCGCAGTGTTCACTCTCTTACTCTTACTGGCGTTCTCTTCTCTTTTGCCGTCCCCGGCTTTCGCCGCTAGCAAGGAGATTATCCAGTTGCAAACGCAGGTTGATCAACTCCAGCAGCAGATGACGCAGATGAAACAGTCATTTGACGAGCGCATGGGCGTGATGCGGAACCTGCTCGAGAAAAACACTGACGCGGCCAACAAAGTCAGCGCAGCCATTGACGGCCTCCAATCGTCTATCAATAAGCAGCAAACGGATCGCGCCGCCCAGGTTGACCAGATCTCCGGCCAGATCCAGGCCCTCAACGACACCATGGACGAACTCAAGGTCCGTCTTGCCAAGCTGAGCAAGCAATTTGAGGATATGCAGTCGGCGCAGCAATCCATGGCCGCACAACAGGCACAGGCCCAGCAGCAAGCGCAGGCGATGGCGCAGGCTCCGCCGCCTGACGTTCTCTATAACAATGCTTTGCGCGACTACAACGGCGGCAACAACGACGTCGCCATGCAGGAGTTCAACGACTACGTCAAGTTCTACCCGAACACCGATCTGGCCGGAAACGCTTACTTCTATGTTGCGGAGATCGCCTACAAAGCTGGCGACTATCAGAAGGCGATCGCGAATTACGACCTGGTCCTGCAGAACTTTCCCGGCGGAAACAAAGCCGCTGCGGCTCAGCTCAAGAAAGGTCTCGCTTTGATCGAAATGGGGAAAGAAGACGACGGCGTACAGGAATTAAAGCACGTCATTCAGCGCTATCCCCGCACTAATGAGGCCACCCAGGCGCGAGACAAGCTGCGCAAAATGGGGCAGGTGGCAACGAAAACCCGGTAAAACCAGTGTCAGTTTATCGTTGGAATCGGTTTTCCTGAGACCTGACGCCTAAACACAGAGAAGTCAGTGACTCGGTACCGTCACTCCGCCTTCAATCTTGGGAATGCCAAAGTGTCCCCCAAGATGCGACAAGTCCAATGGACTAATCGAACCGGTTACCACCACATAATCCACTTCGGTCGGTCTCGCAAATAACATCGCAACGTTGCTGATAGCATTGTTCTCGAAGCGAATCCACACGTCGGTCGTTCCCGGCCCGCCATTCTTGTCGTGATTATTGACCAGTTGCTTCCAGCCTCCGCTATGGTATTCATCTTTCACCGAATTCAGAATGTCCGGGTCATACATTCCCGGTTTGGAGAAGCGATAGTTATGCACCGAAACCCCGCTAATCCCTGCAATCACACGACGCAAATCCTCGTTGTCAGGATCGAGCTTCGACGCAAACACCAGCATCGAATGGTCAAGTGTGAACTCGGTTTTCGATGACGCCATCTGTCGCAGCGCCTCGAAACCCTGCGGGACCACAGGTTGTGGCTGCAATTGAGCCTGGGCTAATACCTCACCGATAATGACCGCTAATACTGCAGAAAGCCGGGCAAGCCTCATAGAAGTCCCCAATTCACAAAATTATAGACAAAGCTCCGCCGTCCAGCGGAACTCTCCGCAGATAAGAACCCGTCTTGGAAAAATTAGTTGTACGAATTTTGCACCACGCGGATTGGCAAAACTGGTCAAATCACATCGGCCGCTGCTGCCTTCTGGCTCAAGCGCTCGTTCGCGCGCAGCTCCACCCAATCGGTCTGCACGGTCTCCCACCCCTGAATCTGGAAGCCATATGATTCAAACAGACGCCTGATCTCAGGACGGGCCCATCCCGCGATTTCTTCAAGAATCGGAACGATCGTTGCGAGAGCATTGTCACTCAATACCGTCCGCTTCGCGATCTGGGTTACGGTCTTCGATTCCGAAACCGCAATGGTGAAACCTTCATGGCGGTTGACATGCAACATTACGTGTATATCGGAGCTGCCGTCACCCACATAAACCACCCGATCGAAGGGGACGCCAATCTTATCCGTGAGCTTTTCCAATCGAGCTACCTTGCCATAGCCTGCAGTTGCGCGCACCAGTGTATCGATTTCGCCGTTATCGCGATATTTGAATTCCGTACCAAAGATGTGATCCTGTGGAACGATTCCCTCCAGCGCCGACTGAATCACTTCCACTGGGGCTGCCGACAGCACATAAAAATCAAAGTGAAAGCCGTCGATTCGATGGTCGAGAATTTCGTAGACCTGCTTGATATTCTGTTTGAGACGAATGCGCTTCCCAACCTCGATCAGATGCTCGCGACGGACTTTCGAGCGGAACTGTGGGTCATGCAGCAGCAAGTAAGATAGTTCTGCCCCCTGCTGCACCAGATTCAGCAGCGCCATTCCTTTGATCTTGCGTTCAAATTCTTCGACAGAAATGCCAACCACCTCGCTGAGAACGTAACCCGTATCGTTGAAGGTCAGCGTCTTATCGAAGTCGCTGGCGAATAGATAATGTTTTCTATTTGTACTTATCATGTTCCAATCTTAGATTCCCCTCTGCGTTAATGAACCATGAAATTTCCCGATCCTATGTATTACAAAGACTTACGGGAGTTTACGACCAATAAAAGCAATGCGACAAGTGCACCTTGCTCATGGAAAACATTCGGCGTAGCCTGAAAATGCAATCTTACGAAACCCGCGCGACGCGCACATTTTCGAGGCCCTTATGACTCGCAGCTCCAGTGATCATCTCCGCAATGATGCCGACCGTGGCAAAGGCTCGCTTGAGCCCGATGACCCAAAGCAAGCCGCCAATAATTCTATGAGAGGTCAGCTTTCTCATCGCAATCCCGATCCGCTTGCCGAAGGAGCCGATACAGATTTTCCCGAGCCCGGACAGAGTCCCGAACACTCTTTTGAGGGAAAGCTGCCAAAGAAAAAGTAATAATCAGATACGCAGCCGAATTCGGGAGCGTTTCGCCGGCGCGATTCTCGGCAATCCCGATTTGCGCACCCTAGATTCAGAAACGCGACTTGTCTTGTAGCGAAATGATTTCGAACATGCACCGGTCTCTTCTCGTCACCCTTTTGATCGTGGCCTTGCTCGGCAGCAGCGTTGCCTCAGATCAGGACTACCCGCTTACCGCCGCCATCGGGATTGGGCGCGGACAGTACCCGGGTGAATACGTTACCGAATTGAGAATCGGTCATACGGTGTATATTTCGCACGACTCCTGCCACAAAGCAGACCCGGGCCTGAACCAACGATATCCTGCCCGTATGCACGACCGAACCATCTGGTTGCTCGTCGGCTCTACGCTTTGCAAATATCGTGTTTCTGATGAACACCCCTACTTAGGGCACACTCCTAGATCGGGCAAATAGCGCTTCTCGGCACGAAAAACGTTGGAGTTCGATGCAATCTGGCCAATGAGCCTGAGTCGTTTCCGTTCTTCGCCTCATCTCTCAACTGCACCGAATTTCTTCTGTTGTCCACGTTCTGAGTTCAATCCACTCGAAAGTTGTAAGGAGCGGCTATGCCTCGCATGAAAGCCATTCAGGTCAGCAAACCCGGGGGAGATTTTGAACTGGTTGAAAGAGACATTCCCGAACCTGCACGCGGGCAGGTGCGAATCAAATTTTGGTGTGCTGACAGCCGTTCGCCCAATGATCGAGAAATATGCTCTCGAGAAAGCCGACGATGCTTACGAGCAGATGAGCGGGCGAGTTCGGTTCCGGGCAGTGCTCACCATGGGATGAAATCAGTGGCTGGTTGTAAGTGATTAGTGATTAGCATCAATTGCTACCCGCTTTGGGTGCTCGACATTGACCACTCTCCGAGAACACGAACCACTAGTCACGAACCACTAATCACTTAATTAACGCAGCTCTTCCATGCACTTTTCCAGCGCTTCCCTGCTCGGACGCACCACCGATTCCGGCAGCGTAGCGAGCGGCCTGTCGGTGACGTTCAGCATGTCGATGAAGCTGGGCGCCTTTGAGTTGATGTAGAAAACTCCCGTAAGCACTTCGCCTTTGGCATGCGACTCCATCAGGCGCTGAACGGCTTTGACTCGATCGGTCGGATCATATTCTTCTTCGAGCTTGCGCAGGCGAAGGCTGGAACCGTCGTGCATGGTTACTTCGAACGTCGTTCCGGGATCGTAATCCACATTAATTTCTTCGAACGCGGGGACGAAGCTCACCTCGTTTAGTGGTTCCTCATGCGCCTGCATGTATTTGTATGATTTTGTCGAGCCTTCGTGATCGTTGAAGGTCACGCAGGGGGAAACCACGTCGAGCATGACGGTTCCGTTGTGCGCGATCGCCGCTTTCAGCATTGTGTGAAGCTGCTTCTTGTCGCCGGAAAACGACCGTCCAACAAACGTTGCACCAAGCTGAATCGCCATGGCGCATGTATCAACCGGAGGCAGATCGTTCGCAATACCGCTTTTGAGCGTGGAACCAATATCCGCCGTCGCCGAAAACTGCCCTTTCGTCAGCCCGTAACAGCCATTGTCTTCGATGATGTAAATAATCGGCAGATTGCGGCGCATGAGGTGGACGAACTGTCCAACCCCGATCGAAACGGTGTCTCCATCGCCGGTGACACCAAGCGCGAGGAGATCACGGTTCGCCAGCATGGCTCCGGTCGCGACCGACGGCATGCGTCCATGCACGCTGTTAAAGCTGTGCGATCGGTTCATGAAGTAGGCAGGACTCTTGGATGAGCATCCAATGCCGCTGAATTTGGCCACGCGCTCAGGCTTTACGCCCATCTCATACATCGCGTCGATGATGCGCTCTGAAATCGCATTGTGTCCGCAGCCAGCGCATAACGTGGTCTTGCCGCCACGGTAGTCGATAACCTGCAGTCCGATGCGATTGGTTTTGGGAGCCGGCGTCGAAGTCGGTGTGCCCGTGGTTCCCATTTACTTACCCTCCATCATCACGAGTTCGTCGGTTATGGAACGCGCGTCGAGTGGCAATCCGTGAATATGGCAGATCGAGCGCAGGCGCGGCGTCAATTCCGCTTTTATATCAAGCTTGAGCAGGCTCGCCATCTGACCGTCACGATTCTGCTCGACGATGTAAATGCGTTCATGATGAGCGATGAAATCGTGCACCTCCCGCGTAAAGGGATACGCACGCACGCGCAGATAATCGGTCTCGACTCTATATTCTTTCGCAAGCTGGTCCCGCGCCTCGATGATCGCCCAATGCGAGGTCCCATAGGCCAGAATGCCGATGTTGGCTTCACCGGTCCCAGCCAACTCGGGCCCTGGCACAAACGAGCGCGCCGTTTCGAACTTTTTGTTGATGCGCTCCATGTTGCGCTCGCTGTATTGCCCTTTGTCGTTGTGTCCGCTGCCCCGCGCGAAATATGCGGCCGCGGGATGGTCGGTTCCTGGGAGCGTGCGATAGCCGATCCCATCACCGTCGACGTCCTTATAACGGGCAAAGCTGCCCAGTCGCTCCAGGTCTTCTTTCGTCAGAACTTTTCCCCGCTCGATCGGCTTTTCGGGATATGGAAATGGATCCGACATCCAGTTGTTCATGCCGAGATCGAGATCGGACATCACAAACACCGGCGTCTGGAATTTCTCGGCGAGATCAAATGCCTCCTGTGCCATGGTGAAGCATTCGCTGACGGAGTCGGGAAACAGCATGATGTGTCTGGTATCGCCATGGCTTAGAAAAGCGGTCGAGAGCACGTCACCCTGCGAGGTGCGCGTCGGCAGGCCAGTGGACGGACCCACGCGCTGGATATCCCAGATCACCGCTGGAACTTCTACGTAATAAGCGAGCCCCGAAAACTCGGACATGAGTGAAATACCAGGGCCGGCTGTGGCGGTCATCGCACGCGCGCCGGCCCATCCCGCACCCAGTACCATGCCAATCGCGGCCAACTCGTCTTCCGCCTGCACGATCGCGAAAGTCGCCTTACCATCAGGGCCAACGCGATATTCCTTCATGTATTCCATCATCGTTTCAACCAAAGACGACGATGGTGTGATCGGATACCAAGTGACGACCGTGCATCCGGCAAACATGCATCCCATCGCAGCGGCCGAGTTTCCGTCAATGATGATCATTCCCCGGGTTTTGTCCGTCCGTTCGATATAGAACGGATCACGCTTTTTCAGATTCGCTGCGGCGTAATCATGCCCGGCTTTGGCTGCGGCGAGATTCAAATTAGCTGCCTTGGCCTTCGTCGCGAACTGTTTGCGGATCGCTCTTTCGACTTCTGCAAAATCAATTTCGAGCAATTGCGCCGCCACGCCGACATAGATCATGTTCTTGATCAGCTTGCGCAGCTTCGCTTCCTGGCACACCACCGCGACCAGCTTGTCGTAGGGCACGGAGTAAAAAATCAGATCGTTGCGTAACTTGTCGAGTCCAAGCGGCTCATCGTAGAGAACGCTTGCGCCTGGCGCGAGCGTTTTGACGTCCTCTTGCGCCGTCTCCGGATTCATCGCAATCAGAAGATCAATCTCTTTCTTGCGTGCGATGTAGCCATCTTTATTGGCGCGAATGGTGAACCATGTCGGCAGACCGGCAATATTCGACGGGAAAAGATTCTTGCCGGAGATTGGTACGCCCATCTGAAAAATGCTGCGCAGAAGAACTGTATTTGAACTTTGCGACCCCGACCCGTTTACGGTCGCGACTTGAATGCTCATGTCGTTGACGACACGCTGTTGCCCTAGTCGGCCTGATGATTCCTGGGGCACGACATCCGTTGTGGCCATCCCCTATTCCTTCCTTGATGAAAGCCTCTTTATTGAACCCCTGCTCGAACCCGCGCAATGTGTGGACCGGGCGAACCCCTTCTCCCGGAAAGGTCTGTCGAAGCGGGAACCTCTTAGTATATCGCCAACACTGACGATCGAACGAGACCTTCTCGATGTTCCTGTAGCCAACTCTGATTCTTCCCTACCCGAGATTCGACGCACAGCCACTAGGCGTCGACAAATAAGTTGACGCACGCTTGACATTGTGATGACACCGGAATTTTCAGGACCGCTTACTTTCAACTTGCGGTGATTCGGTGGGGAGTCACCCAGAATTCACTTAAAAACTGGAGCAGGAAAATGACTAAAGAAACGAACGTGCTCGCTCCCTCTTCCCAATCAAGCGATTCACCCCCTGCGAACGGCTTGAAGCGTCGCTCTTTTAAGGGCATCGGCATAGCAGGCGCAACCCTCGCTGGCGGTTCACTGCTCGGGGCTGTTGCTCAGACTTCGCAACAAAGCGGGATAATCACGTCGGGCGATGTGGCTATCCTTCGATTCCTGGCTGCCGCAGAACTCATTGAGACTGACCTGTGGCAGCAATATGCCGAACTCGGAGGAGTCACACCTGGCCAACCGAACAGCTATCAAACCGCGTTGATGAACCTAGATGGGGACGGTCCGCAATACATCTCCAGCAATACTCTCGATGAGGCCAGTCATGCGGCATTCCTTAACGCCTACCTCATTTCGATCGGAGCTGAACCAGTAGATCTGGACGCCTTCCGGACTCTACCCAGCAGTGAGGCCACCGGTGCGCAACAGATTGGGCGGCTCACGAACCTAATGAACCTCACCGTCGATACAAGTTGGTATACGCGCTACCGTAGCAGCAAGAACCCGGACTTTGGCGCTACTTTTCCTCAGGCCATCGACCTTGTCAACGTCACCGCCATTCCCCGCACAAATGCGGATTTCAGGCCCCACCACCATGTTCAGGCGATAGCGAACACCGCCGCCTTTCACTTCGGCACGATCGAACAGGGCGGCAGCACACTCTACTCCGCGATGGCACAAAAGGCGACCAACCTTGAAGTTCTGCGCATCGTCGTAAGCATCGGTGGAGATGAGGTTGCCCATTTCCTGGAATGGGTGGACTTCGCGGGCAATGGCGTGCAACCGCCGGTTGCTCCGTTTACGGATCCTGTCTCCGGATTGACCTTCCCCAATTTCGACAAGACGGTCAACCCATCGCTCCAAACGAACTTGATCTTTCCCGTGCCGTGCGAGTTCATTAACCCTAACTTGCCAGCTTGCGCGGTGATTCGACCTACCGACCCAACTGGAATTGCCAGTGGAGTGGTGGACTTTCTGACGGCAATGAACTTGTTCGATGGCCAATCGTCCGCTTTCTTTAAGGTGCTAGAGCAGCTGGCGAAAGCCGCCGACGCCGCCAAACGTGGGTTTTAAAGGCATCGCGTTGCAACTTATCTTTGAATCGTGGCGCCGACGGGTATAAATCGCGCCGGCGCCAGTTTTTCCGATTCCGGCTCACGGCCTACTAAATGGCCGAGACCTTTTTTGAAGGAGCATTTATGTTTGAAGGATTATTTCAACCCACACATCTGTTATTGGTTCTTGGGATTGCCTTGCTCGTGTTTGGACCGAAAAAACTTCCGGAACTTGGCAAAGGGATTGGCGACGGGATTCGCGGCTTCCGTTCCGCAATGAAAGAGCCGGAAGATCTGATGCCGAAGATCAGCAAATCTGCTGACGCCGATTCCTCCGAGTGAACGTCGACAACGGCAATTCGCGGCAAATGCATTAATCTGGATGGATGAGATTTTTGAACAAGCTCCAAGTGCTGGTCCTGGGACTGCTTTTGATGTGGGCTGGCGCGGCCTCGCCGCAGGTGAGCGAGCCTACAACTTCTCCTGACAAACGGGGCGCGAATCGTGCGCCATCACAAAATCAGGGAACGAATAGCAATCAATCGGCCGATCAAGCACAGCCGCCAAATTCTGGGGGCGCAAAAGCCACTGATCAGTCACAGACCTCAAATACCTCTTCTCCGGAAAAGATCATTTCTCCTCAGGAAGCAAAGGAACTCTTCCATTCGGTCGATGAGCTTCTGAAGTTCGCCAGTGACGACACTGGTATGCCCATCAAGCACGAGGTCAAGCGCAAGCTCACCGATCGCAAGGAGGTTGAATCTTATCTCGAGAAGGGCATGCGCGACGACAAAGACGCAAAGCGATTGGAGCGCTCTTCGGAGGTGCTGAAAAAGTTCGGCCTGATTCCACGTGATTTTCAGCTCGGTCCGTTTCTTGTGGCCATGCTGAAGGAGCAGGTCGCGGGATACTACGATCCGAAAAAGAAGACGGTCAATATTCTGAATTGGGTTGACCCTGAGCAACAGAAGCCGGTACTGGCCCATGAATTGACGCATGCGCTGCAGGATCAATCCTTCGACATGCAAAAGTGGATGGACGCGGCAGAGACCGAGGGCGACAAAAAAAATGATCCAACCCCAGCAGATATCGATAAGGATGAAGAATCATCGGCGCGAGAAGCGGTAGTTGAAGGGCAGGCGATGGTCGTAATGCTCGATTATTCGCTAGCTCCAACCGGCAAGACGCTTCTCGATATGCCACAGGTTGGGGAGGCGCTCAAGCAAGGCATGCTCGATGAGCCCGACTCGCCGACTTTCCGTAATGCCCCCATTTTTCTAAAAGAAGAACTGACGTTTCCCTATCGCTACGGTCTGGACTTTACTCTGGCGGTCGAAAAGGCTGGCGGCAAGGAACTGGCCTACGGCGGCGCTTTCAAAGATCCTCCGAATACCACGCGGGAAATTATGGAACCCGAGACTTACTTGTCTCGCGAGAAGCTGGAACCGTTGCGACGTCTCGATTTCAAAAAGGATTTCGAAAAGTACGACACATTCGATATCGGAGCGATCGGCGAGTTTGATGTGAACGTTCTCGTCGAGCAATACGTGAATAAGGACGAGGCAGAGGCCATGTATCCGGCCTGGCGAGGCGGCTACTACTTCGCCGGGCGGATCAAAGGAACGAAATCCGGGCCGCTCGGTGTGCTTTATGTTTCGCGCTGGGAGTCGCCCGAGAAGGCCGCGGAATTCGCCGCTGTGTATGCACAATCTCTTGCCAAGCGATACCAGACCCGCCAACCGCTCGATAGAGAGGGCAATCCTGCTAAAGATGCCCCACCTGCCGAATCGTGGCGAACATTGCGCGGGCGACACGCATGGATAACTGAAGAGGGGGC
>Ga0335079_10004748_pt1 | contig 15636 bp, 12 predicted proteins | sample Lox_Sample_33_FD_206719 | JGI IMG/M metagenome (GOLD analysis project Ga0335079, IMG submission 206719) | Soil microbial communities from Loxahatchee National Wildlife Refuge, Florida, United States - Lox_Sample_3.3 | ecosystem: Environmental > Terrestrial > Soil > Wetlands | place: USA... | reverse complement strand
GTTATTGTAGTACAAATATACCTAAAATTCAAACGGAAAAAAAGGTAAAGTTAGAAAAATTATTAGATTTAGAACTTGAACATATACTAGTTTTAATTGAATTCATGATTTATGGTATATTAAAGGCGTTAAATGTGTTCCATTAACAATTGGAGAATTTATAACTCCTATAGCCTTAGCTATTTGAATAATGGATGATGGAGGAAAAGTTAAAGAAGGACTTAAACTTGCTACTAATGCATTTTCTTATTCAGATTGTTTATTGTTAGTTAAAGTACTCTTTGTTAATTTTAAACTTAAAGCTACTGTTCAATCAGCAGGTATTCCTAATCAATACCATATGGAAAGAATCTATGCCTTTATTATGTAACATAATTTTACCTTACGTACATTCTTCTATGAAATATAAAATAGGTGAATAATAAATATAGTCAATCAATTATATTAAAATTATAGGTAATATTTCCCTATTAATTAAATTAAATATATTGATTTGGCAACATTGATGAAAACAGGTCAAAAATATTGTTTTTATATTTAGACCGTCGGTTTCTTTAATTTTCAATTAATTAGTAAATTTTGAAAGAAAATCGCTACAGACTGCAACATCACTGGGTATATTTTTATAGGTAATATGCTTAATGTACAGTCGAAGTTTTAGCATTTTTTATAATTTATTTAATGTCATAAGGTTTTACTGAAATATTGAATACTTTTTTTTTGTATCAAGTAAAATACGTGAATATGTATTGAAAAACAAGATAATTAAAGATCTTAGTTAAATATAAAACTACAATACATATTTTGAAACTTGGCAACTGTTATTACAAATTTATTATCAGCAATACCTATATTTGGACATGATTTAGTTGAGTTTAATAATTTAAAAAATAAATTACCTACTATTGGAAAAATTAGTGTTCATGCATTTAAAAAAGGAAATAAAAAAATATTAAATAAAGAAGCCGCTTTGCGGTCTATACCTTATTCTTTTCTATCAATGTTAGTAGGTTTAATTGATGGTGATGGTTACATTTTAATTCATAAAACAACTAAAGGTTATATAAAAATTAATCTTACTATTGCAATTAATATTCGTGATTTATCCATTTTACAATATATTTATTCTGTATTAAAATTAGGTAAAATAACAGTTTATTCTAAATTAGGTATTTGTAAATTAATTATTAATAAAACGGAACTTCAAGATGTATTATTTCCTTTATTTTTATATCATAAAATTTTTTTTTTAACAAATTCACGACGTGATCAATTTAATAAAGCAATGTTTATTTTTCAAAATGAATTAAAATATTTTTCTGATATTAAAAATATAATACCATTGTCTAATTCCGTAATAAATTATACTTTTTTACCTTTTTTTAAAAATTGAATTGTAGGATTTACTATGAAAAAGCTTCGTAAATATCCAGAATATATAGAATATATGAAAAATAATTTTTATAATGATATTTTAAAATATAAAAAAAATAAAAACATTTGTGATAAAACTAAAAGTTATCTTAGAAAATATATAAAAACAAATAGAAATAATATAAAATTATTTTTAAGTAATTCGAGAGTCACTTTACAAAACAAATAAGAAATATAATTAAATTACCACTAAAAATTATCGATTTAAATTTAAACAAGTATATTATCGATTGTCTTTCAATATTTGTCTCATTATTTTAATATTTTACATTTTTTAAAAATTGAAAGTGGATATAGAGACAATTATTATAAGAGGATCTTTACCTTGTTTTACAGAATATAGAAATATATTTTATAAAAATAAAGTTAAAGTTGTACCATTTATAATTTATTAACGCATTAGCACACTGAATTATGGGACTCTCATTCTTTGTACAGTTATAAAATTAATAATTATAATTTTCATACGAATTTTAATTAGACGTATGAAAATATATGCGCTATATAAAATTATTATATTTTTTAGTAAAATCGATGCAGGGGCCATTTAAAATAATTTTTGATACTAATCGTAAAATGGCTATAATTTATTTAGTTTTTCTTCTAAAGGTTATTAATTTTTTTTCTTTTTCAGGCAATATGAAGAATATATTTAAAAAATAATAAACGATATAACAAACTAAAATTTCCTGATTAAAATTAATTAGAACACTAAATAATAGTAATTATGTTTTTTAAATTTAAGCTCCTTAAAATAGTAATATTTTAGAGGCAAACAGGGAGAATTGCATTAAATTTTAAAATTTATAAATATTTTAAAACAATTTGCAGCGGAGATTGATTTGGTATTTTTTTAATTAATTGTTTAAAATAAAAAAATTAAAATATAAATCAATAACGTTCAACGACTAACAAGTGAATAATACTAACAATAAACTTGACAAGAGAACCCTGCACCCAATTTTATAAAATATAATTATAATTTTTAATTGGATGAAGACATAGTCTAAGCATTATTGTGAAATAATGAGATGGTTTTAAAATACTATCTATAATATAACTGTAATTTGAGGTGGATTCAAGACAGAGGGTCCATATTATAGTGATATAGTATTAAAAATCTTACTTGATGCTGAAAAATTCTTTTTTATATTTATATCTATAATTTTATTATTAAATATAATTGAAATTACATACTTTATTATACAATTATATAGTAACTATATTAAAAATATTATTATAATAATTTGAAATAAATATAATAAAGTGAAAAATCTAATAACTAGGGAACAATCAGCAGTTATTCTAAATATAAAAATTTATTTGTATTTAGAATTTACTCAGAGACTTTTTTTAAATATGAATAAATTAATAAAAATATTTAAAAGGATTTATACTACAGGAGGTAGGTATAAATCAAACGTAAGAGGTCTATCATATGCCTACTTAATAGGTTTAATAGAAGGTGATGGATGAATTTCTATTTCTAAAAAAGGTAAATATTTAACATATGAAGTAGGTATAGAAATGAATATTAAAGATATTCATTTATTATATAAAATTAAAGATGCTTTAGGAATAGGTAAAATTAAACTTAGAATTAGAAAAAATATAAATAATAATGAAATTAGTTCCGCTATATATAATATTAGAAATAAAAAACATTTAAAAGAAAGAATTATTCCTATTTTTGATAAATACCCTATGTTAACTAATAAACAATATGATTATTTAAGATTTAAAAATGCACTATTAAATAACATTATATTTTTTGAGGATTTACCTCAATATACGCGTCCTAAAGAACCTTTTAATTCAGTTGATAATATTTTAGAAACTCATTATTTTTCTGAATGATTAATAGGATTTATAGAAGCGGAAGGTTGTTTTAGTATTTATAAATCCGATAATAATTCATATTTAGCTAGTTTTGATCTTGCTCAAACTAATTCATTTGAAATTATTCAAGCTATAAAAATGTATTTAAATATCTCAACTAGTATATATAAAGATAAAACTAATTGTTTTAAAATTAAAACAACTAATGTTAGAGATATTGAAAATGTAATAAAATATTTAAAAAATAATCCTACAAGATTATTAGGTAATAAAAAATTAAAATATACTTTATTCTTGAAAAATATAAAAAAAATACCTAGATATTCTAAAGTTATTAATATACCTGATCATTATTAATGGGCTTCGCCTATTAAACTATATTATTCAGGAGATAGATCAAGATATAGTCCGAACTAATATATAATATTTAATATTATGTATTGTGAATAATAAGAGTTTTTATTTTTAAAAATGGAATTATCAACAATTAGCTCTGTTAATAATGCAACACTTAATAGATTTTTCTCTTTACATTATTTATTACCGTTTGTTTTAGCTGCATTAGTAGTAGCACATTTAATGGCTATTCATGAGCACGGTTCTAATAATCCAAATGGGATAACATCTAATGGAGATAGATTTTCTTTTCATCCTTATTTTAGTTTCAAAGATCTTGTAACTATTTTCTTATTTTTACTTGTACTATCTATAATTATATTTTACTATCCAAATATTATGGGTCAAAATTGATGGCCCTATATAATAGTTAATATTATATTTATATATGCTATATGCTGGAAGGATATACTTAAATTTTATAATATAAAAATAGTTAAAATTTATAATAAAACTATAATTATAAGTGGTTTATTTATAAATACGCCTTCGGCGCGTAAATATTTTATAGAAATAATAAATCCCATTATAGTCAGATATTATTATAAAATATATAATCAGCAGATAACCAAAATAATAAATAATGTTTATTATTATATCATAAATTATACATTATTATATTTTAATAATTGTTTATTATTAGTAGGAATTTCAGAGTCTTTACGCATACAACAAGATAATATAATAAAATATATGAATTCAAACAATTTATCTTATATAAATCATAATAATAATTTAATAACTGATAATCATAATAATGAAATAAGTTTAAAATTTAAACAGTGATTTACAGGTTTAACTGATGGAGATGGATATATTTATGTGAATGAAAAAGATTATGTTGGTTTTGAATTAACATTACCGGCACATGATGAAAAAGTATTACGAATCATTCAAAATAAATTTGGTGGTAATATACATGCTCGAAGTGGAATGAAAGCTGTTCGTTATAGAACTCAAAGAAAAGATGTTACATATAAAATAATTCAAAGTTTAAATGGCTTAGTTATTAATAATGTAAGATTAGTTCAATTACATAAAGCTTGTTTAGCCTTAAACATACCCATTAAAAATCCTATTTTACCTGATATTCATTCAGCTTATATTAGTGGATTGTTAGATTCAGATGGTACTATTAATATTTATAAACAAAATTATAATAATACATTTAGATATCAATTAACTATTAATATATCTAATAAAAGTCGTTCTAATATAGAATTTTTATTAAATGTAATAGGCGGTCAGATAATATTTGATAAATCTTTTAATGGTTATTATAAATGAGTAGCTAATTCTAAAGTACTACATTTGAAATTATATGATTATTTCTTAAAATATCCTCCAAAAACTATTAAATCACATAGAACTTTTTTAATAAAAGAATTTCATGAATTAAATACTAAAAAAGTTTATTTAGATAATAATAAATTATCTATGAATTATAAAATATGACAAAATTTTATTACTAGATGAGATAATAAAATTTTAGATTAAAATATTTTATTATATTAATTTTTTAATTAATTAGTTAATTAAAAGACTGTTATAATATATACTATTATAATAAGTTTTTATGAAGATGTAGACCAACCTTTATTAATTAAAATTTATAATTAATAGATGAGCATTCTGATAATTATATTCCTGCTGACCCTATGGTTACACCTAGTTCGATAGTAGGACCATTTATTTTTAAAGGCCGCAAAGCGGTTATAGAATTTAATAAAGATGAAATATTATCCCAATTAAATAAATCAGTTATTAGTAATCAACCGTCAGATAGTATTAATATTTTATATCAATCAGAAGAAGATAAATTTAATCAAATAGTCCAAGGTATTTTTCAAGCAGATGGCCATATTGGAGGTTACTTTACAAAAAAAGAAGATGTAAATTTTAGACCTTTAGTATACATTTCTCAAAATGCTACTACTGAATCGATTCTTTTTTTTAAACAATTAAATAAATTATTCAATAATCAAATGAAATATCAAATATCTTTAACAAGTAATAATAATTATCACATAAGATTACAATCTAGAGATTTTAATTTTATTGTTAATGAATTTATACCTTATTTTTCTAATGTACATGGAGATAAATATTTAGGATTGATTTACTTAGAAAAATTATATTGATTATTAGAATTATTAAAAAAAGAATTGAAAGAAAGTAGAGAAAATAATAAAAATATAGACATCTTAAAATTTAAAATTATAAATTTAGCTTATAATTTAGTGGCGCTAAGCGCCCCTAAAAAAGAGATAAATTTAAAAGAAAAATATGAATTGTGTAAGTTAAATCCTGCTTTAATGGAAAAATCGACAATTAATTACATTCAAAATATGAAGACCATTTTATTGAAAAATTTACCTAAATTAAATAAATGGTTTTTATATGGTCTATATCTAGGAGATGGTAATTTCAGTGTAAGTTTGAGAAAAGATGAGGCGCATAGCGCCCCTTTATACGTTTTAAGATTAAAAATATCTCAAAAAAATACGATTAACAATTTGCAGTTTATAGATAATATTATTAATTTTTGTTCCAGTTTTAATATTAAATCTTATTACTTAACTAAAAAACACAGTAATGTAATAGAATGGTATATAGAAGATACAAATAGTATAAAATTAATCAAAAATATGTGATGTGAAAACAATAAAATTTTATTTTCTTTTTGAAAACATAATCAATTGAACTTACTAATTAAAACAATTAGTTTAAAAAACCACATTAAACATTGAAAAGAAGGACAATTAACTATGTTAAATATTATCTATAAGTACTCAAGTATATCTAATAGCCTTTACTCTGATTGATATAAAAAGATTTGTTTTTATTTTGATAATAAAATACAAAATAATAAAAAAATACCTTCAAAAAAAAAAAGTGATTTAACTTTTATTTCTATATCTAAAAACACTTCTTGATTAGTATCCCTTCCCATTAATGTTAAACCTAAAGCTAAATATTTTTTCTTTAAAACTTATTTAACTAAAGAAAAAGCTTTAGAACAAGCTATAAAATATAGAGATCAAACATTAAAAGATTGATTACACTCTAATAATTTAATTTAAAAATAATATGTAAAATGTCGATTTTAATTGAAAGATATTAATAAAAAAAGAAGGTTAATTGTCAAGAATCTCCAATTAATTAATTGGACAACTTGCAGCGAAATATCTTATTGCAAGTTAAAAATTAGTAGTTAATTTTTAATATTATCGTAAGATAGACGTTCAACGACTAGAAAGTGAGTATTTGCTAAACAATAATCTTTCCACGAAAGCCTTCCTATTTGCTTTGATTCTTCAAAGGATAGATGACATAGTCTGAACCATTTATAATTAAAATAGTCATTTTAAGAAAAAATGGAAAATAAAAGTTAAATGCTTTTATATATAATAATGCTTATATATTTTATATACTTGTATTAAATATAATTTATTATTATAATTAACAACTTTGAGTTCCTGAATGATAAGTTAAAAGATGTCATGCTTAAGAGTAATCTTTAGAAAAATTAACTTTACTATATGCTAAAAAATCCTAAATACTAAAATACTATTATATAAAAATTTTAAAATTTTCGGACAATCAGCAGGATACATAATTTAAATTTTTATTTATATTAATTTAAGGCCTCAGAGACTATGCGTAAAGCTTCTTTGATAAAATATTTATATTAATTAAAGAATGAATATATAGTCCAATCATTATTGAATAAATATTAAAGTTTGTATGTAAAAAAATTTACACAACTAGTTATAAAAAAAGGAATTGAGAGATTAAATTTCAATATTGATAATCCTCTGAATGAAATAATAATAGTAGATTTATTTATGCGGCCCCATTTTAATTATTTTAAACATATAATAGAATTATTTAAACCATAAATTAAAATCAAAATCATTTACAGATAAAAGAACTAATAAAATTTACAGTTATGTTAGTTTTGCTACTCCCCGATAATTATTTTATAATTCAGACAATAATAAAATAGTACCATTAAAAATTTATTAACGGATTAGCTTATTGAATAATGGTTCTTTACGGTTTATGCTTTTTCAAAAGGAACTTCTAAAAAATACTTTAGAAACACTTTTTGCACCCTTAAATGTACATCGATTGTATATTTGAGAATAAAGTTTAAATTTAATGGCCCCCATATAATCCAATATATGCATAAAGATATGCACCTAAATAATAATATAATATATGATCTTTTACCTTTCTATGCTATTTTACGTTCAATACCTAATAAATTAGTTGGTGTTGTTGCAATGTTTGGTTCATTATTAATTTTATTAATTTTACCTATAGTAGATATAGGAAGAGTCAGAAGTTATCAATTTAGACCTGCATTTAAATTAGGGTTCTGATTTTTTGTTGTAAATTTTGTAATCTTAATGTGAATTGGATCTCAACACCCTACTTCACCTTATGTAGAAATAGGTCAAATTGCTACTGCATTCTACTTTGCTTGGTTTTTAATAATTATACCAATTATAGGTATAATTGAAAATACTTTAATGGATATAGCTTTGATACAAACAAAAAATGTTTAATAAAATAATAAAAATATTTTACCCCCCAGAAATACTAGTTTAAATGAGCAATTGAACAAAATACGTTTTTGTCATAACACTGGTAAAATACTGAATTCATCGGAAAAAATTAAATTGTTTTTAACTCAAACTCAAAAAGAATTGGACCAGTGTGAATACTCGCTTAAGATTTAAACGATTCATAAAGAGTATCTGTATCATTTATTTTATATTTATAAAGAATTTTGTGGAATATAATTAAAGAAACAAGTAATTTTAGAAATTATGTTTTTTTTAATACACTCCTTGTTTTAATAAATTCTATTCATTATTTTACAAACACTTGTAAATATATCTGTACGGATGGTAATTATCATTCTTATGGTTTCCGGATAAATACCCCAAAAGAAGAAAATGTAATTTTAATTAAGATATTAAAAATTAAATTTAATTTAGAATGTTCGATACATAAACAATTATATAATATATATATAAAAGCCTTTAAAAAGTTAATTTATTCTTTTGTTCATGAATCCATGAAATATAAATTAAAATAAGCTTGGGTTTTTAAAACATTTTAATTAAACATCGGGACACTGCATTTTACTTTTCTTATTTTTTATTTATTATTCCCATAATTAGTATAATTGAAAATACTTTAATGGATTGTTAAAAAAAAATATCCTTTTTAATTATGTATAAGAATAAATATGGTAGAAGTCTAATGGTTTGACGCTCCCTTTGGGTGGGAGACATATAGCGTGTTCGATTCGCGTCTACCATACAATGTTTTTAAATTAAAAACATTCTCTTAGTTTAAAAGGCAAAACAACTTTCTTCTAAAAAGTTTATTTTGGTTCAACTCCAAAAGAGAATAAACAAATTTAAAGTGTGTATTAACTTTAATTATTACAACAGTGTAAATTATCAGCGAAGCTGCAGTATAAAAAATTTATTATTATAATTTTATTTATTACATTTTTTTTTAACTAGATTTTTTTATCTAAACTGGCCCCAGTATTTTTATATATATATATTATATTTACATATACTTGTCAAATAAGTGTTTAAAAATAAAATATAAAGATAAAAAACCTATTTATTTTTCATAATTATATATCATGAATTTATTATTTAGTATAATAGATGTTTTAACTATTATTGTTCCCGTTTTAATGGCAATTGCTTTTATGACTATTTTAGAAAGAAAACAATTAGCAGCTCATCAACGAAGGGTTGGTCCAGATACTGTGGGTTATTTTGGAGTTTTACAACCATTCAAATAGAGTGGCCATTTTACTTAAAATATTTTAATTTTATTTAAAAAATGGAAAATGAAGCTATATGCGAGAACGTTTAATAATTATATAATACTTTATTAAGTAAAAATTTTCATATAAATAAGCAACCCGCAGAAAATAAAAATATAAATTTTATTTCTCAACGATTAAACGTTTCACTTTTTAAACAAAAGATACTATAATCTACTAATTATCGAGAACTAATATATAAAAATTATTTTTTATATATTTTATTAATAATCTTAAAGTTTTAATTAATTATCAATGATTTTACTATATTAAATATATTTCTTTTTTTTATCGTTAAAAATAATATTTCGGTATTTATCATATTTAATTATTAATAATTGTACGGTTGTTTTAAAAAATAAAATAATTCGTAATATGGGGTTTATTATTATCTGATGGCTATATTCAAGATAATCGCAGTACTACCTCAAATTATATGATTACACACTTATCCAAAAAATTTTTTCTTAAAACAGCCGCCAGCAATTACTAAATTAACAAAACAATTTTTAGATATAAATTATAAAAAGATATTTATAATTTACTTGAACCATTAGCTTTTTGAATATGTGGTGTACAGATAATTATAGCATATCGTTCGTTTAATTAATGTTTTAATAATTAAATATGATTTAAATTGTTCAATACGTTGAAAAAATAAACCTTCTGGTATAAAAGTAGCACAATTCCATCAAAGGAGATGATAAAATTAAGAAATATTGTTCATTCTCATATGTTATATAAAATCATATATTAAAAAAATAAATGTTTTTAATAATTAGATGTCAGTGATGCCTTAAAATTAATTCTTAAAGAAACAATTATTCCTTCTCAATCTAACAAAGTAGTATTTTATTTAGCTCCTGTTTCAACTTTAATTTTTAGTTTATTAGGTTGAGCTATAGTTCCTTTTGGTCAAGGTTTAACTCTTTTTGATTTTTCACTGGGTATTTTATATACACTGGCATTATCTTCATTAGGAGTATATGGTGTTCTTTTAAGTGGTTGAGCTGCAAACTCAAAATATGCTTTCTTAGGTTCTATAAGATCTTCTGCTGCTATGATTTCTTATGAATTAATTTTAAGTTCTGCTATTTTATTAATTATATTTTTAAGTGGAACTCTTAATTTTAATACAATTATAGAACATCAACAAGCAATTTGATTTATTATACCTTTGTTACCTGTATTTATTTTTTATTTTATTTCAATACTTGCTGAAACCAGCCGTACACCATTTGATTTACAAGAGGCTATTTTTTAAATAAGATTTGGTCTCTATAAAAAATTTCTATATGCTAAAACATCTTAAAGTTTTAATTACTTAAAATAAATAATATTAAAAATTTCATTTAAGTAAAAATATTAAAAGGGCTTCGCCCCAATGGACAATCAGCAAGGGGCCCTTCAGAGACTATACGGAATAATGTGAGATAGTCCGAAACATTAAAAATAAGTAAATTTATCGATTAAAAAACGGTAAAATAAAAAATGTTCTGGAATCAGAATTAGTAGCTGGATTTTTTACTGAACATGGTGCAACAATCTTTGTTTTTTTCTTTCTTGGTGAATATTCTTCAATTGTACTATTTAGTTGCATATCTAGTATCTTATTTTTGGGTGGATATCATTTACCTGAAATATTTTTAAATGAATCTGTCTTAAACCTTCAGAGTATTATATTAGGTATCAAAACATGTTTTTTTTGTTTTTTATTTGTTTTATTTAGAGCAACTTTACCTCGTTTACGATATGATCAGCTTATCCGTTTCTGCTGACTATATTTACTTCCAATTTGTGTAGCTTTTATTATTTTAATTCCAAGCATTTTAATTGTCTTTGATATAACCCCATAGGGCCGCAGTTATTCAATTTTTAAAGGGGGCCTTTTATAGTTTTTTTACCACTTTTATTTTTAAGCAACCAAACATAAACGTAATTATGTTTATTCTTCTCGTTCTTTGGTTTTCTTTTTCTTAAATATAATTAAATATAAATGAAAAATTCTATGAGTTTAAAATTTCAATTTTTTCCTTTTCATCTTGTTACACCTTCTCCTTGACCTATTAAAAATTTATTAAAATGGGTTAAATTATCAAACTCCGGAAACTCCCTAAAGCTTATAGTACCGCCGGTAACAAGCTATAAGATGAACAAAAGTAAAATGGGTAATCGCGGATCTAAATCAAACTTCTTTAAAAATTTTGTAAAAGAGCAACGAGTAGACGGTAATCAATGAATTAGACCAATTCATGTAAGGTGTACTCTAATGGGCTGTGAAAACAGTTATCACATCAAAATCCCTTCTAAACAATTAATTTTAAATAAAACTTCTATCTCTAAATTGAATCCATGGTTTATTACTGGCTTGATAGATGGGGAGGGATCATTTTATACTACAATTTTTAGAAATAATGAATATAAAATAGGATGACAAGTTCAATCTATTTTTTCTATAACTCTTCATTATCGGGATGAATATTTATTATTACAATTGCAACATTATTTTGGAGGTATTGGCTCTTTAAGTAGACAAAATAATGCTGTAAAATATTCTGTCACTGGAATTAAAGATTTAAAAATTATCATCCTACCTCAATTTGAAAAGTATACACTACTAACTCAAAAAGGAGCTGATTTTCTTTTGTTTAAACGAATAATAGAAATAATGAATAATAATAGTCATCTTACTCTTGAGGGTCTTTATCAAATTATTAACATTAAAGCTTCAATGGGGCGTCTAAAAAATAAAATTAAAAAAGAATTTATTCCCGCTTTGCGGCCTGTAGAGAGACCAATTATTTATACTAATAATATTCCAAACCCTAATTGACTTTCTGGTTTCACAACTGGTGAAGGAAATTTTCAAGTTTGAATTGCTGAATCAAAATCAAACAAAGTAGGATATCAAGTAACATTAATGTTTAGAATTGGCCAATATGGCCCGAAGGGCGACCTAAAATTAATGGAATTATTAACTAAATATTTATCCGCTGGAAAAATATATACTAGAGCTTTAACAATATATAAATTAACAGAAATAAAAAAAATAATAATTCCTTTTTTTGAACAAAATCCTCTGTATGGAGTAAAACATTTAGACTTTCTTGATTTTTGCAAAATTGTAAAACTAATGGTTGAAAAAAAACATTTAACATTAGAAGGATTAGATCAAATTCGCAAAATAAAATCAGGAATGAATAGAGATAGAAAGTTTACGGATAATTAATTGCATGGATAGTCATGATTTTAATAAGTTTTTCACTTTTAACTATGACTACTGGTGCTGTAGCATATATGCATGGTCATTACTTAGGTGGATACATATTAACTTTAGGTTTCATTCTTACAACATCTGGTATGGCTTTATGACTTAGAGATGTTGTAACTGAAGCTACGATCAACTTTTTATATTTTAATTCATATTCATAGAAAATAAAATAGGAAATATTTTACACTCGTAAATTAATAAATATCTTTAAAACAAAATTTGAAATACTTATTAATTACGTGATTAAAACTGTTTTTTTTTTTTTACAGATATATTAAAATTTTTACAATTTTTTAAAAAGGGTGGTTTCTATAAAATTTGACTGTATGCTGGAAATTCTTTAAATTTAAAATACAGGTGTTAAAACTTTTAAAATAAAAAGAACAATCAGCAAGTAATTTATTTTTATAGGTTATAATTTTAAATATTACTTCAGTGACTACACGTCAAAAAAAATGTAAAAGTCAAAAATTTTAATTACATTTTTAAGAAATAGTCTTATTTTTATCAATTAGATTTATACAAATTATAAAATCTTTTTGTATTAATTTAGACCTTTCTTGGTGATCATACTAAAGAAGTAGTAGTTGGTCTTGTTTATGGTATTGTACTGTTTATTATTAGCGAAGCTTTTGCTTTTCTGTCAATATTTTGAGCTTTTTTTCATAGTTCCTTGTCACCATCAATAGAATTAGGAGCTGTTTGACCTCCACTAGGTATCGAACCTTTAAATCCTTTTGCTATTCCTTTACTTAATACCTTATTACTGTTATCATCAGGTGTGTGCCTGAAATATAATTTATCTGATATTATTTTAATGATTAGTGTTTTACCTTTTTCTTATCCGGTCCTCATAATTATAATATACTTTCTATTTTAATAGGGAGCATCAAGAAAAAACTCATGGTGAATATTTATTATGATTACATAAAGAAATATCGGTTATTGTAAAGAAGAAATTCCTGTAATTAAAACGGAATTAATGGTGAAATACGATATTTTTTTAGATTTAGAACATTTACTTATAGTTCCTTTATTTGAATTCAGGATGAATTTTATCCAGGTCGAAAAATTGTTCCGATCAGTCCGCTATTTGAATAATGGACGATGGAACTAAATTTAAAAATAAAGGTTTAAAATTCTGTACTCACTTAAAGAAGTACAATTTTTATCTCTTATTTTAAAAAATAAATATTTTATTGAATCATCTGTAATCAATCAATATAATATATATATCCCCTTAATAATTTAATGTTAAACCGTATTATAAATTAGAATTAAAATAAAAAAGATAATTATATAGTCATAAATAAAGTTTAATGTTATTTTTTAATTTATGGCAACATTTGTGAAAACGGTTAACAAAAGTACTGATTTTAAGACCGTCAGTTTAAATTTAATTTATTTAAATCGCTACAGATTGGTGCGCGAATGGATTCTTAATAAAAAAGAGTTTAATGTTCAATCGAATTCTCAAAATGAATTAACAGTCATTTTCAAAGGCTTCGTATAATATTTCAATATTATTATTGTAGTCAATTAACTAAAAGAATAATTCTTATTGAAAATTTTTTATTAATATAAAGTACAAGAGTTATATATTTCAGATATTTATTCGAATATATAATTGGAGAAATTAAGGCAACAATTACTTATGGTCAAATTGGCCCTAAATATCTTATCGATATTTTGAAACAAGCTATATGCAGGGAACTAATTAATCAACATAAAAAAAATACTATACAAATAAGTCAAATATTATATTTTTTAATAAAATTATATAATATCATTGCCTGTATAACTAATAAAATTTTAAAAAAATTATTAGTCTTGGTAAATAATTTTTTTTATTATTACAATCCGCAAATAACCAACACACGTATATTAAAATTTAAAATATACAAATCTGCAATTACTTTGAATTGTTGATTAAGCATGTTAGTAGGAATTTCAGAGGCCATACGCTTGTTATTTTTAAATAGTATAAATTTAATACTAAATTATTCTACATACAACTTAAATTTTATAAAAAATAAATTAACTAGAAATATTTCAAACAATAAACAAAATAAAACCAATATAAAATTTAATCAATGATTGGCTGGCTTAATAGATGGAGATGGTAGTTTTTTATTAACTAAAAAAGGTTATGCTAGTTTAGAAATTACAATGGATGTTAGAGACAAATCTTGTTTAAATAAAATTAAACAAAAATTTGGAGGCTCAATAAAATTGCGATCTGGAGTAAAAGCTGTTCGTTATAGATTACACCATAAAAAAGGTTTATTAGATTTAATTAATGCAGTAAACGGTGAAATAAGAAATCCCGTTAGATTACTTCAATTAAATAAAATTTGTGAAAAATATAATATAAATTTAATTCAACCTTCTATTTTAACATATAATAATGGTTGATTATCTGGATTTTTTGATAGTGATGGAAGTATTTATTTAAATTTAAATTCACCTCAAGTAATTATTTCTGTAGCTCAAAAAAATAATTATACATTAAATACTTTACTTGAAATATACGGTGGAAATATTCATTTTCGGGAAAATCTTTTTAAATGAATAGTAACTAAAAGATCAGAAATTATTAATCTTTTAAATTATTTTAAAGAATACCCATCAAGATCAGCTAAAATTAACCGATTAAAAGCAATTAACAAATATTATGAATTAAAAGATTTAAAAGCTCACAATTCAGCCCCAAATTCTATATTAGGTAAAGCATGAAGAAAATTTTTATTAAAATGAAGTAAATGAGAAAAAGTTGGAAAATAAAAATAAAGAGATGGTCCAAATATACAATAATCTATTAATTAAAAATAAA
>Ga0335079_10004746_pt1 | contig 15638 bp, 11 predicted proteins | sample Lox_Sample_33_FD_206719 | JGI IMG/M metagenome (GOLD analysis project Ga0335079, IMG submission 206719) | Soil microbial communities from Loxahatchee National Wildlife Refuge, Florida, United States - Lox_Sample_3.3 | ecosystem: Environmental > Terrestrial > Soil > Wetlands | place: USA... | reverse complement strand
GGAATAATTTAACGAAGTTGTTAAACTGGAGCGGGCAACGGGTCTCGAACCCGCAACCCCCTCGACCTGAATGATGATAAAGCAAGTACTTAGTCGTTGTCAAGAGCTTGTTTAGCGCTCAAACCAACCGGAATTCAGGCCACACTGGGGACTATTGCCGCCTCGTTCTTGCGCTAAGGGTCATGCGCGGCATCCAGGTGGTCTTTTTCCGGTAGTGCCTCCTCAGTTCCGATAATTTGTTGCATGTTTTTTGAGTCAGGTGTTCTCCAGCGGTTCTATCGTTCCAGTCCAGATTGCCTTTTCGTTTATTTTCTCCTCGGCAATCAACCGCTCAAGGCTGCACGTCCTGTTGCGACCATGTTCCTTCGCATGGAAGCGTGTCTGATTGGCCTGCCCCAGGGACACGGTGAACATGCACGGTAATTTTGTCAGTGATGCTCCTCTTCGGCTATCTTGTCAGGTTTCTCATCGTTCTGCACGGTGACGCTGACTCCAATAAGCATAGACTCGTCCATGGTCTGCAGAACCGAAGCTATCCATAGATTATAGGTAAACTATGTTACACATATTGTTTCTCGTGACGCTACTGCCGGCATGCGATCCGGATACAGCGGGAATCTTTATATGACATCGTGGCAGACAATGCAGATTTTGTCCGCCGGCAGTCGGAGCCTGAACGGAGCGTCGGCCCCGCTGGCGGAAGGACCATAGAGAATGACGTCCTTTTGATGAGGATTATGGCACGTCGAGCACGTAATGCGGCCTCTGGGCACCAAGGGAATGGTCACTTGTAACCGCCGTTCCTGCTCTCCCATAAACCTCCTCATCTCCATTGATGGCGTTACCAAGAAATGCTCTTTGAAGAATATTGGATTTGCCATGGAAGGATGACAGCGCCAGCAGAGAAAAGCGACATCCGCCCTAAACAGGACATCTCCGGTCCGGTCCGTTGCCGGGTTGGGCTTTACCGAATGGCAGAAGAGACAAACCGGCCGCTTGTTCACGTTCTGTATGTTGCCAGAGCCATCCAGCATGATGTGAGGATCGATCTCCGCATATTTCCCCTCAGCATGACACTTAAAGCAGAACTCCCGCTCATCGACATACGGACCTTCCCGCAAGAGATTTACGCTCCCTAAATGGTCCTCAATGTGGCAGGTCGTACACATGATTTTCCCATTATAGAGCGGGAAAGGGTAGTTGACGGGTTGAGAAGGAACAATACCGATAGGATGATGATTTTCCGCGTAGTTATGGCACCCGAGGCATTTCAGAGACAAATCGGTTCCTGTCAGACTGGTCGAGGGAAGAGACTGCACGAAGGCGGATAACTCCTGTGCTTGCAGCACGCCCGGATAGCCGGATATGAAAACAATGAATAACGCGATGAAGCAGCCGTGCATTAGAAAATACCGTCGTTTAAACTGCTCCTTGTTCATACTCGCCTCTCTTTTTTACGCGCACCTACGGTCCCTTTCTGCCTTCTAAAATTATCTATGGCTTATTATAGCATTGTCGCCGGAGAGTCGGGGTCCGCCATTTTCTGCTGTGCGGTATTCCATCAGCTCACAAGCGCTGCATGACGGGGTTTTTCTGGACAGGATCTGCACGGCGAATGATGACAGCACTCCTGAAAACGCGCAAGGATATGCGAGTCTGAATTTTCAGGAGCCAATCGTAGTGATGGATGGACCCGGGCAGCTCTCGGAGAAACAAAAAATCCGAGAGACAGGCCCTCGGATTATTGGTATGAAAATGGAGCGGGCGACGGGTCTCGAACCCGCGACCCCAAGCTTGGGAAGCTTGTACTCTACCAGCTGAGCTACGCCCGCTTTTCCGAAAAACATTATAGCGGCAGGTCCGTGCCTTGTCAAATTAAAAAACCGGAATCGCATTAGCGTCTGGTTCAAAGAATGGTTTGGATATCCTTCTCGAGGTCTTCTTCGTTTCCGAACCCGAGGTAGCGTTTCGATATCCGGCCGTCCTTGTCCACGACGAGCATCATCGGGATCGTGCGAACCTGATAGCTATCTGATACATCATCATTGCCCTTGAGGACCGTGTAGGTCATACCGTTGCTCGAAATAAAGGACTTTACCGCGTCCCATCCACCCTCGTCAAGAGAAACGGCAAGAACGACGAGCCCCTTGTCCTTGTAAGCATTGTAGAGCTTTTCGATGCCGGGGATGGAGGCGCGGCAGGGCGGACACCAGGTGGCCCAGAACTCAAGCAAGACAACCTTGCCCCGGTAGTCGGAGAGCCTGACATTGTTCCCGTTCATGTCCTGGAGCACAAAGTCAGCCGCAACGTTGCCACCCGACGGTGTGCCCTTATGGGTGCACCCGAACAGGACCGCCAGGACAAGAATGGCTGTTACCAGATATTTCCTCGACATTTACACGTCTCCTTCAGCAGGGGTCTTCATCAGCCATGAAAAGCAAAGCTGCCCAGTGAATCGGGCAGCCTCCGAAACCAAAACAGCGTGCAACCAGCCAGGGAACAGGACGGGGCATGCTACTTTGCGAGCAATGTGTCAACCTTGGTTTTGAGCTGTGCTTTCGGCACGGCACCGACAACCTGGTCAACGGTCTGACCGCCCTTGAAAAACATGAGAGTCGGAATGCCCATGATGCGGTACTTGCCGGCTACATCGGGGTTCTCGTCGGTATTGAGCTTAAAAACCTTGAGCTTGCCTTCGTATTCCTTGGAAATCTCGTCCACGATCGGCGCCACCATCCTGCAGGGCCCGCACCACACCGCCCAGAAGTCAACCAGGACCAACCCGGACGCTTTCAGAACTTCCTGTTCCCACGTCGCACTCGTTACCGCTTCTGCCATGCCAGCCTCCTCAAAATTATTTAACCGTCGACACCGGAACGGACGCCGTTTGCATTTTGATCGCGCCCTCGGGACAGACGCGGGGACATGCCCCGCAGTCTATGCACTCCATGGTGATCTCCGCCTTGCCGTTCTCGATCCTGATCGCTTCGGCCGGACAAACATCCATGCAGGTCCCGCACCCAGTGCATATTTCTGTCGTAACTTTAAATTGCATAACAACTGTTTTGAATTATAAAGCATGCACAATTCATTGTCAATAAATTTTCCTCCCGGGAAAGCGCTTCACACGACTTCGGCAGCAATAAATGAGGCCTTAAGTGTGCATGGACCGGCATGGACCGATACGTTGTCAATTTGCGGGACTTGTGGCATAATGATGGAACGATGAACATCGTGACGCTGCCATACGGAAATGCGGGGTTGGAAGAAAAAAAACGTCTCCTTGAAGAGGTCATTTCCTCGCGCCCCGGTCCGCCATTTATGTATAACGACATCCTTATTCTCGTTCCCGCGGCACGAATGAAGCGGTCCTATGGCCGTCTTTTCCTGGATGCAGTCGCGCGGATTCACGGGTCAGCCGCTCTGGTGCAACCCGAAGTCCGGACCCTCCATCAGTTCCTGTATCACCTCTATGCAAAAATCAACGGGCCGCTGCTCATGGACGAGAACAGCAGGCTCGTTCTGCTCGAAGGGGTCGTCAAGGAACTGATTACGGGAAAATCCTCTTTCGGTGATCAACCCGATATCCTTGCCCCATCCCTATCCGCGGTCGTGGCGGACATGCTCGAACAGCTTTCTTCGGCGGGCATCGCTTCGCAGCAGCTCACAGCAACAGTCAGGGACAGCGATTTCTCGGACAAGAGCCAGGTCAAATTGCTCGTTGATGCCTATGAGCGGTATGAAAAAATGATGGCGGAGAAAAACCTCCTCGACCCCGCCGGAACGCTCATGCTTCTTACGGACCGGTTTGACCCGGCATGGTTGTCGCCTTATGCCCAGATCATTATCGACGGGATCAATGATGTCGACGAGATTCAGGCGCGGCTCATCAGAAAAATTGCGGTCCACCCCGGCTGCACCATCCTCGTCGACGCCCCGTCGGCGGAAAGCATCAGGCGCGCAGGCGAACACCATCCACTTCGGCTGACCAAGGACTTTCTCGGCAGCATCGGCCTCTCGCCCGGACCGTCCGCGGCTGCGGCAAGCCCTGAAGACCGGTTTTTGAGCGAGGCGCTTTTTTCGGACAAACCTTTTGCCCTGGTGGCGGAGAAGGCGCCGCAGCCTGATTCCTTTAACAAGAATATCCGGGTCCTTTCTGCCGTCAGCATTCGGGAGGAGGTGTCGCTCATCGCCGGGGAGGTAAAAAAGTCCCTCCGGCTGGGCGCGGCGCCGGATTCCATCCTTGTGGCTTTTCCCGCGCTCGATGAGTACGGGCCGCTTGTGGAAGAACTCTTCAATGACTTCGGCATACCCTACAACCGGGCGCTCGGCAGGCAGCTCAGCACGTCTCCTGTGACCATGGCCATACTGTCGCTGCTTCGGGCGGTCCAGGAGGATTTCTCCGGCCCTTCCCTGATGAGGATCGTCAGCTCGCCCTTTTTGAAATTCGGCGAACATCCACTCGTTGCTCCGGCTCTTGACCGCCTCATGCGGGACCGGCGCATTCCCGGAGGAAAGTATAAACTGCTTGCAGCGCTTCGATATCAGTCCCGTGACAACGGCGACGGAGATATCCTCACGGACCTTGTGGCCGATCTGTTCAAAGCCCTGGATCCCTTTTCTGCAGAGGAGTCGGCTCCCCTCGCCCTTTGGATGAAAAAACTCGCCGACCTCATGGCCTGGTCAGACCTTGGAGTGCGCGTTGAGGCCATTAAAGGACCGCTCAACATTAACTCCCAGGCTTACAAAAAGCTGATTGAAACGCTGGCATCCCTCGGCCGCGCGGGAAACCTCTTCCCCGAATACCGGTACACCTTCGGCGAATGGCATTTCCTGCTGAGAAAGACGTTCATGCATACGCGGTTCCAGGTTCCCCCGGAAGATGAAGGCGGGGTCCAGATACTGGGCCTGAGCGAAAGTAGAGGCCATGCATGGAACGAGATCTATCTCGGCGGCCTCACAGACGCCAACTTCCCCCAGCGTTTGCCGCAAAACATTTTCCTGCCCGAAGCTACCCTCGAATCCCTCGGCGTACGCACGCTCGAGCGGGCGCGCATGGCCGCGGCCCATCACTTCTACCGGCTTCTGCTTTCAGCAGCGAGCGTGACGCTCAGCTATCCGGAGCATGAAGGGGACCAGCCCTCGGTGCCGTCGCCTTTCCTGGAAGAACTTGCCCCGCTCAGGAAAGCCGGTCTGATCAACAGAGGCGTTGAGAAAACCTCGGGCATCCAGTTCAGCCTGAAGATCGAGGAGAGCCGCAGCATCCCCGAGCTGGCCAAGGCAATCGCCGTCAACGGCTACGGCCGGAGGCTGTCAACCATCCTGAACGCACCTATAAAAGGGATGGCCGGCATCCAATCGGCCATCGACTATCATCCGGCCGAATCGGCCTCACCGCTTGTCCTGCCGCTGAAACGGGGGTTCACCGTTACGGAGCTGGACACCTATCTTAATTGCCCCTATGATTACTACGTCCTCAAGGTTCTCGGCATGAAGCCGCTCGAGGAAGTGACCGAGGACATTTCTCCCCTCGATCGGGGCAGCAAAGTGCATGCAATCCTGCGAAACTTCTACCTTTCCTGGAACGAAGCCATCACTGGGGAAAACCGCGGGGAAGCCCGCGCTCTCTTGGGCAAGCTGGCAGATTCCGCTTTTAAGGCCGAAGCTGACACGTTCCGCAACCGGCGCGACAAGGAAATGTTTCTTGCGATCATGGCCGAGCGCTTCCTCGACTCCGAGGAAAAATTCTGGCAGCAGGGAATGAGGCCGGCATACCTTGAGTGGAAAATCGAAGGATATCGTCTTGTTCTGTCGAATGGAATGGAAGTCGAGCTCTCGGCCAAGATTGACCGCATCGACGCCGATGAAAGCGGCAATTTCATGATCGTAGACTACAAGACGGGCAAGTATCCTCAGCCGAAAATGAGCGCTGATCAGGACATCTTCCAGCTGCCGGTCTATGCCGCCATGGCCCGGACAGCGCTGAAATCCGGAAGCCCTGTTCTGAAGATGCCCGTGGGACTCGTTTATTACGACCTGTCGGGAAGGGTCGGGGGGGCCGCGCGCGACGTCGTGCTCTTTGACAAAGAGGTTCTGAGCGACCAGCCATCGTCAAAACCCAAGGCAAGCCCGAGGAGCAGTGAGGAATTCGATGCGATTTTAAAACAAAGCATGAACAAGGCCCGCAAGGCAGTCGAAGGGATTCTCGCTGGCGACTATACGCCCAAACCGCAAGATGAAAACAAATGCCGGTACTGCCCGAACGGCATCATGTGCAGAAACGAGGAACGATAGGCCCCGGATCTCCCGGGGCCAACTCGTCAAAAAGAGGAACATGATCGTCGAACTTCACAATCAAATCACGAAAAAAGCCACTGACACCGGCAAGTCCGTGCATCTTTCCGCCTCCGCCGGATCGGGCAAAACACGCGCGCTCAAAGACCGGTTTCTAGCGTTGCTCGATGTGCTTGACAATCGCGGTCTCCACATCGATCAGGCCGTGGCCATCACCTTTACGGACAAGGCTGCCGCGGAAATCAAGAAACGAGTTATGCGCGGTCTGCCCGAAACCATGCTCAAGAAGATCATCAGGGGCAGGCAGGATCTGCGCATCTCGACGATCCACTCCTTCTGTATGAACCTGCTGAAACGATATCCAATCGAGGCAGGGCTGCCTCCGGACTTCGGTGTTCTTGATGCTCAGGATCAGGGGTATAAGATTCAGAAGTCAATCGAAGACGCACTCGAGATGTCGGTCCACGATCAGGAGCTCATGGCCGCACTGGAAGGGTTTTCCGCCAATGACCTCCTCGCATTCGTCGGATTTCTGCTCTCGATCAGGACGAGACTGAAGCGCATGGAGATCGACGCAGGGGGGGCCGATGCTCTGCTCCTCGGGTTGCAATCAGCCATGGGCATAGAACATGACGAAGCAGAGCTTCTGAGGCTGGTAACGTCGGCTGAATGGAAAGTGGGTTTTCGGGAGATGGAAGTCATCCTGCGATCCCAGCAGGACCTCTATGAGCGAAACAGGGCCGCGGACCATCTTAAAATCGCAACCGCGCTGGACATTGATGAGATAGTCAAAATTTCCGCGTCCTTCGTTCCTCTCTATTTCACGACAGAAGGCCAGCCTCGCAAAAACCCCGCGATCGCGAAAAAGGCGTTCAGCGGGAAAAGCCGTGATGCCTACGAGAAAGCCTACTTTGCCTGCCAGGAGATGCTGGGCCGCTTGCGCGGACTTTCCTCGCGAATCAGCGCGGGCCGCAAAGTCCTCAGCCTGACCACCCTGTTTCAGCGAGCTGAAAAAAACTATCAGGAATCGAAACTCCGGGAAGGTCTGCTTGACTTCGATGATCTTGAAATCTACGCTTACCGCCTGCTCCAGGGCAAGGATGCTCCCGACATCCTCTACTGGCTTGACAGGAAGATCCTCCATTTCCTTGTGGATGAATTCCAGGATACCAGCGACATCCAGTGGGCAGTCCTGAGCAGACTGACTGAGGAACTCTTCGCGGGCCTGGGGGCGGATAAAGGCATGTCTCCCACTCTTTTCGTGGTCGGTGATGAAAAGCAGTCCATATACCGCTTCCGCGAGGCAAATTACCGACTTATCGAACTCGTCCGTGAAAAAATGGTCAGGCTTCTCCCTGGCGACGCATGCAACATTCTGACGCTTCATACAAATTACCGGTCCACAGAACAGATCATAGAAACCGTGAACATGGTCTTTGCTCACCTCTGGGAAGCGTCCTACCAGCGCTCGGAAACGGACCGAACAGGACACTGCGGGAGCGTAAGGCTTGTCGAATTAGCGCCCGGGACCCCGGATCAGACCGGACAGGAGCTGACGGAAGCGGATGTGCTTGCTCGGGAAATCAAGGCGCTCATCGGAAGCGGCACTGTTATTTATGAGAAAACTCCGTCTCCTGACATTGGCGGCAATGATGCCGCGAAACCTGATAACTGGCAGACCCGCCCCGCGGAATACGGAGACTGCGCCATACTCATCCAATCGCGCACAAAGCTCAAGGAATACGAGGCGGCGCTCCAAAAGGAGAACATCCCCTTTCGCGTCGTCGGCGGGATCGGCTTCTACGAGGAAGATGAAATCCAGGCTATCCTGAACGTTCTTTTCTTCCTCTGGAACCACGGTGACGAGCTCAGCCTTGCCGCGGCACTCAAGTCACCGCTCTTCGGACTGACGGATAGGGATATTTTCGATCTCAAACAGAACGATGGCGGCATGGTCGACTCACTTCGTGAGCGCAGGCCGGAGACAGGGGAGCTTTTCCGGAGATGGGAGCGGAACGCGGGCCTCGCTCCGCTGGCTGGCCTGATTCATGCCATTATAGAAGACACCGGCGCCTATGTCCGTTTCGGGAAGCGGAACCCGCAGGCGATATTTAACATCGACAAGCTGCTCGACACGGCGCGTGAATTCGACAGCCGCGGAAATACGACGCTCCAGGACTTCGTCGAGCGTGTAAAAAACATCCGCGACTCGGAGCAGCGCGAGGCAGCCGCTGACCTGAATCTGCCCGGCTCTCAAGGCGCCGTAAGCATCATGACCGTACACAAAGCCAAGGGACTCGAGTTCCCCATCGTGTTTCTCCCCGGCATGAACCAGCAGCCGAAGTCAGCCGCAACGGGTCCTCTTGTTCTTGTCGAAGGCGGCGACGGCTTGCGGATGGCTGTCAAGGATGGGGCAAACCCCCTATACGACGAGATGTGGGAACGGGAGAAGGAGGAACTGCGACGCGAACATCAACGGCTTTTGTATGTTGCCATGACCCGGGCCCGCGACCACCTGATCATGATCGGCGCGCACGCACCGGGGAAACTACCGGTCAAACAGGACACGTGGCTGGATTATCTCCATACGGCAGCGCCGAAGCCGTTGTTCGACGGAGAAGCAACATTGCAGGCAGGCCTCGTGATCCATGCCTGGCCCCATCCCTCCGCAGGCGTTCGCAGGAAAGAGCCCTCATCACCCTCTGCGGAAAAATCGGTGCTGAATCAGGAATCCGAACGTCCGGCTGACATCGGGCGCATCATATCCAACATCTCCCCCATCCCGCACTCGGAAACGGTCGAATGGAAAAATGCAACGGACTTCATAGACCATGACCGGGAGGAATCGCTTGTAAGGTTTATGCCCGCACTCGGAGCGACTGCCGTATCTCCGCTCACGAGGGGAAGTGTGCTCCATCGCTGCCTCGAGGAGCAGACAAAAACGGGCTCCTATGATCTCGGCCGCATTATTACAGAGTTCCCCGACATTACCGGCGTCGAAATTATCCGGGCGTTTACAAACGATGTTCAAGCCACCCTGCGCAAGGTCCTGACGAACAGGGAGTTCGCATGGATTTTTGAGCCGTCGTCCGGTTCCTACTCGGAGCTGACCTTCCTGTACAACAGAGGAACCGCCCTGGTGAGCGGCATGATCGACCGCGTTGTGATCAGGAATACGAAGGGCTATGTCATCGACTACAAAGCCATTCTCCTGGACAGCGACGAATCCCTTGCTGCCTGGAAAGCCCACTACCAGCCGCAGCTTGAGATTTACTGTGAAGCAGTCAGGGAAATGTTCAAACTTACGTCCGTGGAAGGCTACCTCCTCTTTCTCGACAGCGCCAGGCTCGAAGTAACAATCCAGCTCTAAAAGACGGTCTCACCCTGTCTATTTTTAAAAAATCGTAGTATATTTATAAAGGTGATAAATGTTTTGTTTTCGGAAAGATCATTTAACTTTTCTGCTTCTTTGGTGTCAAAAAAGAATGTCTCTGCGATTGCAGGAATGGCTCGGACACAGATCGTGACCTATACCCATTTATCCAATGCTGCCAACAACAAGGAGGAGTCAAAGATGAAGTATTATGCAAAACATATTTTAGGATATAAAAAGTTCAGCGCGATCATTCTCGCCATTGTCTTAATGGCCGGTTTGTCGACATCCGGTTCGGCTTTTGCAAAAGAACAGGTCGTTTCACGGGAGTCGTCACAGTTGCTCGGCAAACTCAGCAATGCACTGGCCGAGGTTGCCGAGGTGGCCAGACCGGTCGTTGTAAATATATCCACGACCTCAACAATCAGCGAGGAAGAAAATCCCTTCGGCGACATGTTCAACGATCCTTTTTTCAGACATTTTTTCGGCGATCAGTTTGGCAACCCGGGACAAAAGCGGAAATATAAATCCTCGGCCCTTGGTTCTGGCGTCATTGTTTCTCCTGACGGCTATATTCTGACGAACAACCATGTCGTAAAAGGTGCCGATGAAATCAAAGTGATCCTCTTCGACAAACGGGAGTTCAAAGGCAAGGTCGTCGGCACTGACCCGAGAACCGACCTCGCCGTCATCAGGATTCATGCCAAGGATCTGCCTACCATCAAAATCGGCGATTCCAGCAAACTGAAAACCGGTGACATCGTTCTGGCCATCGGCAACCCCTTCGGTTTGAACCAGACCATCACCATGGGTATCGTAAGTGCCGTGGGTCGATCGAACATCGGGCTGGCCGATTTTGAGGACTTTATCCAGACCGATGCGCCCATCAACCCGGGGAACTCTGGCGGGGCGCTGGTGAATTCGGACGGGGAGCTCGTGGGCATCAACACAGCGATCTATTCGACGAGCGGCGGCTACATGGGCATCGGTTTTTCCATCCCCTCCGATATGGCGAAAGCCGTGATGGACAGCATTATCAAATATGGGAAGGTGATCCGCGGCTGGATGGGCATCAGCATCCAGAACCTTACGCCCGACCTTGCTAAATCGATGGGTTTCAAGGAAACCGAGGGTGCGCTGATCGCTGGCGTCGAAAGCGGCAGTCCCGCGGACAAGGCGGGCCTCAAGCGGGGCGACCTGATCGTGGGTATGAACGGGAAGAAAATCGTCGATTCGACAAGCCTCCGGAATATGGTCGCTGCATCTGCACCGGGAACCAAGGTTGACGTAACGATCATCAGGGAAGGAAAAGAGCAGACCATCTCGGTGACGCTCGGCGAATACAAAGAGAAGAAAGTCATAAAGAAAGCGGAGTACGAAAATGCTCTGAAGGGCGTCACGGTGGAGGAACTCACCCCCAGCAACCGGGAGCGGCTTGCTCTGCCGGAGAACCTGAACGGCGTGGTGATTACGAGCGTCAGTTCCGACAGTCCTGCCCAGGGGCTGCTGCAGGCGAACGACGTGATCCAGGAAGTGAACCACCATGTGATACAAAGCGCGCAGGATTTCGAGCAGGCTGTGTCCAAGATCGGCGAGCATGATACCGTGCTGCTGCTCATCTATCGAGAAGGCGGTTCGATTTATCTCACGATCAAACCGTAACATCCCGAAGACCGTCCCGGATTCGGCCCCGGATGACCGAAAGCGGTATACTTGGAGTAGAGCACCGTTTGCAACAAGCCATCGGGGGCAGAGGCTGAGCATGGAGGTGAATATTATGAGAGTGCGCATTTCACCGGACATGGATTTCTACCTGGACATGGACCTCCAGGGGGTGACGGAGAAAACGAGGGATTACGACATCCAGCAGTATGAGAAAGTGGTTTTCGATGAGTTCATCAGCAGGATAAAAAAGGCCTTTCCCGAGGGAGATTTCAGAGTCTACACCTTTGACTTCAACCTCGCGCGGGAATCGAAACCCAAGGCGGCGTGAATAAGACAGTTCAGAGTTCGTAGTTCAAAGGTCAGAGGAGACGGAAAACGCATGAGGACTTCCGTTGTTTCACCTTGGATCGGAAGGAGTGGACTCTGAACTTTTTTTATCTCTACACAGTCCCCTCCGATTTTCATTGTCCCACGGCAAGCTTCTCGCGCATAATATGCCAGGCTCGTAGAGGCATAGTTTTCAGCTTGTTTGATGAACTATCCGCACATAGCCTCGAACCCGCACCAGCGTTCTCTCCCGGAGACTGAACACGGAAATGAGAGCACGATGTCCTGCTTGCTGACCGAGTTCATCAAATGCAAAGGGGATGAGTAGGGTTCTCTGAACCGGAGGCCCCTCCCATTTTCCCTCTCCGGCGCCTCCTCCTTTTGAAATGGCCCGTGCTTGTACTCTGTTCATTGACTCCTCAATGAAACATGCTAAAATCAGTAAGAGGTTACTCATGAAAGAATATGACATAATTGTCGTCGGCTCCGGCAGCGGTACCAATCTTATCGATGACGCTCTAGAACACAACAAAACCGTGGCACTCGTGGACAAGGGCCCCGTTGGCGGCACATGCCTTAATGTCGGCTGCATACCGACGAAGCTGATCATATTTCCCGCAGACCGGATTATGGAAATCCGTGAAGCGGAGAAATTCGGGATTACCGCCGAGATCATGAAAATCGATTTTGCGGCGATCATGGCCCGGATGAGAGCTTCCGTTAAACAGGGCCATGATCATATCCAGGAGGCCCTGGCGAAGGCCGAAAACTTTGACTTCTATTTCGGAGAAGCGCACTTTACCGGAGCTTATACTCTCCAGGTAAATGACAAGGAGATCAGAGGCAAAACCCTGTTCCTGGCCTCTGGCGCCCGTCCGTACATCCCGTCCATCAAAGGAATTGAAAGCAGCGAGTATCTCACGAATGAGACAGCCCTCCAGCTTACGGAAAAGCCCGAAAGTCTGGTCATCATCGGCGGTGGGTACATCGCCGTTGAGTTCGCCCACTTCTTCGACGCAGTCGGAACAAAGGTGACCATTCTCCAGCGGAACAGCCGGCTTGTGCCTGAGGAAGAACCCGAGGTGTCGAAGTTGTTAAAAGCCGCGCTCTCCCGCCGCATGACGATTTATACCGATACGGAGGCAATCGAAATCCGGCAAACCGGGAAAGTAACCACCGTTGTCGCCAAAGAACGGAAGACGGGCAAGCAAAGGGAGATTACCGCCCGGCACGTTCTCATCGCGGCCGGCAGAAAATCCAATGCCGATGCCCTCATGGTCGGGAACACGGGCGTGAAAACGAACGAAAAAGGTTACATCATCGTGGATGAGTTTTTTGAGACAACGAAAAAGAACATTTGGGCTTTCGGCGATGCCATCGGCAAAAAGATGTTCCGCCACGCGGCCAATCACGAGGTCGAACTCGTATGGCACAATGCCGTTCACGGAAAAAAATCGCGGATGAACTACCTGACCGTCCCACATGCAGTATTCTCGTGGCCCGAAATCGCCTCGGTCGGTCTGACTCAAGAACAGGCAGCTACAATGGTGGGACTGAAGGACTTGCTCGTGGGCGTAGCAATGTACTCCGACGTGGCGCGCGGAGAGGCGATGATGGAAACCGAGGGGTTTGTGAAGGCGATCGTGCACCGGAAGACAGCAAAAATACTGGGTTTCCATATCATCGGACCCCAGGCATCCATCCTGATCCAAGAGGTTGTGAACGCCATGGCCGCAGACGGAAACATCTGGTCCCTTGCCAAAGGTATCCATATTCACCCGGCTCTTTCCGAGGTAATCCTCAAAGCCTTCGGGAAGCTGGAAGAAATATCCGAATCTGTAACAAACGCAAACAGCGGGTTTTGAAACGGTTTATTCGCCTGGTTCGGCGAACAGAGACAGCGGCTTAAATCCAATCCGAGCGTCATGCATTCCCGCTTCGGCGCTCAGAGTCGAACCGGTTTTTCGCCACTGATCAGACCCTTCACGGCAGGGTTATCTACAGATGAGTTTACAGGCAGCCATTATCATACCATGATGAGGCCATGCAGTTTTTTGTCTGACTGCCGCCTCTCAATCTTCCAATCTGACAATTTCCGTTCTACTCGTTCATTAGTTGTAGGCAAAGACAGTTCACTCCCCTGGCTAAGTAACATGGCGGGTTCGATGCAACTATCATTAAAAAGGTACGGAATATCCTCGTGGGCCTTGGGAGGGGCAGTATTGTCAACAAGCATCTGGTGGAAGAGACATGAAGTGAAGATCATCACCGCGGAATACAGCTTTTTGAGCCCATGTCGAGCTCTTAAAGGCCTGCGAGGGCAAATGCGCTTGCATCGGCCAAAGGCCCTGCTCAACTGCAAAACGCAATGATCACATGACGGGCGAAGTTGTGAGACTGTCACTTGTCTTGTAATCCAATTCGAATATTAAAAGGGGGATGGTCCTGAAAACCGGAGACAAACGGAAGGCAGCGAATCAGGACATCACGATGAAAAGAGCCAGGATTGAAATTTTTTCCGGATGCAGTCTTCAGGAGAGAGAAACAACGAATTCCTGTGCCGGCACCGGCCGGGGAGCCGCAGCTCTTTCGCTGAAAAATACGTCAAACATTGCTGCCCTCGCATGGTTCTCCGCCTTTTTCATTTGTCCGTTCGCTGCAAATGAATCGCCATTTTGTGGACGTCCTCAGCTGCTTCCATAATGCCCTCGGCAAGGGTGGGATGGGCATGGATCATGTTGCCGAGCTGCTTCGCGGTTGCGCCCATCGTGATCGCGAGGGCTCCCTCATGGACGAGGTCCGTGGCATGGGCGCCGCACAGGTGCACTCCCAGCACTTTGTCCGTTGCCTCATCGGCAATGATCTTCACCACGCCGGTGATTTCACCCATGGCATGAGGTTTGCCGAGGCCCCGGTAGGGGATTCTTCCAACCCGGTACTTGATTCCCTTTTCTTTTGCCTCCTGCTCCCGGAGGCCCACGCTGCCGATTTCCGGCATGGTGAAGATGCCCGCGGGTACCGCACCGTAATCCATTTTTTCGCTTCCGCCGAGCGCATTCGCAGCGGCCTTCAGGCCTTGAGCGGAGGCAACATGAGCGAGCAGAATTTTGCCGGTCACATCGCCAATGGCATAAATGCCCGGCACGTTCGTCTCCATCCTCTCGTTCACGAGGATCTCCCCTCGCTTGCCCATGGCCACGCGAATGGCGTCGAGTCCCAGATTTTCCGAGTTCAGGCTGCGGCCGATGGATACCAGGATCATCTCCGCCTTGGCCTCTTGTCCGTTCGAGAGGGTCGCCGTCAACATCCCATCATCCGCCTTCTCCACCTTTTCAACGCCTGTATTTGCGATCAGTTTGATCTTAGACTTTTTGAACTCACGCTCGATGATGTCGGACATGTCCTCGTCTTCCGTCGAGAGGGCGCGTGGAAGCATCTCCACCATAGTCACTTCCGCGCCGAAGGACCGGTAGATGAAGGCGAATTCCGAACCAATCACTCCTGCTCCCACAATGAGCAGGCTTTTGGGAATGCGCTTGAGCAGAACCGCGTCATCGCTCGTGATGACGTTCTCACCATCAAAGGGGAAGCCCCGGAGCCTTGCGGGACGGGAACCAGTGGCGATAATGACTTTGTCCGACTTTACATCCATGGTCGTCCCGTCGCTCTGGACAACCCGTACCACATCGGGAGAGAGCAGTGAGCCGCGGCCTTCGATCAGGCTGACACCCCAGCTTTTAAACAGTCCCCGTATCCCCTTCACCTGTATGGAAACGACCTTGTCCTTGCGCTCCCGGATTTTCCCGAGGTTATAGCCGACCTCGCCGGCCACTTCGATTCCGAATTCAGCAGCGCGGCGAACATGCTCGAGTGCCTCGGCAGAGGTGATGATGGTCTTGGTCGGGATACAACCCCAGTTCAGACAGGTGCCCCCCACTTCCGCGGCCTCCACCACGGTAACCTGCGCGCCCATTTGCGC
>Ga0335079_10004745_pt1 | contig 15638 bp, 14 predicted proteins | sample Lox_Sample_33_FD_206719 | JGI IMG/M metagenome (GOLD analysis project Ga0335079, IMG submission 206719) | Soil microbial communities from Loxahatchee National Wildlife Refuge, Florida, United States - Lox_Sample_3.3 | ecosystem: Environmental > Terrestrial > Soil > Wetlands | place: USA... | reverse complement strand
AAGGGAAACCTCATTCCCCTTGCAAATCGGATCGCGGCGGCATTGAGATGAACATTGGGACTTCTCCTCGCAATCACTTTGCAATCAGTTAACGTGAACTATCGTGTCCTTACAGGTATTTTCGGGCCGTCCGTGCTCTGTAAGTCCTTTTAAATAGCGTTCGTTGTGGATTCGATTCCTTCCGCGCTCACCACACTCGCCGACCGAACTGTGCCCTCTAGTTTGACACTCTCAATTAATCGGTTGAAGGTTTCCGCGGGGTCCTGCTGCTTTCACTCTGACGCTCATTAGTCTATGGCAAGCAACCTGGTAGAAACGATTTTCGGGAACACTGGGGCCGTACCCAACCGACGGCCCCGTTTCCGCGAGGTTCAGGCGGCCTCGAAACGATCGGCGTTCATCACCTTAGTCCATGCTGCTACGAAGTCTTTCGCGAATTTTTCCTTCGCGTCCGAGCTTCCATAGACCTCGGCAACGGCACGCAACTGCGAATGTGAACCGAAGATCAGGTCCACACGGCTGGCGGTCCACTTCAATTGGTTCGTCTTGCGGTCGCGGCCTTCGTACACCGGTCCAGAACCATTGGAACTGGTGGACGGCTGCCATTGCGTGTTCATGTCGAGCAGGTTGACGAAGAAGTCATTCGTCAGCGTCTCCGGATGGTTGGTGAAGACTCCGTGCTTCGACTTCCCGGCGTTTGCGCCGAGAACGCGCATCCCACCCACAAGGACGGTCAATTCCGGAGCGGTCAGCCGCAGCAATTGCGCCTTGTCGATCAACATCTCCTCAGGCTGCAGACGTTGCTTGCCATGGAGATAGTTGCGGAAGCCGTCCGCCTTCGGTTCGAGCGGCTCGAAGGACTCGACATCAGTTTGCTCCTGCGACGCGTCCATGCGTCCGGGAGTAAACGGGACCTTCACGTTGCTCCCGCCGTCCTTTGCGGCCTTCTCGATTGCCGCGCAGCCGCCAAGTATGATCAGGTCAGCGAGCGAGACCTTCTTGCCGCCGGAGGCGGACGCGTTGAACTCCTTCTGAATCGCTTCGAGTTTCTGCAGCACCTTCGCGAGTTCAGCCGGCTGATTGACTTCCCAGTTCTTTTGCGGCTCGAGGCGAATGCGCGCGCCGTTCGCTCCACCGCGCTTGTCCGAACCGCGGAACGTGGAGGCCGATGCCCATGCGGTCGAGACAAGCTGAGAAACCGTCAGGCCTGAAGCAAGAATTTTTGCCTTCAGGGCGGCAACGTCCTGATCATTCACCAGCGGATGATTCACCGCCGGAATTGGATCCTGCCAGGACAGTTGCTCCTTCGGAACCAGTGGGCCAAGGTAACGCGCGATCGGCCCCATGTCGCGGTGCGTCAGTTTGAACCACGCCCGCGCAAACGCATCTGCGAACTGATCGGGATGCTCGTAGAAGCGCCGGGAAATCTTTTCGTAGGCGGGATCAAACCGCAGCGAAAGATCCGTGGTCAGCATGGTCGGGGCATGATGCTTCGAGGAATCGAAGGCGTCGGGTATCGTCCCGCTGCCTGCGCCCTTCTTTGGCGTCCACTGATGGGCGCCGGCCGGGCTCTTGGTGAGCTCCCAGTCATACTTGAACAGGTTCTCGAAGAAGTTGTTGCTCCACTTCGTCGGTGTCGTAGTCCAGATGACTTCCAGACCGCTGCCAATCGCATCGCCGGCTTTGCCTGTCTTGAATTTGCTTCTCCAGCCAAGGCCTTGCTCCTCGATGCCGGCGGCTTCCGGCTCCGGGCCTACGTTCGCCGCCGGGCCGGCGCCGTGGGTTTTGCCGAAGGTATGACCGCCGGCAATCAGCGCCACGGTTTCTTCGTCGTTCATCGCCATGCGGAGGAAGGTTTCGCGAATATCCCGTGCCGCTGCGATCGGGTCAGGATTGCCGTTGGGACCTTCGGGGTTCACATAGATCAGGCCCATCTGCACGGCAGCCAGCGGATTGGAAAGATCGCGGTCGCCGCTGTAGCGCTCGTCCGCCAGCCACTTGCCCTCTGGACCCCAGTAAACGTCCTCTTCGGGTTCCCACACATCCGGACGGCCGCCGCCGAAACCGAACGTCTTGAAGCCCATCGATTCCAAAGCGACGTTCCCGGCGAGGATCATCAGGTCGGCCCAGGAAATCTTGCGGCCGTATTTCTGCTTGATTGGCCACAGCAGGCGGCGCGCCTTGTCGAGATTCACGTTGTCCGGCCAGCTATTGAGCGGCGCAAAGCGCTGCTGCCCAGCTCCGGCACCGCCGCGGCCATCGCCGATGCGGTAGGTGCCGGCGCTGTGCCATGCCATGCGAATAAACAGCGGCCCGTAATGGCCAAAGTCTGCCGGCCACCATTCCTGGGAGTCGGTCATCAAGGCATGCAGGTCCTTGACCACCGCATTCAGGTCGAGGCTCTTGAACTCCTTGGCGTAGTCAAAACCCTCTCCCATCGGATCAGAAAGGTTTGAGTGCTGGTGGAGAACCCGAAGATCCAGTTGGTTCGGCCACCAGTCGCGGTTCATTGGAGCCGAGGCTCCATGGTTGAAGGGACACTTGCTCTCACCGGCTGCGTGTTGCTCTTGTTTGCTCAGTTCTGTTTCCATACATCTTTCTCCTGAAATTGTTAGATAAATAGCTGTCGTGCAAAAGCAAAACCATTCTGGTTACGGATTCCGCAAAGCGTCGCGCGAGGCGCGCGACATATCCGGAACCCACTATGTATGGCGGTTAAGGGAAACGCGGCGCGCCGCGCACTTCGTGCACAGTCCCCGAAAAATAAGCTGGCAATCGCGAACCACTCGCCGGCCCAGAGAACCCGAGCCCGGTTTGGGCACATCGTACCAGTCGATATCTTCGACACTTCCGCAGCGGTCACAGATGAAATGGTGGTGCCGCATGCCCGCCAGATCGAAGCGGCCGGCGCGGCCCTCGACTGCGACTTCCCGCACCAGTCCGGCCTTCACCAGGTCCCGCAAATTGTTGTAAGTCGTGGCCCTCGAGGAACGCGAATGGACGCGATTTACAGCGTCGAATATCTCCGCCGCCGTGGGATGGCCCTTGTGGTCCATCAAGAACGCCATCACGGCATAGCGCTGCGCCGTGCAGCGCAGTCCGCTGCCCTCGAGGGAGCGTTTGATTGCCTGAGAATTCATGGAACAACTTTAGATTATATCTAATTTGATATTTTGTCTAGACTCGTTCCTGGTGCATTTCCTCGACCGGCTCGCACTTGATGACCCTGAAGCTACAACTGTGGAAAAATTGGGTGAGGTTCAGACAAACGCCGCAGCGAGGCATGGTACGCCGTACTTCTGTTTCAAAGATCTCGACGAGAACAAACCCACTGGCTCCATCCGGATCCGGGTGGAGACCATTGACTACTTCCTGCGCCGCTATCGCGAACGCAAACTGACTCAGCCTTCGACCTTTCGGCGCGCCTCTTCGTAAGCTTGCTGCGGATCCCGGCCCGTCACTTCCTTGTACCATGCCGGATGGAAGGTCCACGCCCAGGATTCGTCGACTGCGCCGCGAGTCATTGCCTGAAACGTCCCTGGCTCCCCCACCGTGCTGAGGTAAATGTGAATGAAAATGCCACCCAGCATGATCAGTGCTGAGATGTCGTGGAGGATGTAGCTGATGGCGACCGGCCAACGGCCGAATGTGCCGGCCCCGATCCACAGAATAATTCCCGTCACGAGATAGACGACACATCCCGCCACGATTTCCCAGAACTGGAGCTTCTGGCCGCCGTTGAAGAAACCGGTCTCCGGTGGGTCGAACTTCTCTTCGCTGGAGACAACTTTCCGGATATTGCGCATCCAGTTAGTATCGGCATGTGTCCACCTCATGGGAGCGAGCCAATTCAGCATTTGCAATCCGAAGAACGCCACAAATCCCAGGCCGAACCAGGGATGCATGGCGCGCGCCAATGGACCGCCACCGAAGATCGGCGTGAACCAGCGGAAAAGCCATGGCAGGTAAATGCCGAATCCGGAGAACAACGCGAGGAAGAAGAACAGCGCAACCATCCAGTGGAGGAAACGCGTGTATACGGGATGGCGAAGCAACTCGCCGCGATAAATCTCCGTGCGCCCGAAGCGGTCGAACGCGCGGCGCGCCTTGTCATCAAAACGTTCAACCGCGCTGGCCATGAGTGTTCTCCTTCCTGGGCGGTACAGGCTGCGGGCGGCGCGGGCCCACGGTCACGTAATGCAGGCACACGCCCAGCAAGCCGAACAGCGCAAACGTTCCCAGCACCGGTTTGGCCAGCCATTTCCACACCGTGTAGGCAAAGGGAATCTGCGGGTCCTTGGGCAATCCGCCGTAACGCTCGGGATCGTTGGCGTCGTGCAAAACGTAGATGACGTGCGTTCCGCCGATGGACTGGGGATCGTAAACCCCCGCTTTCTCAAAACCAAAGTTTTCGCGGAGTTGCTTGGCCCGCTCTTCGGCAATGAATTTCATGTCATCTTTGCTTCCGAATTTCAGGCAGCCGGTCGGACAGGCCTTGATGCAGGCGGGTTCCAGGCCCTGGCCGACGCGGTCCGAGCAGAGCGTGCACTTATAAACTTTCTTGGTTGCCGGATTGAACTTGGGAATGTTGTAGGGACATCCGGACGCGCAGAACTCGCAGCCGATGCAGTTTTCCTGCTGGAAATCCACGATGCCGTTTGTGTATTGCACGATCGCGCCATCGGCCGGGCAGGCCCGCAGGCAGCCGGGATCCGCGCAGTGCATGCACTGGTCCTTGCGCATCAGCCACTGGATGGTGCCGTCCTCGCGCTGGTGTTCGTTGAACTTGATCAGGTTCCAGAAATTCCAGCGCGTTTCCGGCATCGTCTGGTAGGTGTTGTCGAAAGTGGTCGGCGAAAACGGCATGTCATTCCATTCGACACATGCCACCTCGCAGGCTTTGCAGCCGATGCAGGTGGTGGTATCCACCAGTTTGCAGACTTCATAGTCACGCTGCACGTCAAAACCGGGGGCAGTTCCGGAATGGCCGGAGATTTGCTTGATCTGGAGTGTTCTGCGGTCGCTCATGTTTTCACCCGGCGTCTTTCATTCGGCTAAGCTTTCTCGATCTTCACCAGGAATCCCTTGAATTCCGGAGTGAAGGCGTTGGGATCGATGACGGTCGGTGTCAACTGGTTGGTCAGGTTCTTTGCCGTTTTCCCTTCATCTTCAGCGATCCCGCGGAATCCCCAGTGAATCGGGATGCCGATCTGGAACATTTCCTTGCCGTCAATCTTCATCGGACGGATTCTGCGCGTCACCATAGCTTTGGCAACATACTGGCTGCGCGCACTGGTTACCTTCACTTTCTCCCCGCCCTTCAGGCCCATCCGATCCGCCAGCTCGAACGGCACTTCGACGAAGGGTTCCGGAACGAGCTGCACATTCATCGGGTTGTTCTTGGTCCAGTAGTGATAGTGCTCGGTGAGCCGGTACGTGGTGCAGATCACATTGAAGCCCTGGTCAACCGTCCCATACTTATCTAGCGCGGTCTTGTACTTCTTTACTACCGGGTTGTTGGACTGGTTGGGGTGCAACAGATTTGCAATGGGGCTTTCGATCGGCTCGTAGTACTCGGGGAACGGTCCGTCAGCCATGGCGCCCAACGGCACAAACAAGCGGCCCACCCCCTCCGGATTCATGATGAACGGGCCCATGTGGTCCTTAGGTGCGGAATCGGGTTTGAAATCGGGCACGTCGTTGCCCACCCAGGACTGCTTCCCCTCATCCCACCAGACTTGACGGCGTGATGCGTCCCACGGTTTGCCGTCGAGGTTGCATGATGCCCGGTTGTAGAGCACCCGCCGGTTCATGGGCCAGGACCAGGCCCAATTCGGATAAATACCGAGTCCGGAGGGATCTTCCGTTCCCCGGCGCTGGGTCAGTGCTCCTGCCTCGGTCCATGAACCGCAGTACAGCCAGTTGCCGGAAAGTGTAGTGCCGTCGTCTTTGAGCCAGGCAAACCCAGGAAGTTGCTGGCCAGCCTTGAGGGTCTGGTTTGTTTTTGGGTCAGTCAGATCCGCCAGCGCTTTTCCGTTGATCTCCTTAGCTACTTCTGCGAGTGACGGATTATAGGGATTCGTATAAGCGAACGACGCGTTCAGAATAGGATCCGGAAATTTTCCGCCCTCTTTCTGATACAACTCGCGTACTTTCAGGAAAATCGTCGCCAGAATCTCCTGGTCCAACCGGGCCTGTCCCGGCGGAGGCAGGGCGACATTCTTCCACTGCAGCCAGCGGGCGGAATTCACGAACGTCCCGTCTTTCTCCGCAAAACCCGCTCCGGGCAGCCGGTACACTGTGGTGTTGATCTGCTTCATCTCATCCGTCGAGATGCCCGGAGCGCGCCAGAATTCGCTGGTCTCGTCGGGATAGATCTCACAAACCACCAGCCAATCGGCCTTCTTGAGTGCTTCGATGTTCTTTTGAGAATCCGGTCCGATCATGACTCCATTCATGCCAAAGGCAAAAATCCCTTTGACCTTGCCTTCGTACATGTCGTTCCAGATGTTCACCCAGGAGTAGTTCCGGTCGATCTTGGGAAGATAGTTAAAAGCCCAGTCGTTTTCCTTGGTGGCAGTCGCGCCGTACATCGCCTTCATGAACGACACCGCGAATTTCGGCGTATTCGACCAGTAATTGAAGGAATCCCAGGGATCCGGTTTCGAAGGGGTCGGCGTGATTCGCTTCAAATAGGTCGCAAAATCCACGTCATTAGGATTCGGCATCTTCAGATAGCCCGGCAGGATGTCGAAGATGCCGGCCATATCGGTGGCGCCCTGAATGTTCGAGTGTCCGCGGAGCGCATTTACGCCACCGCCGGCGCGTCCCACGTTGCCCATGATCAGTTGCAGCATCGCCGCCGTGCGAATGATCTGCGTGCCAAAGCTGTGTTGCGTCCACCCCACCGCGTAGATGATGGTGGCGACCTTCTTCATGTCGCCATCCTTGCGGACAGAGGTATACAGGTCGGCGGCCTTCAGGAACTGGTCCTTCGGGATGCCGGTAATGCGCTCCACCATCTCCGGCGTGTAGCGTTCAAACTGCTTCCTCAGCAATTGAAAAACGCAGCGCGGATGCTGCAGAGAACTGTCGAAAGCGACTTTCGGAGGGAGTTGCGGCGCTGGTGGCGTCCCGGCCTTTGCGCCAGAGGGAGATGCTGCCTGATAGCCCTTCCCTTCGTGGGTATCGCCCTGTCCCGGTTTCACGTTTTGAGCGGCCGGGGTAGGCATTACCGGTTTGCCGGTCAGATCTTCGCCTTCCTCGTAATTCCAGGTGAACTTGTCGTAAGTCTTCTTTTCGGTATCGAACCCGGAATACAAGCCATCCTCGGGCAGCTTGAACCCGTCTTTGATAATGAACGCCGCGTTGGTGTAGTTCAGGAGATAGTCGTGCGCGATGCGATTGTTCTGGATCGCGTAATTGATCAGCCCGCCCAGAAAAGCGATGTCTGATCCCGCCCGGATCTGCAAATAAAGATCGGCGGTTGCCGCTGTCCGCGTCAGGCGCGGATCAACCACAATCATTTTGGCGTTGCGGTGCAGCTTGGCTTCGATGGGCCACTTGAAGCCGCAAGGGTGGTTCTCGGCGGGATTGCCGCCCATAATCAACATCAAGTCCGTATTCTTGATGTCGATCCAGCCATTGGTCATCGCGCCGCGTCCGAATGTGGGCCCCAAACTGGAGACCGTAGGGCCGTGTCAAACACGGGCCTGGTTTTCCAGGTAGCAGACCCCCAGGCTGCGCATGGTCTTGACGACCAGATAGTTGAACTCATTCGTATCAGTGCAGCCGCCGGTGAACGCGATGCCCTCGCAACGGTTCACGGTCTTGCCGTTCGCGTCTGTCTCGAGGAAGGTGTCCTCCCGCGTCTTCTTTACGCGTTGTGCGATCTCGCTGTAAGCCTGCTCCCACGAGATGTCTTCCCAATCTGTAGCTCCCGGGCGCCGCACCTGCGGCTTGAGCAGCCGGCGGTCATTCAGGATGTCCTGCTCGAGCGACGAGCCTTTGGGACAAAGTGTTCCGCGATTGATGGGATGATCGGGATCGCCCTCGACGTGTACCACCTGCGGAATTGCGTTCTTGGCCTTGTCGCCCAGCGTGTAGATGATGACGCCGCAGCTCACCGAACAATAGGGACAGGTGCTGCGGGTCTCGCTGGCGCGAGAAATCTTCAGGCTCTGAGTTTGTGCATAGACAGGCTCCAGGTCGAAGCCCAAAGCCGACAAACCAGCCCCGCCTGCCAGGCTGCCCTTGAGGAAGGTCCTGCGGGAGAATTCCATGGTCATCCTCCGACACCCTTCGAATTGTGACCCGAAAACGCGCTGCCCTTCGAGACAACAACCGACAGCACAACTGAGACGGAGGCTCCTTGCGGGCGACGCGCGAACCCCACAGCGTCTGGCCGCAACACAGCAATTGCGGAGAACTATAGCCCCGCCAGGGGCCGGAGTCAATAAGCTCGGGATGGTAGTTCGGCAGGCTCTATGCGCCAAATAACCTGCCGGCCACGGTTGCAGCCTGAAAGTGCTGAGCCGATAATCGTGCGATGGCTACCACACCCTGGCAGAAGCGCATCGAGCGGGCCCACACCTTAGGCCGCCAGCATGCCTTCGCAGCAGAAATACTGGGCTTTTACGTCCGGCTGGCCCTTTTCCAGGAGGAACTCTATAGCCGCCTGGCGGCACTGCCCGCAGAACGGAACGAGGCATCGGCACTATTCGCGCCCACGGTGGAGTCGGAAACCCTGGCCAGTTTCAGGGAGTTCCTCTCACTGGTTGAGCAGTCCGGTCCTGAGCGCTTGACGGGGTTGGCACGAAGCCTCGCTTCCGACCATAGCTCCTGGGAAACTCTGCTTCGCGCTTGCTGGTCCGGGCCTCAGACCTCCCCGGCTTTGCCAGAGCAACTCCTCGGAAGAGCTTTCCTTCAACCTTATGCGGAATTCCAGCGTGCCCGAATCTCGCCGCCACAGAACGGATACTCCGCGCCCCTGTGCCCGTTTTGCGGCCGCAAACCCGGGACCGGCATCTTCCGCCAGCAGGGTGAAGGTGCGGTTCGGTCCCTGTTGTGCTTTTTTTGCCTCGCAGAATGGACCTTCCGAAGAATCGTCTGTCCAGCCTGCGGAGAGGAAGATAGCCGCAAGCTGCCCGTGTACAGCGCGGAAGAATTCGATTATGTGCGGGTGGAATGCTGCGACACCTGCAAGGTCTACATCAAGGCTATTGACCTCACCCGCAACGGCCTCGCCGAGCCCGTAGTGGATGAAATTGCCTCCGTGCCGCTTGACCTCTGGGCACACGAGCATGGCTATTCAAAAATTCAGGTCAATATCCTGGGGATGTAACCGCTTTCCACAATACCTCAAGAGTCGAGGCACGTACAAAGGCATTGAATGGGACGTATCTAAGCTCGTCACTTTGCGGGATTGCCGCTGAGCAAGCAAATCTCGTCCGATCTGGCCGAAATCGGCTCGCGTCTGTTACGCTGGCGTGTGAAACGCAAGTTCAATCCGGGCGAGCGCACCCGCTTGCAGCGCAACTTCTGGCTTGTCACCATCATTGTCACCGTGATCGTACTGGGACTCACCCTGCTCGATGCCTACTACCTCGGCTTCCACTAACACTCGGCATTCGTTTGCCGTTTGTTAGACTTCCTTAGACCTTCGCACCGAGGAGAACCATGCATTTCAAAGGCAGGAGATGTCTGTTTGCCGGGATCACGATCGCCGGGTGGCTCATCATGTCCGCCGCCGTCAGCGCCCAAGCCGCGCCCGCGCAGTCCCCCTCAAAACCCAGGACCACGGACGAGGCCTTCAAGAACATTCAGGTTCTCAAAGGGATTCCCGCTGATCAGTTGATTCCCACCATGCAATTCATCGCCGCCTCGCTGGGCGTAGAGTGCGATTTCTGCCACGTCCAGGGCGCGTTTGAGAAAGACGAGAAAAAAACCAAGCAAACCGCGCGCCAGATGATGCAGATGCTGTTCGCCATCAATCGCGACAACTTCAACGGCTCGCGCGAGGTCTCCTGCTACTCCTGCCACCGCGGAAATCCCAAGCCGGTGAGCATCCCGGTGATCAGCGAAGAGCAGCCGGTGCTTGCCCCGGAAACAGCAGAAAAGAATGAACAGGCCGCGCCCAAGCTCCCCACAGTCAACCAGGTTCTCGAAAAATATCTCGCCGCTTTAGGCGGAGCCGCCGCCATCCGTAACCTGAACACCCGGGTCGAGACAGGCACCGCCACCATCGGCAGCCATCACGTTGCGGTCGAAATCTTCGCCAAAGCGCCCGATCAGCGAATTTCGGTGGTGCATATGCCCGAGGGTGACAGCGTCACCGCATTCGATGGCCAGTCCGGCTGGCTCGCCGTTCCCGGACGCCCCCTGCGCGACATGGGAAGCGGCGATGTCGAAGCCGCTCGCCTGGATGCCGACCTTCACTTCCCCGTTCGCATCCAGGAAATTTTCCCCGAGCTGCACCTTGACGCCGACAAAATCGGCGATCGCGAGGTCTATCGCATCACCGGCGTCCGCGAAGGCCTGCCGCCGGTAAAACTCTATTTCGACGAGCAGTCAGGTCTGCTCCTGCGCATGGTCCGCTATCTGCAAACGCCCCTCGGGCTGAACCCTACGCAGATCGACTATGCAGATTATCGGGAATCAGGCGGCGCCAAGACGCCGTTTCGCTGGACCATCGCCCGCCCCGGAGGACGATTCACCATTCAGGTGGAGCAGGCAAGGGCCAATGTCCCGATTGATGACAAGAAGTTCGCGAAGCCGGCACAAGTTCCCAAGCTCTGACGGAGCAGGTCCATCTCATTTCTGCAGGCGCCGTGACGAATAAACGAGCCGCAACTGCGTCTATTCCCTCTTCTCGGCCACTTCCAGGCGAGTTTCGGCCCGTTCCAGGTCTCCCTTCGCCCGCCCGAACTCAGCTTCGGTACCGCTTTGCTTCAGTTCCTCTTCCGCGCGCTGGCGCGCGCTTTGCGCCCGTTGCACATCAATTTCCTCGCTGCGCTCGCAGGTCTCGGCGAGAATTGTGACCTTATCTGGCAGAACTTCGGCGAATCCCCAGGCCACCGCGAGATGGTGCGTGTGCTGGCCGTTGCGATAAGTGATCTCGCCTACGGCTAATTCCGTGATCAGGGGCGCATGTCCCGGCAAAATGCCCAGATATCCGCCTTTCCCCGGAATCTGCATCTCCTCCGCCACATCCTGCACAACCATCTTGTCCGGAGTGACAATTTCGAGTTGGAACGTGTCCGCCATCGCTAGGCTGCGGCCTTCAGCTTCTCGGCCGCTTCCAGCACCTCGTCAATCGTGCCTTTCATGTAGAAGGCTTGTTCGGGGATGTCATCGTACTTGCCTTCCGTAATCCCCTTGAAGCCCTTGACGGTATCCGCGATCTTCACGTACCGTCCCGCGGCGCCGGTGAACTGCTCCGCTACGTGGAAGGGCTGTGACAGGAACTTCTGGATCTTTCGCGCCCGCGCCACGGTGAGTTTCTGGTCTTCGCTCAGTTCGTCAATGCCCAGAATGGCGATGATGTCCTGCAGGTCTTTGTACGTTTGCAGCGTCTTCTTCACCGCCTGCGCCACGTCATAGTGCTCCTGGCCCACGATGCGCGGATCCAGAATGCGCGAGGTCGAAGCCAGCGGATCGACCGCAGGATAGATGCCGATCTCCGTCAACGCGCGGGAAAGCACCGTGGTTGCATCCAGGTGGGCAAACGTCGTGGCCGGCGCGGGGTCCGTCAGGTCGTCGGCTGGCACGTAAATCGCCTGCACTGACGTGACCGATCCTTTCTTGGTGGATGTAATCCGCTCCTGCAGTTCACCCATCTCCGTGGCCAGGTTCGGTTGGTAACCTACGGCGCTGGGCATGCGTCCCAGCAGGGCCGACACTTCCGACCCGGCCTGCGTAAAGCGGAAAATGTTGTCGATGAACAGCAGCGTATCCGCGCCTTCCTCATCGCGGAAAAATTCCGCGACCGTCAGTCCAGTCAGCGCAACCCGCAGGCGTGCCCCCGGCGGCTCGGTCATCTGCCCGTAAATCAATGCTGCCTTCGATTTGCTAGGATCGCCCGGCTTGATTACGCCCGACTCGCTCATTTCCAGCCACAAGTCGTTGCCCTCACGGGTGCGCTCGCCCACGCCGGCAAACACGGAGAAGCCGCCATGCTGCTTGGCGACGTTGTTGATCAACTCCATGATGACCACGGTCTTGCCCACGCCCGCGCCGCCGAACAGGCCAATCTTCCCGCCCTTCAGGAAGGGCTGGATCAGGTCAACCACCTTCACGCCGGTCTCGAACATCTCCGCCGTGGTCGCCTGCTCATCGAACAAGGGAGCCGGGCGATGAATCGGCATGGTCTTCTTGTGCTGGATCGGTCCCAGTTGGTCCACCGGCTGCCCGATCACGTTCATGACCCGGCCCAGCGTGCCTTGTCCAACCGGCACGGAAATCGGGCCGCCCTGGTCGATCGCTTTCATGCCGCGCACCATGCCGTCGGTCGGCTCCATGGCCACGCAGCGAACGCGCCCTTCTCCCAGGTGCTGTTGCACTTCGAGCACGACCTTGATCGGCGCGGGAACGGTAAACCCATCGCTCACGACCACCAGCGCCTCATAAATGGGCGGCATGGAGCCTTCGGAAAACTGCACGTCCACCGCCGGTCCCGCAATCTGCACTACGTGTCCAGTGTTCTCTGCCATAAGACCTCAGGATTCGCGTTCTTTCGGCTCGCCTTTCGGGCGGCCGTGAGCGTGCACACCGGCTACAAAGCCGCTGCGCCGCTCACAATCTCAATAATTTCTTTCGTGATCTTCGCCTGCCGCGCCCGGTTCATGGCGAGCGTCAGCGAATCAATCATGTCGGTTGCATTGTTAGTCGCCGCATCCATGGCGGTCATGCGCGCCGCGTGTTCCGCCGCCACAGACTCCAGCAGCCCATGGAAAATCTGTATGCCCACATACTTGGGCAGCAGGCCGGTGAAGAGCTCCTCCGCCGGCTGCTCGTAGATGTAATCCACCGGCGCCGTCGCGAACCGGGACGCCGCCACATCAATCTCGTGGGTGTCCGCCGGACGCAGCCCAACTCCGGCGCCCTTGGCCGCCTCCACCGCCTTTTCTTTTTCCTTCAAGCCCATTTCTTCCGCCTGGGCCACGCTCACTTCGCCCACTTGCTCGATAGGCAGCACCCGCTCCACCACCAGCCGCTGCGAGATCACTGACTTGAACTCGTTATAGAGCAGGTAAACCGAATCGATCTCGCACTTGCCGTATCGCTCAATCACGCGTTCGGCCAACTCCGAAGCCATCGCGTACTCGACTTTGTTCAGCACGCCAACCTGCTCCCCGACCAGCACAATGCGCGCCGCTTCCTGCGATTCGCTGGTGCGGGGCGCGGCCGAAGGATAACGCCGCTTCAGAAAGTCGCGCCCTTTCCGGCCAATGGCTTCGATCTCCACATTCTTCCCTGCCTTCGACTCCAGAAAGCGAGTGGCGGCTTTCAGAATATTTGTGTTGAACGCTCCTGCCAGCCCCTTGTCTCCCGTAACCACGATCAGCAGGACATTGTTCTCCGGCCGCTGCGCCAATAGCGGATGTTTCGGCTCACCGGTTTCCGGATCGTAAATCTCCGCCCGCGAAACCAACGACTTCAGCACGTTGGTCAGCATCTGCGCGTAGGGCCGCGCCGCCAGGGCCCGGTCCTGCGCCCGGCGCAACTTCGCGGCCGAAACCATCTTCATGGCTTTTGTGATCTGCCGCGTGTTGATCACGCTGCGGATGCGCCGCCGGATGTCGAGAATATTTGCCATCAGTCTTCGCTTGGGTGCCCCATTCTAAATTTCGCTGGTTTTGCGAAATTTAGGGTGGGGGCTTTCTGTCACCCTTACTTCGCCACCGCCTGCGGGTGCCCCATTCTAAATTTCGCCGGTTTTGCGAAATTTAGGGTGGGGGCTTTCTGTCACCCTTACTTCGCCACCGCCTGGTGTTGCGCGACGAACTGCTCCTTACACTGCTTGATCACTTTCGTGAGCTCCGCCTTCAACCCGTCATCCAGGACCTTTTTCTCCATGATGGAGCGCAGCAGTCCCGGATTCGTGGCCTCCACGAAGGTGTAAAGCTCTGCCTCGAACTCGCGCACCTGCTCGACTGGCAGGTCGTCGAAATGTCCGCCCGTGCCGGCGAAGATCACCAGAATCTGCTTGGAGAACGGCAGCGGCGAGAACTGCTTCTGCTTCAGCACTTCCACCAGCCGCTGGCCGCGGTTGAGCTGCGCCTGCGTGGCCTTGTCAAGGTCGCTGCCAAACTGGGCGAACGCCGCCAGTTCCCGGTATTGCGCCAGTTCCAGCTTCAGACTTCCCGCCACCTGCCGCATGGCCTTGATCTGCGCGCTGCCGCCGACGCGGCTCACCGAAAGTCCCACGTTCACCGCCGGACGAATGCCCTGGTTGAACAGGTCGGTTTCCAGGTAGATCTGCCCGTCCGTGATGGAAATAACGTTGGTCGGAATGTACGCGGAAACGTCTCCCGCCTGGGTTTCGATGATGGGGAGTGCGGTCAGCGATCCGCCGCCTTGCTTGTCGCTCATCTTCGCCGCGCGCTCCAGCAGGCGCGAGTGCAAATAGAAAACGTCGCCCGGATACGCCTCGCGTCCCGGCGGCCGCCGCAGCAGCAGCGATATCTCGCGATACGACGCCGCGTGCTTTGACAGGTCATCGTAGATGACCAGCGCATGCTTGCCATTGTCGCGGAAGTACTCGCCCATGGCGCATGCCGCATAGGGAGCGATGTACTGCATCGGCGCCGGCTCGGAAGCCGATGCCGCCACCACGATGGTGTAATCCATGGCGCCGTAGTCGGCCAGCAGCTTCACCACCTGGGCAATCGAGGAGCGCTTCTGTCCCACCGCGCAGTAGATACAGATCAGGTCGTTGCCCTTGTTGTTGATGATGGTGTCAATAGCCACGGCAGTCTTGCCGGTCTGGCGGTCGCCGATGATCAGCTCGCGCTGTCCCCGCCCGATGGGAATCATGCTGTCGATGGCCTTCAGCCCAGTGGCCATCGGCTCCCGCACCGGTTGCCGGTCGATAACGCCCGGCGCCAGCCTCTCGAGAGCGATGAACTTGCTGGTGGTGATCGGCCCTTTGTCATCGATCACCTGACCCAGCGAATTCACCACGCGTCCCACCAGGGCATCGCCCACGGGCACGCTCATGATGCGTCCGGTGCGCTTGACTTCGTCGCCTTCCTTGATCTCGGTGTAGTCCCCGAGCAGCACCACGCCAACCTGGTCTTCTTCCAGGTTCATGGCGATGCCGGCCACGTCGTGCGGAAAAGCCAGCAGTTCGCCGGCCATGACCTTGTCCAGCCCGTGCACGCGCGCGATGCCGTCGCCCAGGGTGACGACGGTGCCCACTTCGTCCACCGCAATCTTGGACTCGTAATTCTCGATCTGCTGCCGGATTAACTGTGTGATCTCGTCTGCTTTGATTTGTGCCATAAGTTCAGCCTAGCCCTTAGCAATACGCTTATGCGCGGATCGCTGCTTTGATCCGCTCCAACTTCCCTTTTACCGATCCGTCGTAAATCGTGCTGCCCACTTTCACGATGGCGCCGCCCAGCAGCGACTCATCC
>Ga0335079_10004742_pt1 | contig 15640 bp, 11 predicted proteins | sample Lox_Sample_33_FD_206719 | JGI IMG/M metagenome (GOLD analysis project Ga0335079, IMG submission 206719) | Soil microbial communities from Loxahatchee National Wildlife Refuge, Florida, United States - Lox_Sample_3.3 | ecosystem: Environmental > Terrestrial > Soil > Wetlands | place: USA... | reverse complement strand
TACGGGCGCACGATCGCGACCACGGTGCGCCGGGCCAGCAAGCCGTGCCGCAAGGACTACGGGCGCACGATCGCGACCACGGTGCGCCGGGCCAGCAAGCCGTGCCGCAAGGGCTACGGCAACAGCCATAGCGCCGTGGTGGTCAGCACGTATCACCACAGCAGCAAGCCCTGCCGCAAGGGGCACGAGGCTGGCCAGTCACGCGACTACAACCTCACCGCGACCGGTGGTCTCAAGACCGGAATTAAGCCCCAGCTTCAGCTGACGAATGCCTCGTATACCGTGAGCAACGGACTTCCGACCACCGGCGCCGACATCACCGGCCTGGTGGCGGTGGCCGGTCTTGCCACGGCGTTCGGCTCAGGCGCGCTCTTCTTGGCCAGGCGCCGGAGGACGTCCAAGTCCTCGCTCCGCTAGCTGCGCCGCACGTCTGCGGACGCGCGAGTCTGCAGACGCGCAAGGCTGCAGGCACTTTGCTCGTCCCCTGTGGTGGTGGAGTCGCGGGCTGACTCGCCGCGCTGCGGTGGCCGGCTGGTGTCGCTGCAAGTAAACGCTTTGCCCGTCCCGGTGTGCGCGGCCAGGGACGGGCAAAGCCCTATCTAGGGCCTCCCGGTCCTGGATGGCTGACGAGGATGGCTGACGAGGGCAGGGGCGCCGCGCGGCGCACTCGGATGGCGAGATCCTGCAGCAGAGAGCCGCCGCGGCACCGTTGATCCGGACCGGCGCCGGAGAAGTCACCGCCAGGCGGGAGACGCGGCCCCACCGGGCATGTCACAGTGGCCGAAGAGTAGCCATGTCCGAGCCGCCGCGAAGTCACATGGTGCGGACCGGGCGTATGATCCTGCGCCGCAGGGTCGCTTTCCTGCTGCCGTCCGCGAACAGCAGGAGACGGGTTAGTTCCCAATCGCCGTACTCCGCGTGATCCGTCAGGATCTGCCGTGCGGCATCGCGGGACAGGCTGCGCGGCAGGTAAACGACGACGTAGGAGTACTGGTTCATCGAATCTCATTCTGCGCAGTTGGCGCGGTCGCGCAAACCTCTGCCGCAATGCGGGTAACGTCACCTCGTCTGGACTGCGGCAGCCACGGTCGCTGGCGGTGGGCGCGGGCCGGGACGTACGCTGCAGCGCGGAAAGGTTACCGGACCATAACAAGAACAGCGGCAGAGGTGAACCGGGCCGTCCGGTGGGGACACTGTGACGGCGTGCTGGATGTGAGGATTAGCGAGGGTGCCAGATAGTAAACGGGGTGCCACGGGCAGCGCCAGGCGCGGAACCCGGCTTGTCATCGTCGAGTCGCCGGCCAAGGCCAGAACGATCGCCGGGTATCTCGGCCGGGGTTACGTGGTGGAGTCGAGCATCGGCCACATTCGTGACTTGCCCGACAAGGCGGCCGACATACCGGCGAAGTACAAGAAGGAGCCATGGGCCCGGCTCGGCGTCAACGTGGACGCCGGGTTCGAACCGCTGTACGTGGTAAACCCCGACAAGAAGCAACAGGTGGGCAAGCTGCGGAAACTGCTCGGAGAGGCGGACGAGCTGCTGCTCGCCACTGACGAGGACCGCGAAGGCGAGGCGATCGCGTGGCATCTGCTCGAGGTGCTCAAGCCGAAGGTGCCCGCCCGCAGGATGGTCTTTCACGAGATCACTCCCGAGGCAATCGCCACCGCCGTCGCCAGCCCGCGCGAGCTCAACCAGGGTCTCGTGGACGCGCAGGAGACCCGGCGCATCCTGGACCGGCTCTACGGCTACGAGGTCTCACCCGTGCTGTGGAAGAAGGTCATGCCCAGGCTGTCGGCGGGCCGCGTTCAGTCGGTCGCCACCCGCCTCGTTGTGGAGCGTGAGCGGGACCGGATCGCATTCCGGTCGGCGAGTTACTGGGATCTTGAGGCGGTTTTCGGCAGCCGTCGCAGCGACGCGGAGCCGCCGGAGTTCCCGGCCACTCTCGTCGCCCTCGACGGCCGCCGGGTAGCTCAGGGCCGCGACTTCTCCCCGGCCGCGCAACTAAAGACCGCCGAAGCCGTGCAGCTCGACGAAGCGGACGCGGCGGGACTCGCACAGCGGCTAACGCAGGCGGATTTCACCGTCCGCTCGGTGGAAAGGAAGCCGTACCGGCGCTCGCCCTATGCGCCCTTCAGGACGACGACGCTTCAGCAGGAGGCGTCGCGCAAGCTCGGCTTCTCCGCCAAGTACACAATGTCCGTCGCCCAGCGGCTCTACGAGAACGGGCACATCACGTACATGCGGACCGACAGCATCCAGCTGTCCGAGACGGCGATCGCTGCTGCCCGCGCGCAGGCGAGGCACCTTTTCGGCGCCGAATACATACCGGACGCACCGCGCGTCTACACGAGCAAGGTCAAAAACGCCCAGGAGGCTCATGAGGCTGTCCGCCCCGCCGGCGACGAGTTCGCGACCCCCTCGGCCAGCGGCCTGGCCGGCGACGAGTTCCGGCTGTACGAGCTGGTCTGGAAGCGCACGGTTGCCTCGCAGATGAAGGACGCGGTCGGTGAGTCGGTGTCCGTCCGGGTCGCCGGGCGGTCGAGCGCGGGCGAGGATGCCGAGTTCGGTGCGTCGGGGAAGGTCATCACCTTCCATGGATTTCTGAAGGCATATGTCGAGGATGCCGACGATCCCGAGACCGACCGCGAGGACACACAGCACCGCCTGCCGCTGCTAGCGGAGAACGACCCGCTGGCCGTCGTCAGCCTCGCCCCCGCCGGGCACAGCACCCGCCCGCCAGCGAGGTACACGGAGGCGACGCTGGTCAAGGAACTCGAGGACAGGGAGATCGGCAGGCCATCAACCTACGCATCCATCATCGGCACCGTCCTTGATCGCGGTTACGTGTTCCGCAAGGGCACCGCACTCGTCCCCTCGTTCCTCGCGTTCGCCGTGGTCACGCTTCTCGAACGGCATTTCGGGCACCTCGTCGACTACGATTTCACCGCACGCATGGAGGACGTCCTCGACGAGATCGCCCGTGGCGAGGCGGCCCGGGTACCGTGGCTGCGCCGCTTCTATTTCGGCGAGAACGGCACCAGCGGCGAAGAAGGGTTGAAGGATCTCGTCAGCGACCTCGGTGACATCGACGCGAGGGATGTGAGCTCGTTCCCGCTGGAGGGAACCCCCATCGTCGTTCGGGTCGGCAGGTACGGTCCCTACCTGGAGCGTGACGGGGAGCGGGTGAACGTCCCCGAGGGCACGGCACCCGACGAGCTGACCCAGGAGCGGGCCGAGGAGCTTTTCGCGCAGCCGAGCGGCGAACGGCAATTGGGGACCGATCCGCAGACCGGGCGGGCCATCGTGGCCAAGGTGGGCCGTTACGGGCCCTACGTGACCGAGGTGCTCGAGCCGGAGAGTAACGGGGACGCGCAGAAGCCTGCCAAGGCCAAGGGTGCCAAGCAGCGGCCGGGCAAGGCGACGGCAGCGAAACCGCGGGCGGCTTCGCTGCTGAAGACCATGACGCTCGATACGGTGACGCTGCAGGACGCACTGCGCCTGCTCACGCTGCCCCGGGTGCTCGGCGAATTGGATGGCGAGCAGGTCACCGTGCAGAACGGGCGTTACGGGCCCTACGTGAAGAAGGGCTCGGACAGCCGGTCACTTGACAGCGAGGAGCAGCTGTTCACGTTGACTCTCACCGCGGCGAAGGACCTGTTCGCCCAGCCGAAGGCGCGCGGACGTCGCAGCGCCGCCACAGCGCCGCCGCTGCGTGAGCTTGGCGATGATCCGGTGACAGGAACGGCGCTTGTGATCAAGTCAGGCCGCTTCGGCCCGTACGTGACGGACGGGCACACCAATGCTTCGCTGCGGAAGGGCGACGAGGTCGAGTCGATCACACTTCAGCGCGCCGCGGAGTTGCTGGCAGATCGGCGGGCCGCGGGCCCGGCCGCACGTCGCGGTAGGTCGCGGGCCGCTTCGGGATAGCGGAAGGTACGCTCTCACCCGAACACCCGTGCTCGTTTGATCTCACCGATACGGTGGCGCAATGATCCTCCGCGCTCCAGCCAACCGAGAACGGCGCGGTGTGCTGTCCATCAAGCCGTTCCGTCGATTGTGGATCGCCCTGGCGCTGTCCAGCCTGGGTGACTGGCTTAGCATCCTCGCGCTTACCGCGCTGGCTTTCCAGATCACCCAAGGCAGAGGTGTCGCGACGCAGAGTTATGCGGTTGGCGGGGTCTGGATCGCTACCCTGCTTCCCGCACTGCTGCTCGGGCCGCTCGCGGGGGCTGCGGCCGATCGGCTGGATCGCCGGATGACCATGATCGTCGGCGACGTGATCCGGGGCGTGCTGTTCCTCTCCATTCCGCTCTTCCCCAACTTGACCTGGATCTTCGTCGCTAAGTTTCTGGCTGGATGCGCTTCGGTCTTCTGGACCCCGGCGAAGGACGCCTCGGTACCGAACCTGGTACCACCGGACCGGCTCGAACGGGCCAACCAGCTCAGCCTCTTCACCACCTACGGCAGCGCGGTCGTCGCCGGGGTCCTGTTCAGCCTGCTCGCGCTCGTCAGCAAGGCACTCGGCTCGATCTCGCCCTACTTCAACACCAACCAGGTGAACCTGGCGCTGTACTTCAACGCGGCGACTTTTGGTGTCTCTGCGGTTACGGTGTTCTTTCTCCGCATCCCGAAACGCCAGCCGCGCGGCTACACCTCGGCTCCGTCCGTGGCGAGGATGATCTGGGAGGGCTGGCGATTCCTGGGCTACACGCCGGTCGTTCGCGGCCTGGTCATCGGCATGGTAGGTGCGTTCGCCGCGGCCGGCGTGATCATCGGGATCGGCAAGCCATACATCACGGACACACTGCACGGCGGAAACGCCGGCTGGGGCACCGTCTTCGTCGCGATCTTCATCGGGCTCGCTCTCGGAATGTTCCTTGGCTCACGCGTCCTGAAGGAGTTCAGCCGGCGAAGGCTCTTCGGGCTGTCGATCGCTGCGGCGGGAATCCCGCTCGCACTGATGGCGCTGATACCGAACCTGGTCGTGCTCACGTTCCTTGTCGTCGTCCTCGGCGGGCTGGCCGGTATCGCCTACGCGACCGGTTACACGATCGTCGGGCTCGAGGTGGAGGACAGCCTGCGAGGCCGGACGTTCGCGTTCCTGCAGTCCGCGATCCAGGTCATCCTGCTCACCGTGGTGGCGGCCTCGACCTTTGTGTCGGCGGCCATTACCAAGCTGGTGCACGGCGCGACCGGATCCGACGCCCTGCGGGTGGGCGGCGTGGCCTACAACAACACAGGAGACAACATCCTGCTGCTGCTGGCGGCGGCGGTCGCCGTGCTGCTCGGGGTGGTCTCCTACCAGCGGATGGACGACCGCCGTGGCATCCCGCTCGTCGCCGACCTGCTCGCCGCGATCCGGGGCGAGCCGATCAGCCTGGCCGAGCCAAAGCGCCCGCGGGGCTTGCTGCTCGCGCTCGAAGGTGGCGAGGGCGCGGGTAAGACCACACAGGCGCGCTTGCTCGGCATCTGGCTCAGAGATCAGGGATACGAGGTTGTCGCCACCCAGGAGCCAGGTGCAACCAAAGTCGGCATGCGCCTGCGCGCGCTGCTGCTCGACAAATCACACACCGGTCTTTCGGCGCGGGCGGAGACGCTCATGTACGCGGCGGACCGCGCCGAGCATGTCGCCTCGGTGATCCAGCCGGCCCTCGACCGCGGCGCGATCGTCATTACCGACCGGTATGTCGACTCCTCCCTCGCCTACCAGGGCGCGGGCCGCCAGTTGCCCGTTGAGGATGTCGCGCGCCTCAACCGCTGGGCGACCGGCGGCATGATGCCGGACCTCACCATCTTGCTCGACCTGCCACCGTCAGCGGGCCTGTCCCGCCGCGCCCCTTCGGCCGACCGGCTCGAATCCGAGCCCATCGCATTCCACGAGCGGGTCCGCCGTGGGTTCCGTGCGCTCGCGGCCGCCCAACCCGATCGCTACCTGGTTGCCGACGCCACGTTGCCACCCGAGCAGATCAGCCGCCAGCTCCAGGAACGGATCAGGGAAATTCTGCCGGATCCCGTGCCCGCCGTGGCGGAGGCCGTCACCGGCAGCTTTCCGGCCGTGCGGGACTGATCGCCATGTCCCGGTTGATGGAAAGAGAGGCCGTGATAACCGTCTTTGACGACTTGGCGGGCCAGGAGCGGGTGGTCGAGGAGCTTCGGCACGCCGCGGTTGCCGCCGCTGCGGCGCTCGACAGCTCAGGCACCTCGCCGGTTACCGAGAGCGCGAGCGGCACGGACCCCGCGCAGCGCGCGAGCGGCGCGGGAAGCGGCGCCGGGGCAGCCGCTGCGGCGAGCGAGCACCGAGCCGGGATGACCCACGCCTGGCTGTTCACCGGCCCGGCAGGCTCAGGCCGCTCGGTCGCGGCTCGGGCCTTCGCGGCCGCCCTGCTTTGCCCCGATCTTGGCTGCGGGCAGTGCCCGTCCTGCCATCAGGTGCTCGCGGGGACGCACGCAGACGTGCTGCTCGTCCGGCCAGATGGGCTCTCCTACGGCGTCAAGCAGACCAGGGACCTCGTGCTCCGTGCCGCGACTGCGCCATTCGGCGGGCGGTGGAAAGCGATCTTGTTCGAGGATGCCGATCGCGCGACAGAGCAGGCCGCGAACGCGCTGCTCAAGGCCATCGAGGAACCGTCGCCGCGAACGGTGTGGCTGCTATGCGCGCCATCAGCCGATGATCTGGTACCGACGATCCGATCCAGGTGCCGATTGGTCACGCTACGCACACCGCCCGCGAGCGCGATCGCAACGATGCTGGCGGCCAGGGACGGCATTGATCCGGACCGGGCATTGCAGGCGGCGCGCGCGGCGCAGGGTCACATCGGCCGGGCGCGCAGGCTAGCCACGGATCCTGAGGCGGCCAGCCGCCGCGCCGAGGTGCTGCGCGTGCCCGTCAGCGTCGATGGCCTCGGCCCCGCGATCGCCGCCGCGGCGCGTCTCGTCGAGGCGGCGGCCGCTGAGGCAGCCGCCGTCACGGCCGAACTCGACGAGCCGGAGCAGGCTGACCTCCGCCGTGCGTTCGGTGAAGGCTCGACGGGCAAGGGTGTGACCAAGGCGTTGCGTGGCGGCGCCGGTGCGCTGAAGGAACTCACCGACAGGCAGAAGTCCCGTGCTACCCGGCTGAAGCGGGATTCGCTCGACCGGGCGCTGCTCGACCTGGCCGGCTTCTACCGGGACGTGCTCGCTGTCCAGTTCGGGGCCCCGGTCGAACTGGCCAACGCGGACATCGAGGCCGACATCAGGCGCATTGCCGCGGCCAACACCGCCGAGTCGACGCTGCGCCGGATGCAGGCCATCATGCAGTGCCGTGAGCGGATCGAGGCCAACGCGCACCCATTGCTCGCCGCAGAGGCCATGACGCTCGCCCTGCTCGCCGGCTGACGGGCGGGTCCACCCGCCATCTCCGGCCAGCGCAACAGCCGCCAGGGCGTATCGAGGGGTGCCGCAGCCACTCGTTCCCACCTGGTGATCACTGGTTGGCTTCCCGCGGCGCAGAGGTGGCACGTGCCCGGGGTGTGTCACCGCGCGGCGGCCGTTCAGGAGAGGGGTCGTCGCTCGTGGCGGAAGCGATCTCACCGGCCCGCGCCGTAGGCTGGGCAGATGGGCATGATGATGGCGGTCAGCTTTGAGCGGTATGGCCGGCTCTACTATCTAGATCCGGGCCCACATGCGCCGAAGGTCGGGGACAAGGTACTTGTGCCCACGGACGCGGGTCCTGAGGTGGCCGAATGCATCTGGGCGCCGCAATGGGTGTCGGAAGATGTCGGCGGCCTGCCGGAGTGCGCCGGGCCCGCCGATGCGGAGGACGTGGCGCGGGACGAGGCCTGCCGGACGAGGCGGGCGGAGGCGCGCCAGCTGAGCAAGCGGCTTGTGCGCAGGCACGGGCTGCCGATGAAGGTGACCGCGGTCGACTACCTGGACCGCGACAACGTATTCGTCATCTATTTCTCCGCGCCGCACCGGGTGGACTTCCGCGACCTTGTCCGTGACCTTGCCAGTAGCCTGCGCGCGCGGGTTGAGCTGCGCCAGGTCGGGCCGCGAGACGAGGCCAGGCTGCAGGGCGGCATCGGGCCGTGCGGTCGTGACCTGTGCTGCGCCACGTTCCTGAAGGACTTCGAGCCCGTCTCCGTCCGGATGGCCAAGGACCAGGATCTGCCGGTGAACCCGATGCGGATCGCGGGCGCCTGCGGGCGGCTGATGTGCTGCCTTAAGTACGAGCATCCCTTGTATGCCGAGTTCCGCGAACGGGCGCCGCGGCTCGGCGCGCAGGTGGATTCGCCGCAGGGGACCGGGTCCGTTGTCGGCTACAACGTGCCGTCCGACCGGGTCCTCGTGAAGCTCAGCGAGGACGGCCGCAGGTGCGCATGCAGCAGGGCGAGCGTCTGCGGGCCCCGGCAGGCGTATGAGCACTCCAGCGCGGCACACGGCGCACGCCGCGCTGATCCGGCGGTTACGTGAGCAACACGCGCTACCGCCTCGGCCGCATGCCCGGTGCCGTTGCTGCGCTCGTCGCCGCTGTCGCCCTCGTGATGGCGGGCTGCACGGGTGAGGGTCGTGCCTCGCAGCGCGCCACGTCTGGTTCTGCCGCTAGCCCTGCCGCGCAGGAGGCCGTGCCGCCCGCGCCGGTGACGATTGCCGGCTACTACAAACAGAAGCTCGACTGGCGGCCCTGCTCGGGCGGCTTCCAGTGCGCGCGCCTGCTCGTGCCTGTCGATTACAGGCATCCAGCAGGCAGCCGGTTCTCGCTGCCGGTAGTGCGATTGCCTGCGGCCGATCCGGCTCGCCGAATCGGATCGATCGTGCTTAATCCCGGCGGGCCTGGCGGCTCGGGCGTCGAGTACGCCAGGCAGGCAAGCAAGGTGCTGTCTGCAGCTGTGCTCGCGCGGTTTGAGGTGGTTGGCTTTGATCCACGTGGAGTCGGGGGCAGCCAGCCTGCGATCCGATGCATGACCGGGCCACAGCTTGACCGGTACCTCGATACTGACGACAACCCAGCCAACTCGGCCGAGCTCTCCACAGTGATCGCGGAAAGCAGGTTCTTCGCGCAGGCGTGCGCGCGTGCGGACGGCCCGTTGCTGCCCTACGTCGGCACAGCCGAGGCCGCCAGGGACATGGACATCCTGCGCGCCGCGCTGGGGGACCGCAAGCTCACCTATCTCGGCAAGTCATACGGGACCTATCTGGGCACCTACTACGCCCAGCTGTTCCCGCGCAATGTCCGCGCCCTTGTCCTCGACGGCGCTATCGATCCAGCAGATACGGCGATCGACCAGAACATCGTGCAGGCACAGGGCTTCCAGGTCGCGTTCAGGTCGTTTGCAGCGGACTGTGTGAAGCGCCCTGACTGCCCACTTGGTTCCGCTGCCACAGCTAGTTCAGGTGACACTAGTTCAGGTGATGCGGCGGATTCCGGTGGCTCTGGCGCTGCGGTGGACGCCGCCGTCGCGCGGCTCCAGGCCTTGCTGAACCGGGCAGGACAGACTCCACTCGCCAACGATCTGGGCGATGGCCGCCCGGGGAACGAGGCGCTTGTCACCGCCGGCGTGCTATCCGCGCTTTACAGCAAGGCGTACTGGCCGCTGCTGCGGACAGGACTGCAGGATGCGATCGCCGGTGACGGGACGGTGCTGATCGAACTCGCAGACGCGCTGATGGAGCGCAAGGCCAACGGGACATATTCGAACCTTGCCGAATCCAACATGGCGATCAACTGTGTGGACCGTCCCTGGCCTCGTGCGCTGAGCACGTGGCGTGCGGCAGCGTTGACGGCACAGCGTGACGCGCCACAGTTCGGAGAGGCGATCATGTGGGGGAGCCTGCCGTGCGCCTACTGGCAGGTGCGCGGCGCGCCAGTACCTTCGATGCACGCGGCCGGTGCGCCGCCGATCCTGGTCGTGGGTACCACCCGGGATCCCGCGACGCCCTACCACTGGGCGCAGGCCCTCGCCGCCGACCTGTCGTCGGGCGTCCTACTCGGCTGGAACGGTGACGGACACACCGCTTACAAGATGGGCAGTTCGTGCGTGGACACGATCGTGGACCGCTACCTGATAGACGGCGGGGTGCCGAAGAGCGGAACTGTGTGCAGCTAAGCGTGGCTTGCACTTGCGGCGCGGGTCTGGGACTTGTGCCGCACGTCGTGGCTCTGTGCTGGAGGCCCGTTCGCTCCGTGCCGCAGCCCGCCGTGGTGGCTCTGGGCTAGTGGCCCGGCTCCTGGGCCTGCCCGTGGCCGACGTCGTGGGCGCCCGGCCGCCCTCAGCCGGTACACTCGTGTGGCGCTGCCGGTGCGGTTCACCAGCAGTCGCGCCGCCTTAGCTCAGACGGATAGAGCGACGCACTCGTAATGCGTAGGTCCAGGGTTCGATTCCCTGAGGCGGCTCCCACGTCAGAGGCCCCTTCCGATCAAGGAAGAGGCCTCTTTGCTAACGCGGGTGCTAACAGCCCGCTGGCCGGACGGAGCCGTCCCCGACTATGCGGCCTTCACGGCCTGGGCGAAGATCTCGGCGGCTGCGGCCCCGGCGGTGCGGATGACGTGCGCGTACACGCGGAGGGTGATGGCTGGGTCCGAATGGCCCAGCCAGGCGGCGACCACATGCATTGGCACGCCCGAAAGCAACAGGGTCGTGGCGTGCAGATGCCGCAAATCATGCAGCCGGGCGTGCGGTAGCTGGTCCTTTGGCCGGGGACCCTGTTCTGGCTCGTTGTGGCTGCGGACGAGCTTGGTCATGAGCGAAGTGACGGTATCGGGGTAGATCGGTTCGCCCCATCCAGTTGTGAAGACGTAGCCGTCTTTGAATCCGCGCCATGTGTCACCGGCCAGAAGCTGCTCGGCTGCCTGGTCCGCCTTGTGCTGGCGGAGGACTGCGACTGTTTCGTCGTCGATGGAGACGACGCGGGTCCGGCCGCTCTTGGTCGTACCGTTGACCCGCTCGCCGCCGATAACGGCCGTTGAACCGGTAATGGTGATCTCCTTGGCCTCCAGGTCGATGTCTGGCCAGCGGAGGTTGAGCAGCTCGCCGCGCCGGGCTCCCGTCCCGGGCAGTCCGAGGCCGGCACCGACCCGCTTACCGCCTTGGCGTTCCCCGAGCGGCCCGCCCTGCCATCACAGCCAGACGGGCAACCGCGGGATCTCCCGGTTCTCGCACCTGAAGACTCAACGCATGCGCAGGCTCTTTGACCGCGCGGTCCGCCAGCTCAAAGACACCCGCGTCGTGTCCTTCACCGATGCACCACTGGACCGAGCACAACATCCGCGTGCACGCGCCAGGGACGAGCCCGGGCCGGGGGTTCTTCGGCTGTATGCCGTAGCGGAGCCAGTTCGCACACGTCGGCGAGCACGGCTCATACCGCAGGGCCTCAGCGAGCCGGTCGGCGTGCGCCCGCTGCGCGTCGGTCTCCGGCAGGTGGCAGTCGGCGACCTGCTTGGTCAGGTACTTGGTGAGGTAGCCTCGCATCCTTGCTCCCGGCCAGCACCCCCTGGGCGTTGAACTTGGGGCCGAACCGGGCCACATGCCGCGGCGCATCGCGCGGGCCGATCGCGTCCAGCGCGTCGTCCCAGGTCTGGAGGACTTCGCCGGTGGCGGGATCGAGGTAGTTGCCGGAATCCTTATCCCACGGTTCCCGGTGAACCGGACGGTATCGGCTGCGGGCCACCAGACCTGGTGGTAAGTGGCGTCCAGCACCTGGCGCAGCAGCGGCCGCGGCACGCATAGTCGCTGGTGTCCCCGCCGCTGGCGGCGGCGATATCGCGGCGCAGCTGGGCCTCGGCGCGCAAGATGAGGCAGAACTCCTGCATCTCATCGGGCGCGGCCGGGGTCAGGTCGGGCTCGTCCTCGAAGTGCCAGCCGTCCCGGCACGGTCCTGATGGGCCTGGCCCTGGCCAACCTGCGCAGGTTCGACGTCCCGGCCCGGCGGCCGTTCTTCGAGACCCTGGCCCAGCTGACCATCGGCGTCTTGTTCGTGTCGATCTCGGCCACGGTCACGCCGGCCTCCCTGGATCACCTGGTCCTGCCCACGCTGGGCCTGGTCGCCGTCCTGGTCCTGGTAACCCGGCCGCTGGTCGCATTCCTGACCACCGCGCGCAGCGATCTGACCCGGGGGGAACGCCAGTTCACCGGGTGGATGGCGCCCAGGGGCATCGTCGCCGCCGCCACCGCGACAACCTTCTCAACCGGGCTGGTGTCCCATCACGTCGGCGGCGCAGCCAAGATCCTCCCGGCGACGTTCCTGGTGATCGTCGCGACGGTAGCCATCTACGGGCTGACGGCCGTGCCGGTGGCGCATCGCCTCGGGGTGAGCCGGCCGGCCCGCACCCGGCCCCTGCTGGTCGGCGGGGAAGGATGGGCCATCGACCTGGGCGGCGCGCTGGACCCCAGCCGGGCTTGAGGTGCTGATGTGGGCCCGGCCCGACCAGCAGCGCGAAGCGATCAGACAGGCCGGCCTGAAGCTCTCCACCGGAGAGCTGATGGAGACCGCGACCGGCCGGGGCGCCCAGGTCGAAGGCGTGACCATGGTGCTGCTGCTCACCGGCCGGGACGACTTCAACGCCCTCGGCTCGATGGTCCTGAGCAGCAGCATGGAAGGCGGCGTCTACCGGCTCGCCCCGGCCACACCCGGCCGCGGCGTCATCGCCACGCCCACCGGCGGCCAGATCATCTTCGGCCCGCAACTGACCGGACCAGAGCTGGCCCGCCGCTTCGGTGCCGGATCCCGCGTGCAGTCCCTTGCCGCCGACGGCGGCGTCCCGGCCGGGCACGACCTGCTCTTCCCCCTCCGCGCCGACGGGCAACTGGTGTCAGCCACCAGCACAAGCAAGCCGGTCACCCGCACCGGCGACACTCTAATCCTCCTCGCCCCCGCGCCCGCACAACATGGTGCCGGACCGGGCCCGGACTCCGACGTTGGGTAGCAGGGGTCGCGAACAGGGCCACCAGCCCGACTGTGAGCGGCGACTGTGCTCCAGGTCGACCAGGATCGGCCGACAGGAGGGCTGTCTTGGATCGCGTTCCGGCTGCAACTCTCGTTGCGGCCAATCTGCTGATGCGCTCACGTGATCACAGGCTGCGGAACATCCTTAGGGGACAGCCACGGGGAAGGTCGCAGCACAGGCGAGGATGTCTACCGCCCGGGAAGATCCAGCGCACCTCCAGACTACGGACACCTTCGGCAGCCGGGCTGCCCGGCCGTCACACCGTATGCTCCTGAACCGTCATCGGCCTGCTCCTCCCGGAAAGTGCTGGCCGTCGTCGACGGTACATCCGTGCTTGTACCTGCGTGAGGCGAGCCGGGCCCGGTCTGCTGATGCTGCGCCACAGGCCCGCCACGCGCCCGCGCCGTGCCGCTTCCCTGTCAGACGCCTTCGGTTGCTTCCAGCCGCCCGGAGTGGATTGCGTTGACGAACTCCTTGTAGTCCCGCTCGTTCTGGTCGGCGTAGCGGTGGGCGAAGCCGGTGATCGAGGTATCGAATGCGTCGCTGCCGCCCAGGTAGGCGGCGATGGCGATCGGATCTCCGGAGCGGGCGTGGGCCCGGGCCAGCGTCCACCCGCACATGCGCGCGTAGAAGGTGAGCGCGAGCGGTGCCATCGTCTCGATCTCAGCCGAGCCCTTCATGTCGCGCAGCTGGCGCCAGTAAAAGTGTCGGCGCACATCCATCCCCTTGGTCCAGCCCAGGTAGATGTCGCTGGCCGCCTGCATCATGCGCTGTCCCTGGACCACCCGCTCACCGTGCTGCCGGTACTGGCTCTTGCCCACGTACGGCTCATACACGGACGCAGTAGCCTCCTTGACCTGCAAGAACAGCGGGTCCTGCGCGTCGCGGCCCAGCAGCAGCACGATGAAACACCGGGTGCCGACGCTGCCCACCCCGACCACCTTGCGGGCCGCGTCCACGATCTGGTAGCGCTCCAGCAGGCGGCGCCGGTCGTCTGGCAAGGTGGCCCGGTAGGCACGGAACTGCTCGTGAAGCACCGGCATGACCTGGTCGGGGGACAGGCCGTAGGTGGCGGCCAGGTCCCGGCCCGGGACGATGAGCGGCGGCTGGCTGACGATCCGGTAGCTGCCATTCACCTGCTCGCCGAGCTTGGACAGCGCCTGCAGGCTGTCCCGCGTGCGCGCCTTGGCCAGGTTCTTCTCCGCCCGCTGCTCCGCCTTCCTCGCCGTCTTCTCCTGCCCCGCGGCTTGCCGCTCGTCCTTCCTTGCCGCCTTCTCCTGCTTCTTCGGTGCCTTGTCCCGCCGGTCCGCCCTCTCCTGCTTCTTCGCCGTCTTCTCCTGCTTGGCCGTCCCCGCCACCGTGGTGCGCATCACGGCCTGGAGCTCGTCCTCATCCAGCCGGGAGTACCAGATGTCCATGGCGCCCATCTGCGCGAAGGAGGCCATCGCCTCCCGGTAGGCCCGCACCGACGCCTGCGCCGCCGCACCCGAGTCGGCCGCCGAGAATCCGTTGTTCCGGCCGGCGACCACGAAGCTCGCCGCCATCCGCTCCACGTCGTACTCAAACGGCCCCGGCAGCGTCTCGTCGAAGTCGTTCACGTCGAACAGCAGAATCCGCTCGGGCGAGGCGAACAGGCCGAAGTTCGACAGGTGCGCATCCCCGCACAGCTGGACCTGCAGCCCGGCCACCGGCGTGTCCTTCAGATCCGCCGCCATGACCTTGGCCGCGCCCCGGTAGAAGGTAAACGGCGACACCATCATCCGGCCATGACGGACCGGCACCAGGTCCGGCTCACGGGTGGCGTCCTGCTCCTGCAGCAGGGCGACCGGGTCCGGCCGGTCCGCAGCCGGGCGCCACTTGGCATGGCTCGACGGCGGCACCAGGTCCCGGGCCGCCCGGCCCGCCGCTTCGCGCTCGTCGATACCCGGATGCGCGATCTTCTCTGCGGTCATTTGGCCTTCCTCCACGTTCTGAGTTCCCGGGCAGCCTCAACCACCGCCATTACCTACCGACCCGCTCACGCACGGTATGAGTGCCACAATTGCCAGAAGCCGACAGGAGAGCCAGAGGACCTAAGTACTTATTCCAATGACCCAGGTCCCCGGCGGCCGGGCTCGCCGGGACCGGCCCTGAGCTCCTGCGCGGATCGCGCCTACGCGGCGGGCCGCCCGGGCCACGCTAGGGTCGGTGGACGACACGACCAGCTGACCGCACAGCTCAGCGAGCCGACCGCGGTAATCGAGCAGCTGCTGGCCCCGTGCGAGGAACAGCTCCAGCAGGCCAAGTCGACGCCCGGCTGTGCTACGGCGTGCGGCTTGGCGCTGGGCTTCCGTTCGGAGGGTCAGTGCGGGGCTGGACGGGTTCTGAACGCGGAGCGTGCGGTGTCGGCGGCGCGGGGAGAAACGGCTGGACGCCCATCCGGACGACCAGCTGGCATGGAACCTCCTCCCGCAGCCGCGAGATCGCGTGCGAACGGCCGCCGCAGCGTCGCACTTGACGGTTTCGGTGGCACCTTCCCGGGGAGCCACCGCGACCAGCCGTTGGTGAGGCGAAATCAAATGACCCAAGTGGTATCAAATCAGGACATCAGATCGACAAAGCTACCACGATGCCGCGGCTACTTACCATAAATGGCGTGGACGCTGCAATACTGCCTGGATGGCTGGTCTCAGCATCGCCCTGGTGAACCTGAAGCCGGGCACGGGCAAGACCACCTC
>Ga0335079_10004738_pt1 | contig 15643 bp, 11 predicted proteins | sample Lox_Sample_33_FD_206719 | JGI IMG/M metagenome (GOLD analysis project Ga0335079, IMG submission 206719) | Soil microbial communities from Loxahatchee National Wildlife Refuge, Florida, United States - Lox_Sample_3.3 | ecosystem: Environmental > Terrestrial > Soil > Wetlands | place: USA... | reverse complement strand
CCGGAATGCGCTTCGACCGTGCTTCGCGTGCGCACCATCCCGGGTTTGGAATTCAAAGCCGGACTGGCGTCCACGTTCGACACGGCCGGCGCGGCAGACCGCATCCAGCAGGAAATCAGCAACATGTTTCAGGACGGCAGCCTTTCCGTCCTGATCGCCAGGTACTCGTATTTCGGGTTGGACGATACCTGGGCCTCCTATGAGCGCATCGAGGCGGAGAAGCTCTGGCGGTGGCTGACCTGGGTCGGTGTCTTTCTCGTCCTCGCTGCCGGCGTAACCCTCTGGCTGGCCACCTCTCTGCGCCAGCGCAAACGCGCGGAGGCCGCGCTGCGCGAAAGCGAAGGCCGCTTCCGGACTCTCGCCGACAATGCCCCCGTGATGATCGTCGCCTCCGGCGCCGACGGCCGCGCGACCTTCCTCAACCGGACGTGGCTGGATTTTACCGGGCGCACCATGGAACAGGAGCTCGGCTACGGGTGGATCGACAGCGTGCATCCCGATGACCGGGACCGCACCCTGGCCGGATACTCGGCCTCGCTCGCCGCACGCGGCGAATGCAAACTCGAATATCGTCTGCGCCGTGCCGATGGAGAGTACCGCTACCTGATGTGCACCGGTGTTCCGCGCTCGGAACCCACTGGCGCCTTTGCAGGCTTTATCGCCAGTTGCATCGATCTCACCGACATCAAGACCGCGGAACAGGAAGCCCGCGAACGGCAGAATCTCGAGAGCCTGGGAGTCCTGGCGGGCGGGATCGCGCACGATTTTAACAACCTCCTCGGAGGCACCCTGGCATATTCCGAACTCGCCCAGGTCCGGCTGGCCGAAGGCGCCTCCCCCGACGACGAGCTCCGTCAAATCTCCGCCATGGCCATTCGCGGTTCCGAGATCGTCCGCCAGTTGATGATCTTTGCGGGCAATGAGGGTGGCGCGCTGGAACCCGTGGACGTCTCTTCGCTCGTCACCGAGATGCTCGACCTGCTGAAGGTTTCCATCTCGAAGCACGCCGTCCTCAAAACCAGCCTCGGAAGCGGCCTGCCGGCGGTCTTCGGAAATCCGGCCCAAATCCGGCAGGTCGTGATGAACCTGGTCACCAACGCTTCGGAGGCGATTGGCGATCGGGACGGGGTGATCCGGGTCTGCAGCGAGCGCGTCAGCCTGGGCGCGGAATCGAACTTGCCGGAAGGCGACTATCTCCGGCTGGAGGTCGCCGACACCGGATGCGGCATGAGCCCGGAGATGCAGCGCAAGGTCTTCGATCCCTTCTTTACCACCAAGTTCGCCGGCAGGGGCATGGGACTCGCCGTCGTCCAGCAGATCGTCCGCCGTCATGGCGGTTCCATCCAGGTCATGAGTTCCGCCGGCAATGGCGCCACCATCCAGATCCTGCTGCCGTGCACCGCGGAGCCGGCGCGGACCGCTGACGGCCATGGGGACGCGCGATCCCAATCGCGCGAACCGGAACTGCCTCCCGGAAATACCATCCTGGTTGTGGAGGATGAAGCTTCGCTGCGGGTCGCCGTCTCGAGGATGCTCCAGCGGAAAGGCTTTTCGGTAATCCAGGCGGCCGACGGAGACCAGGCGTTCGAGTTGATCCGATCGGGTGACGGCCCAATCGACGCCATGCTGCTGGATATCACTTTGCCCGGCGTGTCCAGCCGGGAGGTGTTTCAGGAAGCCCGGCGGCATCGTCCGGATCTCGTGGTGGTGCTTACCAGCGCGTACAGCCGGGAAAGCGTTACGGCCTCGTTCGCCGGGCTGCCGGTGGAGCACTTCATTCGCAAGCCGTTTCGGATGGATGACCTGGTGGGCTTGTTCCGGAATACCCTTTCCGCCCGTTCTTCTTCCCTTACCTGAACATCCGTTTCGTGGTGCGCGGCGCCGCGCCTTCACCGGTCGCGCGTATCGATGATCGCCGCGCCCAGCAGCGATTGCAGCAGTGGCGACCGCGGATAGGCATGCCCGAGGTATTGCCGGAAACCCTCGCCGTGCGAGACACCGGCCAGAACACCGCGCTCCCGCGTCCACCGCTCCATTTCGAGCAGATATTCATCCACGCCGTGGTGTTTGCGCAGCCACTCCCGCTGGCTGGCATGTTCGGCGAGCATCTCCTGCTTCCGCGCGAATACCTCGCCCACGTCCACCACGAAATCCGGCCGCACCAGGTGATTCTCCCGGTCGCGGCCCTCTACCGGGTCCATGAAGTAGAGATGCGGAATCGCATCCAGCGGAGCGCTGCCGGTCCGGTAGTTCGGTAGAGGGGCCCCGAAGCAGGCATCCCGCACCAGCGCGCTGGCAATCTCGTGATCGCACAGATAATCCACCGGCGATGCGGCCAGCACGATCTGCGCGCGCGCCTGCCGCAATGCCTCGGTCACCCGGCGGCGGGACGGATCGTCGTTGAAGATCGCGAAGTCGCGCATTTCCAGGCACACATACCTGGCGCCGATCCGCGATGCCGCGCGCGCCGCCTCTGTTCTGCGCACGGCCGCGATCTCCTCCGCGCCCAGTTGGTGCGCGCCGCAGTCGCCGGGCGTGAAAGTCGCCACCGTGATCTCGTGGCCGCCGTCCGCCAGCCGCGCCAGGGTGCCGCCGGCCAGGAATTCGACATCGTCGGGGTGCGCGTGAATCGCCAGAATGTGAGCCATGGATCTCTCCAACGTACCGCCCCCGCCCCAAGGTCTGCTACCATCGCAGGCGCACCCCTTCGCATGCGAGTCGACGACGCATCCCAGGAAGAGACCTACGCCGCGGTCTCACGCGAGATCCTGCCCCGCCTGGAGAATCTGGCCCGGTGCCGTTCTTCGGCGGAGCTCGAATCCCATCCGGAGTACCGCGCCATCGCGCCGCTGGTCGCCCGCTCCCTGGCCACGCCTCACATCGCCGACTTCCGCGATCAGGAAGCCCCAAGCCGCCCCCGATACCGCTTTCTCGCCTGGAACATCGAGCGCGGCACGCAGTTCGATGCCCAACTGGAAGCCTTCCGCTCGCATCCTTACCTGAAGTCCTGCGACGTGCTGCTTATCACCGAGGCCGACGCCGGAATGGCGCGCTCCGGCAATCGCATGGTCGCCGAGGCTCTGGCGAAAGAGCTCGGCATGGCCGAAGTCTTCGCCCCGTGCTACATCGCCCTCGGAAAAGGTTCGGGCGTGGAGCGCAACGTCGAAGGCTACAATCGGGTTGGCCTCCATGGCAACGCCATCCTCAGCCGGTACCCGCTGCGCGACACCCGCATCATTCCCCTCGAGAACGGTGTGGACAAGATGGCCCACCGCGAGCAGCGCCTCGGCCGCCAGGCCGCCGTCGCCGCCCGCATCGACTTCCCCAACCTCTCCTTTCAGGCCATTTCCGTTCACCTCGACGCGCAATCCACCCAGCGCCATCGCCGCGAACAGATGCGCAGCGTCCTCGATGCCGCCGATTCCCGCCTCCCCGTCGTCGTCGGCGGCGATTGGAACACCAGCACCTACGATTCGTCGCACGCCGCGCGCGCCATCGGCGGCTTCTGGCTGCGCGTCATGATGGGCGTGGACCACGTCATCCGCAACCACTACCTTCACCCCGAGCGTCTCTTCGAGCGCGGCCTGTTCCGGCTGCTCAATGACCGCGGCTTTGAATACGTCCGGTCCAACCACCTGGGCGAACATACCATCTGCTATGACGTGTGCGATCCCCGTGCGACCGGCAACCTGCGCGAGTGGGTTCCCGAGTGGTGCTTCGCCTTCATCCGCTGGTCCTTGCGCAACCACGGAGGGCGCTGCCCCATGAAGCTGGACTGGTTCGCCACCCGCGGCCTGTGCGCGGAAAACCCGGTCGTGATCCACGACCTCCGCGAGAGCCGGGCCATCCCGCTGTCCGACCATGACGCCGTCGGCGTCGATATCGTGGTGTGATCGCCGCGGTTTCGGTCCCGGCGGCGGCGGATCCGCCGCGCTATAGTTGCCCATGGAGGTGCACGGTGAATCATCAATGGCGAATCGCGGCGCGCCCCCGGGGCCGCGCTCGCGAATCGGATTTTACGTGGGCCGAGGAGGACCTGCCGGCGCTCGGCGACGGGCATATCCGCGTGCGCATCGTATATCTCTCGCTCGACCCGACCAATCGCTTCTGGATGGAGCCCGCGGACGGCTATCTCCCCGCCCTTCCGTTGGGCGCCGTCATGCGCGGCATCACCCTGGGCGTGGTCGAGGAATCGCGCAATCCGGCGTTCACGCCCGGCGATCTCGTCCAGGGCCTAGGCGGCTGGCAGGAGATCTGCTCGGGCAGCGCGACCGGCTGGACCAAGCTGCCGCGCATTCCCGGCCTTCCCCTGACGGCGTTCTTCGGGGCCATGGGGCACATCGGGTTCACCGCCTATTTCGGCCTCATGGACATCGGACAACCCAAGCCGGGCGAGACCCTCGTAGTCACCGCCGCCGCGGGCGCGGTCGGGTCCATCGCGGGCCAGATCGGCAAGATCGCCGGGTGCCGCGTCGTGGGCATCGCCGGGTCCGACGAGAAGTGCGACTGGATCAGGCGCGAGCTCGGTTTCGACGATGCCATCAACTATCGCCGGGAAAAGATCGCCGAAGGCCTGGCGCGCACCTGTCCCAACGGCATCGATATCGACTTCGAAAACGTCGGCGGCGAAGCCCTGGACGCCGTGCTTGGCCGCATCAATCTGAACGCCCGCATCGTCCTCTGCGGGCTGATCTCGCAGTACAACGCCTCCGCACCCGTTCCCGGCCCGTACAACTTCAGCAACATCCTGGTGCGCCGGGCGCGCGTGCAGGGCTTCATCATCCTCGACTATGCGGCAAGGTTTCACGAGGCGGTCACCCAAATCGTGCCCTGGCTGCTTTCGGGCAAACTGAAATACCGCATCGATATGGTCGAAGGCCTGCGGCAGGCTCCAGCGGCGCTGAACAAGCTCTTCGACGGCTCCAACCAGGGCAAGCTGCTGGTGAAGGTGTCCGAGGAGCCCTAACTCATCGCGAGCCATGGCCGGTATGCTCCCGAGAGCGGCAATAGCGATCGCCCTGGCGTGGGCGATGCGGGCGGCGCCGCAGCCGCGGGCCGATATCTACCGGGCGGGTGTGGGCGGCTACCAGTCGTACCGGATTCCCGCGCTGATCGTGACCGCCAGGGGCACCCTCCTGGCCTTCTGCGAAGGTCGGCGCAACTCCGCCGCCGATTCCGGCGACATCGACGTTCTGCTGCGCCGCAGCTTCGATCGCGGGAAGACCTGGGGCCCCGTGCAGACCGTCGCGGATGCAGGCGCCGACACCATCGGCAATCCGACGCCGGTGGTGGAGCGCAGGAGCGGCGCCGTGATCCTCCTGATGACGCGCAATCCCGGCGGGATCGCGGAGCGCAACATCGGCGAGAACGACCGCACGGTATGGATCGCGCGCAGCGCCGACGATGGCGCCACCTGGAGCGCGCCGACCGAGATCACCGCCCAGGTGAAGCGCGCCGGCTGGACATGGTACGCCACCGGACCGGGCAATGGCATTCAGCTCGCGAGCGGCCGGCTGGTGATTCCTTGCGATCACAACGCAGACCGGACGGAGCGCCATTCCCACGTCATCTACAGCGACGACCGCGGCGCCACCTGGCACATCGGCGGAGTCGCCGAAGAAAACACTAACGAATCAGCCGTCGTGCAGTTGAAAAGCGGCGAGCTCGTGCTGAACATGCGCAGCTATCACGGCAGGAACCGCCGTGCCGTCCAGCGCAGCCGGGATGGCGGGCTGACCTGGTTGCCGCTGGAGCTGGACCAGGCGCTGATCGAGCCCGTGTGCCAGGCCAGCATGATCGCGGCGGGAAAGCTGGTGCTGTTCTCGAATCCGGCCGCGACCACGCGCACCAACCTGTCGGTACGCGTGAGCAGCGATGGCGCGCACACGTGGAGCTCGCCGCGCACCGTGTGGCAAGGGCCGTCGGCGTATTCTTCGCTGGCGCTGCTGCGCTCGGGCATCGCGGGATTGCTCTTTGAGATGGGCGATCGCAGCCCCTATGAACGCATCGTCTTCACGAGCTTCCCGACCGGCTGGCTAACGAAGTAGGCCGCTCCTTCCGGCAGCCCTGCCGGCGCCGCGGCAGGCTGCTATGCTGCTGGAGGGGCATGCGGAATGCCCGCAAACCTCACGCCCGACTATTTGGCCGCGGAGCAAGCCTACAAGCACGCGCACACACACGAGGAGCGCGTCAGCGGTCTGGAGCAGATGCTGGCCGCCCTTCCCAAACACAAGGGCACGGAGAAGCTGCAGGCCGAGCTGAGGCGCCGCCTGTCGCAGGTCCGCAAGGAATCCCAGAAGAAGACGGGCGGACACGCCGCGCCCGTATACTTCGTCCGCCGCGAAGGCGCCGGCCAGGTGGTGTTGATTGGGCCGCCCAACTCAGGCAAGTCGCAGCTCGTCTGCCGGCTGACGCATGCCCATCCCGAGGTGGCCGACTACCCGTTCACCACGCGCCTGCCGACCCCCGGCATGATGCGGTACGAGAACGTGCAGATCCAGTTGGTAGACACGCCGCCGATGTCGCCCGAATTCCTGGAGCCTTGGATGCCGTCCGTAATTCGTACCGCGCACGCCAGCGCACTGATCGTGGATCCGAACGATCCGGACGTGCTGGGCGAGGCCGAGTTCGTCTTCCAGACTCTGGAGACCTGGGGCCTGGCACCTCCCAAGCTGTTCGTGGGCAACAAACTCGATCTGAAAGGCGCGGAGGAGAACTTCTACGCGCTGCGAGCGATTTACGGAAACCGCTTCCGATACGTCGCCCTCTCGGCGGCCATGGGAGGCGGGCTTGACGAATTTGCCCGCGAGACCTTTGGTGCGCTCGATCTGGTGCGGTTTTACTCCAAAGCGCCCGGGAAGAAGGTCGACCGCGAGACACCCTACGTGCTGCATCGCGGCGCGACCGTTGAAGACGCTGCCGCCGCTGTCCATCGGGACTTTGCGGAGCACCTGAAATTCGCCCGTCTTTCACGCATACCAGACGAGCACGGCGGCCTGATGGTGGAACGCAGTCAGCTCGTCAGCGACGAGGATGTTCTGGAGTTTCACACCGCATGAGACGCCCCCGCTGCCGACCTCTCCAGCGGCCATCCCCTCACAATCGAATCTCTCGTGCGTGCATGCCGGAGCGGGGATTATCCCTAGGGCGCAATGTTGTGCACCACCAGGTCTGCATAGATTTTCAACACACGGACATACTCCTCCCGGGCCTCGGTTTCGCGGAACAGGGCGAGCCGGCGCCGGAGTGCGACGTCGGGGGAAGCCTGGGCGCTATCTCCCTCGCGCAGAACGGCTTCCAGCAGGGCCACTGCCTTTTCGTAGGCGGCCCTCGCCTCATCGAGGCGGCCTTTCCAGAGGGTCCGCTGTACGGCGAGCAGCCCGGTGTGAGCCTCAGGGGTCATGGTTGCAGGTGAGTGATGATTGTGACCCCTCGCGGGATTTCATATCTGGTGAAATTTGAGTCGCCATCACAGCCCGGGGAATCAGAACCCAAGTTTGAACAGCATGCAGAACCCGGACGCGCAGGAAGAACGCCCAAACGTCAAACGCATTCCGTTCCGTCAACGGCTGCCGCAGCCATCGCTCGAGTACCGTTCCGCCCTTGGGAAGTGGCTGGCGCGCGGGGAGTCCGTCGATACGCACGAGGGTAGGGAAATCACCCCACATCCCTGGTGGAAAGTCATATGGCTGACCGGCGTGGACTACTTTTCGACGCTTGGCTACCAGCCGGGGATTGCGCTGCTGGCAGCCGGCGCGGTGGCGCCGGTAGCCACCGTGATCCTGGTGCTGGTAACGCTGCTTGGCGCACTGCCCGTATACGCGCAGGTGGCCGGCAGGAGTTTCGCCGGGCAGGGTTCGATCGCCATGCTGGAGAACCTGCTCCAGGGCTGGAAGGGCAAGGTTCTGGTGTTGATCCTGCTCGGGTTTGCCGCCACGGATTTCGTCATCACCATGACGCTTTCGGCCGCCGACGCGGCCAAACATGCCATCGAGAACCCGTTTCTGCACGGCCCTCTTGGCGATCACCAGATCCTCATCACGCTGGCCATCCTGATCATGCTGGCGGCCCTTTTTCTGCGGGGCTTCAGCGAGGCGATCGGCCTGGCCACCGCAGCCGCCGTGCCCTATCTGCTCCTGAACCTCGTGGTCCTGGGTCGCGGCGTCTGGGAGATCGTGACTCACCCCACGCTGCTCCCCCGCTGGCAATCCGCGCTGGCCGCAAAGGGCGACTTCTCGCTGCTCATCGCCGGTGCGGTGCTGGTCTTCCCGAAGCTGGCCCTGGGCCTGAGCGGCTTCGAGACGGGGGTCTCCGTAATGCCGCTGATCGACGGCGGCGAGCGGGATCGGGGATATAACCCGCGCTCCGGCGGGGCACCCGCCGGCCGAGTGGCCAATACCCGCAAGCTTCTGCTCACTGCCGCCGCGATCATGAGCGTCATGCTGATCCTGTCGAGCTTCGTCACCACCCTGCTGATCGCGCCCGAGGATTACCGGGAGGGTGGAAAGGCGAGCGGGCGCGCCATCGCGTTCCTGGCGCACAGGTACCTGGGACGGGCCTTCGGAACGATCTACGATTTCTCGACGATCCTGATTCTCGGCCTGGCCGGCGCGTCTGCCATGGCAGGGCTCCTCCACGTGATCCCGCGCTACCTGCCGCGTTTCGGCATGGCGCCGCGGTGGGTCGCACTCGCCCGCCCGCTGGTCCTGGTGCTGTTTGCGGTGGATGTCGTGATCACGCTGATCTTCCGCGCCGACGTGGAGGCGCAGAGCGGCGCCTATGCGACCGGGGTGCTGGTGCTGATCTTGTCCGCCGCAGTAGCTGCCACGCTCGCGCTCTGGCGGGAGCGCCGCTGGTTGTTGGCTCTGTACACCGGGATCCTCTGCCTGGTGTTCGCCTACACGCTCGCCGACAATTGCCTGGAGCGGCCGGACGGACTGATCATCGGCACGGTGTTTACGCTGCTGCTGATCACGGCCAGCGGCCTCAGCCGGTCCCTGCGCTCGGTGGAACTTCGGATCCCGCACGGCTATTTCGCCGACGTCGAGAGCTGGCGCCTGGGGCCGGAGCTCCGGGGCAAGAAAGTCCACCTGGTGCCAATCGCAAGCTCCTCGCCGGAGGCCCGGCGCAAGAAGAAGGCGGAGATCGCGCGGTATTACGGCGTCCGGGGGCCGTTCCTGTTTCTCCATGTGAATCTGCTCGACAACCGCAGCGAGTTCTCCGCGCCGCTGGAGGCGACCCTGGCCAGGGACGGCAACGACTACGCGGGCGAAGTCTACGGCGCGATCGCCATCGCCAACTCGATCGCCTTTATCAGCGAGTGCATCGACCCGATTTCGATTTTCATCGGGCTTACCCGCCGCGACCTGATGGCGCAGGCGGTGCGCTACCTGTTATTCGGGGAGGGCGAGACCGGGCTGATGGTCTACACCATCCTGGTGCGCTACTGGGACTGGACTCCCGACGAGGACGTCCGGCCGCTGATCTTCCTGATGAGCGATTGAGCCGGCGTCCTTCTCCGTCCGGCTGCGGCGGGAGGCGGGCGGGAGCGGGACTCGCGGAGTTTTCAGAACGAACCGAAGGAGCCGAGGTGTTGTTCACAGGTCGATCTTCTGAAACAGGTTGGCGCCCTCGGCGTCCTGAACGAAGATGGCGCCGAGAGCGACCTCACGCGCCTCGGCAGGAAGCGCGGCGTAGCGGATCTTGATGACCTCGGTTTCGATGCGGACGTAGCGGCCCTCCAGCCAGATGGCACGGACGAGGCGGATCTCGGCGAGGCCATCGGGGTGGTAGCGTTTCACGTATTCGCGGATGATCTCATCGAACACCTCCTGGCTCTCGCGGTGAAGGATATCTGCCTGCACGTTCAAATCCGCTTGCCTTTGGCGGCCTGCCGGGAAGTGGAAAGGTGCTTGGAAACTTCCCCGTGCCGCAGAGCTTGAATGTTCCGAAATCCTTATACCAATCCCAGTCTTGGGAGACGGGAGCATTTACTGGGAGTAATCCCCCAACGGGACTTCGGGCCAATGAGCCTTGGTTGGGGGGCGGCTTATGCCGTGAAAACCGCCACTCACAGTCGCCGGTGACTCATTAGGGGGCGTTCACTTCCTCCGCCTCGAAGAACCCGGACCGAAAAGCTGAGTGGCGATCGCTGGGCGTGGGCCCGAAACGGCGTTTGAGAAGATTAGCTAGGAGACTGCTCCAGTGCCGGAAGCGGCGCGCGAGTGTTTCAGTCGGCGGACCAGCAGAAACGCCAGCGGGTGCAGGAAGCCCATCATCACGAATACCGGCGTGTAGGAGTACGCGGTCACCAGGCGGCCGATCAGGTTGGTGGAAATCATCCCGCCTAAGCCGCTGCCTGCCGCGACGATTCCGAACACCGTGCCCAATGTGTGTTTGGGACACAGATCCACCACCAGGGTGCTGAGGGAGATTTGCCAGAGCATGTGCGCAAAGGCCGCCGTGGCCGCAATCAGCACTGCCAGGATGGGAGTGGGGGCGCGCGGCACCAGGGGGCTCAGCGGCAATAGAAGCGCCGCGATGGCCATCACGCGGACCCGGCTCGCGGCAGGGGCGAAACCGCGCGCGATGAGGCGGCCGGAAAGCGCTCCGCCGATGATGCACCCGGCGTCCGCGGCAAGGTAAACGATCCACGCAATACGGCCGACCTGGAGAAGCGTCAGGTGGCGCGCGTCGCCCAGATACTTCGGGAACCAGAAGAGGTAGAAATACCAGACCGGATCGGTCAGCAGCCGGCCAACGGTGAGGATCCAGGTCTCGCGCGAACGGAAGGCGGCGAGCCAGGGACTCCGCTCGCGGACTGCCGGACCAGTACCGTCCTGGCCGGTAGCGCCGCGAAGCGATTCCAGGTCCGCGGGGCACACGCGCGGATGCTCCTCGGGACGGCGGTACAGCCAGAGCCACGGAATCACCCAGCACAATCCCAGGCTGCCGGTGAACAGGAAGACGGTGTGCCAGGTGAAGCGCGACGCCAGGAACGCAATCAGGGGCGGGGCGATGGTCGCGCCGAGCGTGGCGCCGGCAGTATAGATCCCGATCACCAGGGCTCGCTCTTTCGGCGCGAACCATTCGGCCACGGCTTTGGGCGCCGCGGTGTAGTTGCCGGGCTCGCCAATGCCGAGCAGGAAGCGGAACCCGCCGAGCGTCCAGGCGCTGCGGCTGAGCGAGGTGAGCATGTCGGAGATGGACCACCATACGACGAACACGGCCATGGCGGCGCGGGTTCCGAGCCAATCGGTGAGGCGGCCGGCGACCAGGTAGCTCAACGTGTAGGCCAGCAGAAAAGCCTGCACCACGTTGCTGTACTGGAGATCCGAGATGTGAAGGTCGTTCTGGATGGTGCGCGCGAGAATGGACAGGTTCTGCCGGTCGATGTAGTTGATGACCGTCGAGAGGAACAGCAGCAGGACGATCGACCGGCGGATGAGGCGGGTAGCCTGCGAGATGCCGCCGGGGGCGGCGGCAGTAGCTGTATTATCGGACTTCGTAGGTTTCACCTGGGACAATCACGAACTCGAACGCACTGCCGCGCCAGGCGCCGCTGACGGGACGGCCGCCAGCGGTGGCCGAGACTCTCTTCCAATCCGAAACGTTCAGCCGGACGGCGGTGCGTGTCACTCCGTCGCGATCGATGAGAAAGCTCTCGGCGTGCGGGGAGACGGGAAAGATGCGGGCCACCACCTGGGTTCCCTGCTTTTCCGCCACGATCCCGGTGCCTCCGACGAAGAGGGGTGTCTTACCAACCGGCAGGGCGAAGTTCCGTAACAATCGCGGGCCCTGGTAGCGCGTTCCGGTGTCGTAGTCGATCCAGTCGCCCGCGGGCAGATAGACGTCGCGGGCACCGGCGGTTTCGTAGTCGTTGCCATACAAGGGAGCGGCGAGCAGGGCGTCGCCGATCATCCATTCGAAGCCGCGGACGGACTGGTTCTCGCGGCCGTAGACCTGGGGATCGTCGGGAAAGGCGATGGGCAGCGGCGCCATCGTCCAGGGGTAGCCGTCGAGGAAAAAGCGCACGGCTTGAGAGTAGAGGTAGGGCTGCAGCCGGCCGTGCAGGCGGGCGGCCTCGAGCATGACTTTCTCGACCTGGGGATCGCCGAAGGTCCACGGCCCTTGGCCCATACTCATGGAAGAGTGGACGGCGGCCCACTGGGCGTTGCGCATCATGTAGGTGCGCATTCGGGGTGTGACCTTCAGGTCGAAATGGCGTTCCCCGAACGTGCCGCCGACGATATCGGGATAGACGAGCGGAAGGCCCGAGTAGGCGAGCGCGAGCGCATTGACCGGCCCGCGGTCCTGGTTCTGGTCGTAGTTGAAGTCGTTGATGCGGTGCAGGTCGGAGACCGAGGCCAGGTAGGCGTTGCGCCCCATGACGTAGATGCCATCGCGCATCAAGGCGTAGTTGACCGGGTCCAGCTTGTCGTCGCCCAGGGCGTATTTGCCGAAGCCGTAGACGTCCTCTTTGAAGCCGTCGACACCGAAGGCGGTCCATCGGCGGACAAGGTCGGCATACCAGGTGACGGCTTGCGGTTTTGTCCAATCCAGGAAGTAAGTGGGGCTCTTGGGCCAGCCGAAGGTGAATGCCTTGGCCTGGCCGGCCTCTTCGACGAAGTAGCGGTCGCGGACTCCCTCGGCACTGAACGGGCCGTCGGTGATGAAAGTCGTGCGCAATCCTTGAAAATATTTCAGGCCGCGCGAATGAAAGTAGGCGATGAAGGCAGCGGGGTCGGGGTAGAGCTCTTTGTCGTAGAGTCCGAAGCTGGTGGTCTCGTGAAGGCGCTCTTCGGCATGCGGCCAGAAGCCCGAGCCCACCACCATCCAGGCCAGAGGGTAGCCGTCCGACAGGTAGCGATCGACGTTTTCCTTTACGGTCTTTTGGCTGGTGTCCCAGGCGAGCGCGCCGAACGCCTCCCAACCGACGCCGAAGAACTCGTACTTGGGTTTGAGCACCGGGTAGCCGTACTGATTGCGCGACTGCAGGAACTGACGGTAGATCTCGCGCGGCGTTCCGGTAAAGATGGTGAAGCGGACCTCGCTATCCACGCGGCGCGCGCCCTGCGTGCACTCGGCATCGGTGCTGCGCACGATCTTGACGTCCGGATCCCAAACCAGGAAGGCGAACTTCTGTTTCGGATAGATGGCGAAGTTGGAGACCATGCGGGTGAGGCCGGTGCCGGAAAGGAAGCGGTCGTTGCGATAGCCGGTGATGTCGGTATCGAACGCTTGCCGGCCGGTGACGGCGTGGTCGCCCAGACCGAAGCCGGGTTTTGCCGCGGCGAGCCGCATGAGGACGGCCGCCGGTTCAGCGGGATGGACCACGAAGTCCGCCTGGTTGGGGGTCAAGGTGACGGTGACACGCGCGGTCGTCCCCGAGGCCGTGCGGACTTCCAGTACGGCTTGTCCCTGCGGGCGGTAGCTTTCCGCCGTGATGCGCGCGACCTCGGGATGATCGGGGTCGCCGAGGAGCAGTCCGCCTTCGGGATGCGCGGCGGCTGAAGGCACGCCGTTGACGGCGAGGCCGATGCTGAAGGTATCGCGGCCGATGGTGAGCCGCGTGTTCCCGGCTTCCAGCACGACGGGATCCGCGCCCGGGCTCACGCCGGGGAGAAGCAGCACGAGCCCCAGCCATGCTCTCATTTCGATGCCTCCTTTGTGTAGAACACGGCGAAGTCCACCAGCATGCGGCCGGGCAGCCTCGAATCGTCGATCTTGCCGCGGCTTTCGTAGCCCAGCGCGGTGAGCCAGAAATTGATCTGGTCGTGGACGCCGGCCGAAGGCGGATAGTCGAGGGCGCAGCGCCGCTCGCCGTCCAGGTAGTAGGCGACGCCGGTTTCGGCCCATTCGAAGCCGTAGGTGTGGAAGCCGGTGGTGGCGTCGAACCCGAGCAGGGTCTGGTAGACTCCGGGCGAGCACGTGAAACTGTGGCTCTTGGTGGGACCTTGCCAAAGGATCAATCCCATGTGGCCCTTCGAGGGCGTAGCGGAATCGAACTCCATGCCGTCGATCTCGGTTCGCATGGCCTCCGGGTAGGTGGTCGAGCCATCGGAGGCGAACATCGCCCAGACCGATTGGTGCCATCCCGAGCCGCCGAACATCTTCACCCGCGCTTCGTAGTATCCGTAGCGGAAGCGCTGCCGGCTGATGATGCCGCCTCCGGTGTAGCTTTTGCCGCGGTCCGTCTGCTTCTTTACCTGGATGACGAGGTATCCGTTCTCGAGCGAGACGTTGTCCGGCCGCTGCGAGCTTTCGGCCTTGACGTCGGTTCGATACATCCATTTGGAGGTGTCGAGCGCCGCGCCATCGAAGTCGTCGGCCCACTGAAGCGTGTAGCCCGGCGGGGGATGCGCGCCCTCGCGATTTCCCTGTGCCGCGAGCGGCATCGATGCCATGCAGCAACAGAGCCACGCCGCGATGCTATGTTTCATAGAACCTCGCTTCGAAGATCGCGGCAGGTGCGCCGTGAGTCTCCAGGACCTCGATGTGCAGGGCAGTGGTCTCCAGCGGCGGATCGATGCGGACGCTGTTCCGCGTGCGGTGGTTTTCGGAGCACTCGAAGCGCACTTCGCCGCGATCGTCGAGGATGCGGTAGCGCTTGACGCAGAACGGCATCTCCCGCTCGGGGTGGCCCATCAGAACGGATTCCATGGGATGGTCGAAATCGGTATCGAAGACCAGCTCGATGCGGCCGATGCGGCGCGTCTCGGCCCAGCAGGCCGTGAGGCTCGGGGCGGTGTCGCCGGGCGCCGCCACCCAGGCGTTGGGCTGCAGCGTGGGCCTGGCGATGCCGTTGCGCACGTTTTGCGCGGCGAACTGGTCCAGCGGCGGATCGATGCGGATCGCCAGGTTCCGGCCCTCGGGACGGCGCGACGGCAGCCAGAACTCGAACGAATCGATTCCGGCGCCGGGAGGCGGTTCCTGCCGCGCGCTCTTGGCCACGGCGCGATTCATGGACTGCGAGAGGCTGAGCACGCCGGTGGCGCGCAGTCCGCTGGTGCGAACGGAAATCGCGGGGTTGCGCAGCAGGCAATACGCGAGATATGCGGGGGCGGCGACGCGCGAGTCCGGCCGGATCCATACCTCCTGCGCCGCGCCCGCGGCCAGCTCGACCGTTTGCCGGAACAGGACGACGTCCGGAGTGTAGTTGCCCGCAACCGAACTGCCGCGGACTTCCAATTCCAAAGAGCCCGGCTCACGCACGTCCACCAGGAAACGGACCGCGGGCAACGGCCCGGATGCGATCGGAAGCAGCATGGCCCGGGAAGTGTCGAGCGAGACCGATCCGCCGTCGTCCGGAAGGCAGTCCAGCACCAGACGGCTGGAGGCGCGGACGGAACATTGCCTCCCGATGTCGTCGGGATCTTCGAGCACGAAGCCCGGGATGTGCTGCCCGGCGGCCATCAGGCGGCGCTGCAAGACCCGCATGTGATCGGGAAACAGGAGATCGCGAGGCTGAAGGTTCTGCTCCCGGCAGAGCGCCGCGGCTACCCCGACGGCCTGCGCGTTGTGGCCGCAGGTCGCCATCACGCGCGTGGAACCGAACGCCACGTGGGACACGCTGATGATTCGGCCGGCGAGGAAGAGGTTGTCGATGTTGCGGCTGTACATGCAGCGGTAGGGAATCTGGTAC